>Ga0302228_10000863_pt1 | contig 23826 bp, 22 predicted proteins | sample II_Palsa_N1_2_FD_193519 | JGI IMG/M metagenome (GOLD analysis project Ga0302228, IMG submission 193519) | Peat permafrost microbial communities from Stordalen Mire near Abisko, Sweden - II_Palsa_N1_2 | ecosystem: Environmental > Terrestrial > Soil > Palsa > Peat permafrost | place: Sweden... | reverse complement strand
GATCCATCTGGAAGCTGCCCAGCGCGGCCTGTGGACGCCGGGTCCCGGCATGGGCTTCCTTGCCTGCTGGCGCCAGTTACTGGCCAGCACCCCGCGCGTTCGCTAGCTGCCCGGTCCGCCAGTCGGGATCGCTGAGCAGCAGTCGCACTGCCTCGACAGTCGCGGGCCGCGCTTCGGCAAATCGTGAGCCGTCGTGCATGCAGAACAGGACGTCCTGTGCTCGCGCTGTCGCGTCCGCGATATGTCGGCGCATGGCGTCCACCAGCGCCCGTGGCGACGGTGCCGGCCGCTGCCAATCGTCCAGAATGGCCGTCCATCCCGTATGGCTGCGCTTCAGGCGCGCTAGAACGTCAGCACGAACATCCTGCGGTTCCATGCCATACGGAAGCCGCAACGGGATGGACGCCGGTTCCGGCACGGCAGCGAGTCGATAAGCCTCGCGTATCAGCGCATCGGTATGTTCGATTTCATCGATCAACGCTGCGTCCGACAGCACACCCGGCCGCGCATGCGAGTACGTGTGATTGCCCAGCACATGTCCTTCACGGACCGCTCGGGTTGCAACGTCCATCGCCTGCTCCATATTGCTTCCGAGCACAAAGAACAGCGCCTGACACGAACTCGCGCGCAATACGTCCAGGAGCGCGGGCGTCGACGGTCCGGGGCCGTCGTCAAAACTCAATAATGTTGAGATGGACATGTTGGAATGGTCGTAGCGCTATCGCTGCTGCGCGACACGCTTTTCTGCAGGGCGCGCAGTCGAGTTGCGGAGGATCAGATCAGTCGGCAACGTAATGCGATCCGAGGGCAATTCGATCCCGGCAATCCGGGCCAACAAGATGTTGACCGCCGATCTCCCCATCTGTTGTAGCGGTTGACGAATGGTCGTCAGCGGAGGATAAACCTGCGAGGCCATCGGCACATCGTCGAACCCGATGATGGACACGTCGTCCGGGACACGCATTCCCAGTTCGTGCGCTGCGGCGATCGCACCAAACGCGCTCAGATCATTCGCGGCGAAGATCGCAGTGGGCGGACGCTTTAACTTCAACAGATGCGATGCCGCCTTAAAACCCATCGCCTGACTAAACCGCCCAATCGCAGTCAAGCTCGCTTCAGGACGCAAGCCCTGCTGTCGCATCGCGTCATTAAAACCGCGCGCCCTGTCTTGCGCTGCGGTCAGCCGCTCGTCACCGCTGATAAAAGCAATCCGCGTATGCCCAAGCTCGACCAGATGCTGCACGGCAAGACGCGCGCCTTCGTAGTTGTCCGATGCAACCGAAGGATATTGCGGGAAAACGCCACGCTGATCCACCACCACCACCGGTATATCCGCCTCGTTGAGCGCCTTCAGATAGGGCGCATCATCGTGAGGAAGAATGGCTACCAATCCGTCTGAAAACTGCTGCAGTAGCGTCAACACATTGTGGTGCGTCTCGCGTTCCTCGTCGAACACCGGATACACAAGCATCTCGTATCCTGCCTTCCGGGCTGCCCGGCCCGAACCGATAATCAACTCGCTGACGAACTGATCCTGCCGGACCGGAGTGAGCAAACCGACAATACGGGTACGCCCGCCTGACAATTTCTGCGCGGTCCTATTGGCGACATAACCGATCTCCGCGGCAATGCGCAGAACCTTGTCGCGCGTCTGCTCCGACACCCCATGACGGTCGTTGATGGCGCGCGACGCGCTCATCTGGGAAATGCCGGCCAGCTCCGCGAGCCGCGCCAACGTGGGGGTCTGTCTTGCCATGAGCACAAATCAACTTAGTAGGATTAACCAATCACCACAGCCGGTTGCCGCTATGCGCGTTACATCGGCTGAAGTACCTGGTCCGCGGCCGCCGGGTCCGAAGTCACCGCCCGGGCTCCCGGCTCGGGTAAATACGCATTTCATCGACGATGGCCGCTCACTACTATTGTAGTATAACGTTAGCGGTAACGCTATAAAACATTTTATAACTACAGTGGAAAGATATGAACGGAATCGTTTCGATCTTCAACTACCGCCGGACTCTGGCGATTGCCTGTGCAGCGCTCTCCACAGGCCTCGGCGCGTTGGGACCGGTGAGCATTGCCGCTGCTCAAACGAAGACGCTGACCGAATGGGACTCGCAGACTGTCGGCGCGGGTCCGAAGATCATCAACGATGCCGCCGCGCGGTTTGAGAAGGCGAATCCCGGCTTCAAAGTCGAGTCATCGCACGTCCTGAACGATGCGTACAAGACCAAACTGAAAATCGCGTTTGGTGCGAACCAGCCGCCCTGCGTCTTTTCGAGCTGGGGCGGCGGTCCGCTGCGCGAGTATGTGAAGTCCAATCAGGTGGTTGATCTCACGCCTTATCTTCAGCAAAACCCCTCTTTTCAAAGCCGCTTTCTGGACACCGCGTGGCCGGCGGCCACCTTCGATAATAAGGTTTGGGCCATCCCTGCAGAGAACACGTCGGTGGCCGTCGTGTTCTACAACAAGGAGATTTTCGACAAGTACAAGCTGACGCCTCCGAAGACCTGGGATGAGTTGCTCCATGTGATCAGCGTACTGAAAGCCAACAACATTGCGCCGTTTGCGTTGGCCAACAAAAACAAATGGACGGGGTCCATGTACTACATGTACCTGGTCGACCGTATAGGCGGTTCCGATGTGGTCCGCCGCGCGGTCATGCGAGCGCCAGGTGGCAGCTTCGCCGATCCCGCTTTCGTAGAGGCAGGCACGCGCTTGCAGGAACTGGTCAAGGCCGGCGCTTTCGCACAGGGGTTCAATGGGCTTGACTACGACATCGGTGCATCAAGGCGCCTTCTCTATTCCGGGCGTGCAGCAATGGAACTCATTGGGAGTTGGGAGGCGTCCACCGTGAAAGCGGAGAACCCCGCATTCTATTCAAAGCTCGACTACTTCCCATTTCCTACCGTGCCGGGTGGCAAAGGCAACCCGAACGACGTGATCGGCACGGTGGGCGATAACTTTTACAGTATCTCCAAGGCCTGCCCGGATCCGCAGGCAGCGTTCAAGTTGATCGAGTCGATGACGGACGATCAATCCATGCGGGAACGCGTGGCGGACACGCGCATACCGCCGGTCAAGAACCTCGAAGTGAGCGATCCGATGCTTAAACGCTTTCTAAAGACGGTCTCCGACGCGCCCGCAGTGCAGCTCTGGTACGACCAGGAGTTGCCACCGGCGCTCGGCGAATTGCACAAGAACACCACGCAGGCACTGTTCGGGCTGACGATGACGCCGCAAGAAGCCGCACAACAGATGGAAGCCGAAGCGAAGAAGGACCTTAACTGACTGCCCGCAGTTTGCTTGAGCGGCGTGCATCCGGCGACTGGCTAATTCCCCTCGACTGATGGAGAGAGATGTGAGTTTCATCAAGCTTCCCATGGTACTCATGCCGAAGCGATCGCGCCTGGGAAGACCGTCCGCGTTAGTCTCGGCGACGTTTCTCGCGCCTGCCATCGCGTTGCTCGGCCTCTTCCTGCTCTACCCATTGATCTCGAGCTTCCGCTTATCGACGCTCGACTGGAATGGACTTGGCGCCACGGAACGCTTCATTGGCGCTCAGAACTGGATTCATCTCGCACACGATCCGGCATTTTTCAAAGCAGTCCGCAACAACCTGATACTCGCGGTGTTCTCCGTGCTTATCCAGATGCCGATCGCCTTGACGCTCGCCGTCATGCTCGACAAGGCGGGCCGCGGATCGCGCACCCTCAAGATCCTGTATTTCCTGCCTCTGTTGATGTCTAGCGTGGCCATTGGTGTCGTTTTCAAGAACGTGTATGACCCGAACTTCGGTCCGCTCAACGCGGCTTTGAACGCCCTCGGATTTGGCAATCTGGCGCAAGACTGGCTAGGTGACGGACGCTTCGCTTTAGGCGCCACGCTGGCGGTGATCTGCTGGCAGAACATCCCGTTCTACATGATTCTCTTTATGGCCGGCCTGTCTTCGCTCTCGCCGGAACTGCGCGAAGCAGCACGGCTCGACGGGGCTTCTCCGTGGAGGATCTTTTGGCACATCGAATTACCGCATCTGCAAGGCACGCTGCGCACGGGCGTACTGCTTGCCGTGATCGGTTCGCTGCGCTATTTCGATCTGATTTTCGTCATGACCGGCGGCGGTCCTGACGGTGCGTCAGAACTCATGGCGACCTACATGTACCGCACAGTCTTCAGTTCGTTTCAGCTCGGCTACGGCAGCACCATCGCCTCGGCAATGTTCCTGATCGTGCTCGTGGTCGCCAGCGTCACCCTGACCCTGACACGCCGTTTCGAGACGCAGATATGAAAGCGATCCCCAACATTCATGTTGAACCGGATACCCCATTTCGTACCCCCAGGTTTTCCGTATCACGCGCAATGGTGCTGACGCTCGGCATCGGCTGGCTTGCGGTAACGACACTGCCCTTTCTGTTCGTCGTAGTAACCAGCCTGAAATCGCAACAGGACACGTATTCCGGATCGGCCTGGTCGCTCCCGTCAGCCCTTGACCTAAGCAACTATCAGGCAGTCCTGCAAGGCGGATTTTGGGTCTACCTGCGCAATAGCCTTTTCGTGGTGGGCCTGTCGACCACGCTGATCCTGTTGACCGCCTCAATGGCCGCCTATGTATTCGCGCGCATGAACTCACGGCTCAATAGATCGATTTTCTCGATTGTTGTCGCGGGGATGATCGTGCCGCTGCACGTCACCCTGGTGCCGGTCTATCTCATGACGCGCACGGCGGGACTGTACGACACGCCGTTTGCTTTGATCGGCCCTTATGTCGCATCGAGCCTGCCGGTTTCGATCTTCATTCTCACGGAGTTCATGCGCCAGATCCCGCGTGAACTGGAAGAAGCCGCGCTGCTCGACGGCTGCGGACCGTTTGCCATTTTCTGGCGCATCTTCGTGCCGCTGTCGGGGCCGGGACTCGCCACGGTTGCCATCTACAACGCGATCGCTTTGTGGAATGAATTCATCTTTGCCTATGTCCTCACCTCGACGCCAGGCAATCGCACGCTGCCGCTCGCGGTGTGGGACTTCCAGGGCCAATACGCATCGAATATTCCAGCAACCCTGGCGGTTGTCACGCTGACGTCCCTGCCGCTGATCGTCGCCTACGCGTTCGGCCAGGAACGCATCATAAAAGGAATGATGGTCGGCTCCGTCAAAGGGTGAAATGTTTTCAAAGTTTTTCCCATCGGCCCGCTGATGGGCACGTGTTCATTCGTTCGAGGCAACGTCATATGACTTCAGCATCGCATCACAAGCTGCGTGTCGCGGTTGTCGGCTGCGGCTTTATCAGCGAAATTTATCTTACCAACCTCGCAAAGTTCGCGGACGTCGAGATCTGTGCCGTCGCGGATCTGGACACGGAACGGGCACGGGCTTCGGCACTTCGTCACGGGGTTGCGCGTGTTCTTACCCCAGACGCAGTGTTTGAAGACTCCGGCATTGACCTGATCCTCAATCTCACGCAGCCGGCCCAGCATGCGGAGATCGCGCGGCGCGCGCTCCAGTCGGGCAAGCACGTCTACAACGAAAAGCCGCTTACCCCCGATCTCGATGCAGCACGCGGGCTGATCGAGACAGCGCGCTCTGCCGCCCTGCAAATCTGCTGCGCGCCCGACACGGTACTGGGCGCGGGGATTCAGACCTGCCGTCAATTGATCGATAGCGGCGCGATCGGCGAACCGATCGCCGCGACTGCCTTCATGACTAACCATGGGCATGAAGGCTGGCACCCTGACCCGGCGTTCTACTACCAGCCAGGCGCCGGCCCGATGTTCGACATGGGGCCGTATTACCTGAGCGCGCTGGTCAATCTGATCGGGCCGATCGATTCCGTATCGGCATTCGCACGCGCGAGTTTTCCGGAACGCGTCATTGGGAGCAAGCCCAAACGCGGTCAGCGGATCGAAGTGGATACGCCAACCCACGTCGCCGGGCAGATGCAGTTCGTCAACGGTGCGATCGGAACCATTGTGACGAGCTTCGACATCTGGGGTGCAAAACTTCCCTTCATCGAAGTGCATGGAACAGAGGGCAGCCTGAGTGTGCCGGACCCCAATACGTTCGGCGGTCCGGTGAGTCTGAAGGTTCGCGACGGCGAGTGGACTGAGGTCCCGCTCTCGCATCCCTATAGCACCAACACCAGAGGGCTCGGCATCGCGGAACTGGCGCATGCGCTCCAGACGGGCGAACAGCCGCGTACAGTTGGCGAGATCGGCTATCACGTGCTGGAGGTCATGCACGGCTTTCTTGCCGCAGCGAACCGGCGTCAGACCGTATCGATCGACAGCACCTTCCAGCGGCCTGCACCTATGTCGACGCAGCCCCTGGCGATGACAAACGAGGGAGTCCCCCATGCCTGAAAACAATCTGACACCACGCCGCTCGGCATTGATGGTCTGGGGCGGTTGGGACGGCCACGAGCCGCGCCTGACGACCGAGCGCTTCGCAAGCCTGCTCGAGCAGCAAGGGTTCGCGGTAGAGGTTCACAACGATCTTGGCGTATACCTCGACCGTGACCATCTTGCTGAGCAGAATCTGATCGTCAACTGCTTCACCATGGGTCAACTGGACAAACCTCAAACGGAGAATCTGCTCGCAGCGGTTCGTGGCGGTGTGGGTTTCGGAGGCTGGCACGGCGGCGCCGGCGACGCGTTCCGTGCGAATCCCGACTACCAGTTCATGGTGGGAGGCCAATGGGTTGCGCATCCCGGCAACATTGTGGACTACTCCGTTCAGATCACAGCACCCGATGACCCTGTTATGTCCGGTCTCGCCGATTTCTCGATGCACTCAGAGCAGTACTTCATGCATTTTGATCCGAGCAACGAGGTTCTCGCGACCACCCGCTTCGACGGGCCGTATGTGCGAGAACATGAGCCACAGGTAACAGGCGTTGTGATGCCAGTCGCCTGGAAACGCAAGTGGGGAAAAGGCAGGGTGTTCTATTCTTCACTGGGGCACGTCAACGCCGATTTCGAGGTCCCGGAAGCGCGTGAAATCATGTTGCGTGGATTACTTTGGGCCGCGCGCTGAACGGAGTGAAGCAGTTGCCCGGACGTGAACCACTATCGATGAATGACAAAAAGCGCCCAGACCGTGAAGGCCTGAGCGAAGCCATCGGGAATCCGACGGCGGAGGTGTTCAAAACAAAACCGGCTCACTACTGCAGTCCAATCCGCTAGCGAGCCAGTTTCGTGGATGGTGACGTGTCGAGGCGCAATGCCCTGACTGGACGATGTTCGCTATGCCGACGCGTCAAGATCCTTCAGCGTGTGCCTCGCTAGACCTTAGTGGCCGTACATCTCATTCCACTCGGCCTTCGAAATGGTCCGGTGTCCTGCATCCGACGAACCGTTTGCGACGCCGCCGACGTCAGTTGCACCGTTTTGTGCAGCGACTTTGGCTTCGGCAGCCTGGAGGTCAGCCGGATACGTGGCATTGTCGGCCGAGGCGGGGTTATAACCGGCCTTTTCCAGTTGGACCAGTTGGCTGCGCACTTCTGCACGGGTCAAAGGTTGGTTCGATTGAGCAAATGAAACCACCGGAGCGGAAAGAGCAACAGCGATCGCAACAGCCTTGATGATCGAGTTCATGATTAAAACCTCCACAGATTGTTTTTACACGGCGCTGCAAACAGGTTTGTGTGCAGCAGGTGAATACAGTCTATGAGGCGAGCAGCCCAGGGTAAATACCTAAGTTTGGAAATGACTTTTCTCGGAAATCTGACAATCGGAACGGCCCTCTCCGCGCAATGCCGACGTCCCGGACAACGGGGCCGGATCAAAACGTCGCCCCAAAGCCTTCGTTCAGTCCGCTATCCTGCTCAGAAGTCGATCATCCGCTGCGCCGGCAGGAACACCTGCTCCAGATGCGAACTCGAGTCGTCGTTATTGCGGAACAATCCGCCCATCAGAGGAATTTTCGACAGGCCAGGTACGCTTGTCGCCCCATTTGAATTGGTGTCCGAACTATCTCCCTGAACTACCCGTGCCTGCGTACTGATGTCGCTTGACCCCATGCTCGAACAGGCACCGAAACACGCGAGCGTAAAGCCGTACGAAGCACATCGAACTTACGCATCACAGCCGACATCGAAAAACTCGAAGCGTCATGGGCGGACGACACCCTACGCATGCTCTGAGCACTGCAACGCTCCTCTCACTTCCAGGTTTACCCCCGGCCGCCCTTTAGCTCGCGGATGGCATTCGCGCAGATTCGGTCGCTTTTGCAGTATTTTTCTGGCCGATGATGTTGTAACGCTTGAGCAATGATCAGATGAGAGTCTCTCCCGGAGTCAGAACTCACCCCTTCACCAAAATGTCTGTAGCGGCCGATGTTTGACAGAGAAATCGCACCGGCCTCTGCTGGCGCAATCCCTTATATCAACGTGCTCCTGTCCGTTTAAAACCATCATGTTTAATTCGGATTCCATATTTATTGTCCGAAAATTCCAGCTTCGTTTTAACCCGGTAAATCTAACGCTATTTGACAGTTTTCAACTTCGTATTACGAGTAAATCCGCTCGCATCCACTCTATGCGTGTGGTGCCGAACAGTGTGTCGGTACCTGCTCCACTACCTTTCATTTGCGTCTGTATCAACGGGATGCATCCCCTTTGCGTCGGGTAGTAGAGATGCACGCGCCACGCGCACGGATCACATTCCGTCATATCCAGATCTGTTCTACGAGCGGACTTCGGGGAAAGGTTAGGAGACCCACGATTCCGCCTGACACGGTCGCGAAGATCCGGCTTCTGTAGATGGGAGTACTTCGAACGGCTCCGCAGAAACCGGCTTCGAATAGATAATTAGGGGTACGATATGAAAAGATATAACGGTACATCCGGGTCGATCGGAATGTGCAGGATAGCGATTGCAACCGCAGTGACCTTATATGCGGGAATGGCTTGTGCCCAATCGAATCCATACGCCGCGCAAACTGCGCCACTCTGGAAGAGCGAGAGTAGTCCTCCGCAATTTGTGTTGGCTCAAGACCTGACACAAGATTGTCCCCAGTCAAGCACGCATGGATGCCGCAAGGACGACGGTAATGGCCTGCCGGCGTTGCTCAGTGGCGTGCAGGATTCGGATACCGGTGGGATGGTGGGTCCACAAAGCGCATTCGGCGTGGGAACACCGTCGGGTGGAACGAATGGCACGGCTTCCGGAAGCCAGGGATCAGGGAGCGGCGGAACCGGTAATGCGGGGTCCGGCGCTGCGGGAGGTGGTGGTAAAGGTAGCGGTAGTGCGGGTAGTGGTAGTGCTGGGAGTGGTGGATCGGGTAGTGGTGGTACGGGTGGTCCGGGTGGGCCGGGTGGTACGGGTGGTACGGGTGGTACGGGCACGGGTGGTACGGGCACGGGTGGCTCGGGCACGGGTGGCTCGGGTACGGGTGGCTCGGGTACGGGTGGCTCGGGTACGGGTGGCTCGGGTACGGGTGGCTCGGGTACGGGTGGCTCGGGTACGGGTGGCTCGGGCAATGGTTGTGCAGGCGACAGCGGCCACGGTAGCGGCGACGGTGGTCACGGCTCCGGCGATGGCGGTCACAGCAGCGGCGACGGTGGCCATGGTAGCGGTGACGGCGGACATGGCAGTGGCGACGGTGGTCACGGCTCTGGCGATGGTGGTCATGGCAGCGGCGATGGCGGTCACGGCAGTGGTGACGGTGGCCATGGCTCCGGCGATGGTGGTCATGGCTCCGGTGATGGCGGTCACGGCAGCGGCGACGGTGGCCACAGCTCCGGCGATGGCGGTCACGGCTCCGGCGACGGTGGTCACGGCTCCGGCGACGGTGGCCACGGCTCCGGCGATGGCGGTCATGGCAGCGGCAGCGGCGGTCACAGCAGTGGCGGCCATGGCGGCGGCTCCGGCAGCGGCGGCCACGGCGGCAGCAGTGGCGGCTGCGGCGGTGGTCACGGCGGCCACTAACCTCAGCGACTCCGCTCTAAAATCGCTCTAGCAAACTGAACGCCTCTTCGCGTAGCCCTTACGCGAAGAGGCTTCATCTCAAACGCGGACGTCATCTAAAACCGACGCAACAGAGCAGAGCCCCCCCCTCATCCAGCAAAACCAAACCACCCGGGTGTTCACAACGTGCGCTGAACACGCACCCAAAGCCCGCGAATCAGCACTCCCCGCTCGCCCGAAAGCGAGCCAATCACCTCAACAAACCCACCCTATCCCCGCCACGGCAGAAAACGTCGTGCGCCTGGCAGTGATACACGGTTCTTCGTCGTTGCCCGTCAAGAGGCGTTGACCAATACTGGTCTTCATCAACACGACTTCGGACGGACATCATGAACCACCCTGTCGAACACCTCCCACTCGCTGCCGCGCCCGCGTCGGGCACCGTTCGCAACGCCCCGTTTCACCCACTCGCCGAACACGCTGCGCATGTGACCGAAAACGATCTACTCGACGAGTATTTAATGCTGACGTTTCCCGCAAGCGATCCGGTCTCACCCGGCTTTTTCACCTGAATAGCGGAATCGTCAAGCGGGCATCTCGCTTCACCGCCCGCAGCCAGGACACTCACCCGAAACTCACTCGACTCCTCCTCCATCATCACTAAGGATTACTATATGATTACCACCATCGCCGGTATCAAGATCCCCGACAGCATCATGGCGCGTGCTGCTACTGAACTGGTCCGTGACACCGAACCGGAACTGCTCTACAACCATTCCCGGCGCGTGTTCCTGTTCGGCGCGCTCTCCGGTCAGCGCAAAAATCTCAAGTACGATCCGGAGCTGCTGTATATCGGCGCCATGTTCCACGACATGGGACTCGTCGATGCGTACAGCAGCAAGACCAACCGGTTCGAAGTCGATGGCGCAAACTCAGCGCGCGACTTCCTCACGCAGTACGGCGTGAACGAATACGACATCGAGCAGGTCTGGACCTCCATCGCACTGCATACGACGCCGGGGGTGCCCGAACACATGAAGCCTGTTGTCGCGCTGGTAACCGCTGGCGTCGAGATGGACGTGCTCGGGCTCACGTATCACGAGTTCAGTGACGAACAACGGATCCAGGTCGTCGCTGCACACCCGCGCGAGAAATCCTTCAAGAACGACATCATCGATGCGTTCACTCAAGGCACGATCAAGAAGCCCGAAACCACTTTCGGCAATGTCAAGGCCGATGTTCTCGAGCTTCGCGACCCGACCTACAAGCGCCTGAACTTCTGCCAGATCATCCTTGGCTCGGCATGGGACGACAGCAACGCCAGCCACGCCCATCGTGCCGGTTGCGGCTGCGCGGACTGAACGAGCATCGACATGCAGTAGGAAACCGCGAGTTCGCAGGCAATGACCGCTTCTGCGCTTCTCGCTGCCCCTATACATTTTTGGAATCAAAGGAGTTGGTTAGCATGGCGAAGCTCACAACCGTATTCGGCGCGCCTGTCGTCGACAACCAGAACATCAGGACTGCCGGAGAGCGCGGCCCCGCATTGCTCGAAGACGTTTGGTTTCTCGAAAAGCTGGCGCACTTCGACCGTGAGGTGATCCCCGAGCGGCGAATGCACGCGAAAGGGTCAGGCGCGTTCGGCACGTTCACCGTCACGCACGACATCACACAATACACGCGGGCAAAGATTTTTTCGACTATCGGCAAGAAGACCGAGATGTTTGCCCGTTTCTCGACTGTTGCCGGCGAACGCGGCGCGGCCGACGCGGAACGCGACATTCGCGGCTTCGCGCTCAAGTTCTATACCGAGGAAGGCAACTGGGATCTGGTGGGCAACAACACACCGGTCTTTTTCCTGCGCGATCCCCTTAAATTTCCCGACCTGAACCATGCAATCAAGCGCGATCCACGTACGGGTCTGCGCAGCGCAGAAAGCAACTGGGACTTCTGGACGCAGCTTCCTGAAGCATTGCATCAGGTCACGATCGTGATGAGCGAGCGAGGCATTCCGAAAACTTTCCGTCATATGCACGGATTCGGAAGCCACACGTACAGCTTTATCAATGCGAAGAACGAACGCTATTGGGTCAAGTTCCATTTCCGCTCGCAGCAAGGAATCGAAAACCTGACGGACGCCCAGGCTGAAGCGCTGGTCGGCCGCGATCGCGAGACGCACCATCGCGACCTTTACGAAGCGATCGAGCGCGGCGATTTTCCTCGCTGGACACTGTCCGTACAGATCATGCCGGAGAAGGACGCCAGCAGCTATCACATCAACCCGTTCGACCTGACCAAGGTCTGGCCGAAAAGCGACTATCCGCTCATCGAGATTGGCGTGATGGAATTGAACCGGAATGCCGAGAACCATTTCGCCGATGTCGAGCAGGCAGCGTTCGCACCGGCCAACGTCGTGCCGGGCATCAGTTTCTCGCCCGACAAGATGTTGCAGGGGCGTCTCTTCTCGTATGGCGACGCCCAGCGCTATCGCCTGAGCGTGAACTACCACCAGATCCCCGTGAACGCTCCGCGCGGCGCAAGGTACGTACACAGCTATCACCGCGACGGACTCATGCGCGTCGACACGAACTCGGGTGGCGCGACCTCCTATGAGCCGAACACGCGCGGCGAATGGCAGGAGCAACCCGACTTCCGCGAACCGCCGCTGTCGATTGAGGGCACGGCCGATCACTGGAATCATCGCGTGGACGACGACTATTATTCGCAGCCAGGTACGCTGTTCCGCCGGATGACGCCCGCGCAAAAGCTGGCGTTGTTCGAGAACACAGCACGAGCCATGAACGGCGTATCGAAGCCAATTCAGCAATTGCACATCGAGCATTGCACGATGGCGGATCCTGCCTACGGCGCGGGCGTCGCCAACGCCATCGAGACGCTGGAAAAGCAGTCTGCGTAATCGTCATCGTGGCGTGGCGTGGCGTGGCGTGGCGTGGCGGCCTAAAGCTTGATCGACACCTCCACGTCATCCGCCAACCCTTGCGAGAAGTACCTGCCGCTCGAACGCACGATTCCCAGGTACTCCGGGCTCCAGTCGGCGTTATCGGCTACGAGCACGGAGCCTGCGCGCAAGTGCGGTTCGAGCAGCGATAAAACCGCCGGGTATAGCGCCTTCGCTCCATCGAGCAGCACCAGATCGATGTGCTCCGGCAGTCCGCTCGCAAGCGTTTCGAGCGCATCGCCCTCGCGCACCTCGACCAGCTCGCCGAGACCGGCCGCGGCAATAGTCCCACGCGCCGCCGCAACCTTCGACGACTCGAACTCGGTGCTGATCAGCAGTCCGCCGCCGTTGTCCCGCAGCGCTGCGGCGAGGTGCAAAGTCGATACGCCAAACGACGTGCCGAACTCGACAATCGAGTGCGCCTTGATCATGCGCGCATACATATAAAGCAGCGCTCCGGTCTGTCGCGATACAGCAAGGTGGAACTCCTTCGCACGCCTATAAAACCCCTGATAGTCCGCGGATCGTGCGCTCGCCATCAATGCTTCGCGCTCCTCCGCTGAGAGCGCGGCCATCTGCTTGTGCATAAGCGCCCGCGATGTGTCTGCATCGGCGAATAGCTGTTCCAGTACGGTAGATACCGGCGGCTGAGTCAGTGTGATCATGAATGAACCTTTTTGAATGGAATACACGTTGTTGTGCATGTGGATAGAATACGAACAATTAGTCGCATTTACTATTCGCATTCAGAAGGCACAGACATGAAACGCCGGCAAGGCCCCGTCGTGACAGCACGTAAGCGTCCGCAGCAGGAACGTTCAACCCGCCTCGTAGCGGACATTCTGGAAGCCGCAGTTCGCGTTTTGGAGCGGGAAGGCGCGCCGCGTTTTACGGCAGCGCGGGTGGCGGAAGCTGCTGGGGTAAGCGTCGGCTCTCTCTACCAGTACTTCCCGAACAAAGAGGCCATGCTGTTCCGGCTGCAGACGGAGGAATGGACAAGAACCCACACGTTGCTGGAGAGCATCCTCAACGACACGGCGCGCCCTCCTCTGGACCGGCTGCGCTCGGCGGTGCAGGCATTCTTCCAGACCGAATATGAGGAAGCCGCGTTTCGCATCGCACTCGAGGATGCGGCGCCGCTTTATCGCGAATCGCCCGAGGCGCGCGAGCAGAAGCAAGCCGGTATGCGCGTGGCAGTTGCCTTTGTGAACGACGCGCTTCCCCACCTGACGGCCGCGCGCCGCGCGTTTGTTGCCGAGGTGCTGGTGACAACCATGTCGCAGGTCGGTGAGGCGGTTTCCGACAAGGCGAAGTCGAAGGCCGATGTCGAAAAATGGGTCGCGGAAATGGCCGACATGTTCTGCGCGTATATAGAGCGCCTGGCCGCGCGATAGCCGGCCAGCGCGTCTAATTTTGACCGATCAACGTCAAACAATCGCATCCGTTGCTTGCAAGGTCAGGAGTGCCATCAGTTGTGCGATTTCGTCGCGCATCTTGCGGCGATCCACGATCATGTCTATCGCGCCCCGCTGCAGCAGGAACTCCGGGCGCTGATAGCCGGCAGGCAATGTCTCTCGTACCGTTTGTTCGATTACCCGCTCACCCGTAAAAGCGATCATTGCCTTCGGTTCGGCCATCACCACGTCGCCGAGAAAGGCGAAGCTTGCCGACACGCCACCCGTGGTTGGATTCGTGAGTACGGAGATGAACGGCAACCGTGCGTCCGCCAGCCGGGTCAACATGGCGGTCGTTTTGGCCATTTGCATCAACGAATACACGCTTTCCTGCATCCGTGCGCCGCCTGACGCGGCAATGCAAACGAAAGGCGTACGTTGCTCGAGCGCGTTTTGCACGCCGCGCACAAATCGTTCGCCGACAGCCGAACCCATCGAACCCGCCATGAACCCAAACTCGAAGCACGCCACCACGGCCGGAATCGAGTGGATGGCACCTTCCATGACCACCAGGGCGTCAGTCTCGCCGGTGTCTTCCATTGCTTCGCTCAGGCGATCGGGATAGGTGCGGCTGTCCTTGAAATTCAGAGGGTCGACCGGTAATACTTCACGGCCAATCTCACAGCGCCCTTCAGCATCGAGCAGGTGGTTCAGGCGCGCACGGGCGCCGATGGGCATGTGATGAGAACATTTGGGGCAGACATGAAGATTCGCTTCGACGTCGCTGCGATAAAGCACCGCTTCGCACACTGGGCACTTAAACCACAGGCCTTCCGGAATAACCTTGCGGCGCGTCGGATCGCTTTGCTTGATCTGCGGCGGCAATAAGTTGTCGAGCCAGTTCATACCGTCTCCAATTCATCCTAGTCGCGAGCCGTCCAAGTCTACCTGATCGCGGGACGGCAACCGTGGGCTCGCCAACCAATCGTGGACGAAGTGCCAGCAACCGCGGGCCAATCATATTCGGGCACGGTAACAATCGCCTGCCCGCTCCCTGGGACCCCATTTTGCCGGTGCAAATGCCGCGTGGCGGACTTCCTGCCTGCGTAGCCGCGCACGTCAAACGCCAGGATCGTGGACAATTGACGGACTCACGCCGTTGTACGTTCAACCTGCGTACGTTCGACTTGCATCCAGAGGAGCGTTTTATGTTCAAACCTGTAAGACATGCCGTTGCTGCGGCCGCGATTATGGTGTCCGGTTTTGCTGTAGCGGCGGACCAGCCCGCCCCGGCCTACCTGCCTGCTTCCGCAGCAGCGACGTTCGAGAACGCGCCGGCGATCGTGGAGGGTGCATCGGGCAAAAGCGTCAAATCGACGATCTATGTTTTTATGGACCCCAACTGCATCTTCTGTCATTACGCATGGAAAGCGTTCCAGCCCTACGAAGCCGCCGGCTTGCAGGTGCATTGGATCCCGATGGGCTTCCTGAAACCGGATTCGGCCGGCAAGGCTGCCGCATTGCTCCAGGCGCAGGATGGCCCCGCGTTGATGCACGAACTCGAGACAAAATTCTCCGAGAAAGACGAATCCGGTGGCATCAAGCCGTTGGCAAAAGTGCCGCCAACGACGCAAACCAAGCTGGACGGCAATATAAAAACATTTCAAAGCCTCGGCTTCGATGGCACGCCGACCATCATTTACATGACGAGCGGCGGCCGGTGGGCAGATGTCAGTGGCTTGCCGCCTTTGAGCTCATTGCCAGCCATGCTGAATCTGCCGGAACAACCGGTTACCGACCCGTCTTTGCAGCGATTCCGCTAGAGAACCACTGCTTTCGACAGACATTCACTTTGTGACTATCAATATCAATCTCATGCAAAATCGGGCACTTATTATTGGCGCAAGCGGTATCGTCGGCAGCAACCTCGCCGATCAATTGCTCTCGACCGGCTGGACAGTTGCCGGTCTCTCGCGCGGCCGCACAGCGTTGCCGCAGGCCGTCGAACCGATTACCGCCGATCTGACCTCGGCGGCATCCGTGAGCGAGGCGCTGGCGGGAAAGTCCTTTAGCCATGTCTTTTTCACTGCGTGGTCTCGCCAGGCCACGGAGAAGGACAACATCCGCGTGAATGGCGGCATGGTGCGTCACGTGCTGGATGCCGTTGGACCCTCGGGCAGCGTGTCGCACGCAGCGCTTGTCACCGGCCTGAAACATTATCTCGGACCGTTCGAAGCGTACGCCACCGGCACGGTCCCCATTACGCCGTTTCGCGAGGAACAGGGCCGCCAGCTCGTGGAGAATTTTTACTACGAGCAGGAAGACCGGGTGTTCGAAGCCGCGCAACAGTATGGCTTTAGCTGGAGCGTGCATCGGCCGCATACGATCATTGGCTACGCGATCGGGAACGCAATGAACATGGGCGTCACGCTCGCCGTCTATGCGACGCTTTGCAAACAGACGGGCCAGCCGTTCCTGTTTCCCGGCTCCGCGGCGCAGTGGAACAGCCTGACCGACATGACCGACGCGCGCCTGCTGGCACGTCACCTTGAATGGGCCGCCACTTCCGACGCTGCGCGCAACGAGGACTTCAACGTGGTCAACGGCGATGTGTTCCGCTGGAAATGGATGTGGTCGCAGATCGCCGGCTATTTCGGCATCGAGGCCGCGCCGTTCGACGGTGAAGTCCGTCCGCTCGAGACACGCATGCAGAACGCCGCGCCGGCATGGACCGAGATCGCCACACGATTCAACCTGAAGGAGCCGGATATGGGCAAGCTGGTTTCGTGGTGGCACACGGACGCCGACCTTGGACGTCCCATGGAAGTGGTTACGGATATGACGAAGAGCCGCAAAGCAGGCTTCCTCGATTATCAGAGCACCCCGGACTCGTTCTTCACGCTGTTCGACAGGCTTAAGGCCGCGCGGATCATTCCGCAGTAATGTACGAACTCCTGACTATCACGCGCGATCCGGAAAAGTCAGCGTGACCAGCAGCCCCCCGTCCGCCGCATTGACGAGACAAAACGTCCCGCCATTGCGGCGCACCAGCCTTCGGACGATCGAGAGTCCCAGCCCGCAATGGGCATCGCCGCCGCGCGCCTCATCGAGACGGACGAACGGTTGCAAGGCATGCTCGAGCTGATCCTCGGGAATCCCGGGGCCGTGATCGCGCAGCGTCAAAACACATTTGCCATGCTGCACGCTGGTCGCAATTTCGACGGGCGGTTCGCCATACGTCATGGCGTTTTCCAGCAGATTGGCCAGGATGCGGTCGAGGTCGACCAGCGGCAGTCTGAAGTGTCCGGCGGTGCGCAGATCCAGTGTCACGAGCGAGCTTTCCGTATCCCCATCCTGCGGAACGTTGCCGTACTGGCTCTGACAAAACGAGTCGACGGACACAAGAGGCGATCCATCCGCACGGTCGCGCACGAAGTCGAGGAACTGCGTGACGATGCGCCCGAGCGATTCGACATCGCCCAGGAAGCCCATGCGCTCTGCGCTATGCGGTAGCAGATCCGCGCGGACCTGCATCCGGGTGAGCGGCGTGCGCAAATCATGCGCGACGCCCGCCAGCATCATCGCCCTCTCCTGTTCGTATTCGCTGATCTCGCGAATCATCTCGTTGAAGCTCACGATCAGCTCCACCACCTCGCGCGGCCCGCTCACACTAACGACGGGTGTGCTGACGCCGATGCGGAATTCGCGCGCCGCATTGGCCAGCCTGCGCAGCGGCCGCTGGGCCTGCCAGGCTCCGAGGAACGCCACCGCGATCGCCAGCGCAAGCATCAAGGCCAACGCGGTGTGCAAGCGGGCTTCGGTCAAGGTGGCGTCCGGAATGCGGATCCAGTTGGCGTCGCCGGCATAACGAACCCAGACCGTGCCTGTGTCGCCGGACAGCACGACCTGGCTGCCCGGCGGTAGATTCTCACGCAACGCGTTCTCATACAGTCCGTGCGTTTCGCGCCTCGAAGGCGGCCCGTCGCCGGAGCTTGCATCGCCGCCGTCGAGATAGGTCGCGCCGAGTGCCGAAGCAATGTGTTTGGTCGCCTCGAGACCATCGCGCCGCGCCTCTTCCACTACCTGGATGCCGCGCGACGCATGCTCGGCATGCATCTGGTTGGCTTCGCGGCCGAGCATGAACACCATCGCCGCGTAGGCCAGCACGAGCAGGCTCGTGGTCATCAATGCCGCGCGTCCAAAGATTGTATTAAACGGGTTCTTCATTTCCGTCGCCGCCGTCACTCGGAGCAAACATATAGCCCACCCCGCGTACCGTCTGGATCACGCAGGGTTGGGAGGGATCCTCTTCCAGCAGTCTGCGCAGACGCCACACGGCCAGATCCATGCCGCGCTCGGTGATGTCGGCATCGGGGCCGTACAGCATGTCGAGCAGTTTCGCGCGCGACAGCGTTTCCATCGGATGCGTAACCAGCACCTCAAGCAGCGCGTAGTTCGTGCCCGTCAGCTTGATGCGCTTGTCGTCGCAGAACAGGGCGCGCGCAGCGACATCGAGGCGAAACCGGCCAAAGCGGTAAATCCCCTGGCGGCCGTTGACAGCCGGCGCCGGCTGGCCCGAATGACGGCGCAGCACCGCCCTGATGCGCGCCAGCAATTCAAGCGGCGTAAACGGCTTGCCCAGATAGTCGTCGGCCCCGAATTCGAGCCCCACGACCCGATCCATGTCTTCCGCGAGCGAGGTCAGCATGATGACGGGAATGGTGTCGCCCGCGTCGCGCAATTGCCTGAGTGCGGTCAAGCCGTCCACGCCTGGCATCATGACGTCAAGCACTACGATGGATGGCCGCTCGAGCGCGAGGCGATTGGCGATATTGGTGGCGTTATGCAAAACCGAGAACTCAATGCCGCGCTGCTGGAAAAATTTCCTGAGGAGATCACGCAAACCGGCATCGTCGTCTACGAGCAGGACCTGAATCGTTTCACTCTCCATCCACACCCTCCTGTCAGCCCTGGTTGAAACGTGAGCCCGTAGGCGGGTCGCCGGGCGCTCATGTCAGTGCCGTGACAGGCACTGAAACGTCAAACCGACAATGCTACCCAGATTCAGCCTGGTGTTGTGCCGGCGTCTCAGCAGGTCATTTCGAAAGACTCCTGTAAGGGTGGCGTGAATAAACAAGGCGGATTGGTACGCGTCGAGATCGGCGGATAACTGGTCGCACGAGACCGCATGGAGCAACGCCTGCTCGATCTGGGTCTCCGCCAGACGGTTGGCCGCCCGCACGCGCCGCCAGAAGAGCGCCGTCTCCTCAGTCGATTCACAGCGTGCAAACACAATGCTGTACAGGTGGCGCATTCGCGTTTCGCGCAGCGCCCGGGAGAGCCGCACTTCCAGTTCCGTGCGCAGCGTGCCCAGTGGATTGGGCTCGTCCGGAGGCAGGGGAACGCCGAAAGGATCGAGCGGCAAAGCAAAGCGCTCAAAAATGGCGTCGAAGATCGCGTCTTTATTTCTAAAATGACCGTAGATCGCCCCTCGGGTCACCCCGGCCGCATCGGCGATTTCGTCCAGGGTGGTTTGCGTGACGCCATGACTGAAGAACATGGCCTCTGCTGCATCGAGAATCGTTGCACGCGTGTCGAGCGCTTGCGCCTTCGTCCGCCTCATTAGCATTCAGCCAGTTTCTGTCGCGCATTCGTGCTCTGCGACACCGCGGCTGCTCAGTAGCTCAGATGGTGCGATCATAGCGGCCGTGCATGGAAGCGGACGTTAGGCTTTTTTTCAGATTATTTCAAAGTGAAATTTATCAAAGTACGATTTCATTTAACGTGCTCCTGCTTTTTGCACTTCGAGTAAGATCACCGGTCATTCTGCTGTTGTGGTTCCACCGACGTCGGGTGCGGAATTCCGTGTGGCGCTCATCTGTACCCAGACAACATAGAAGTTTTGAATACGGCTAAACGGAGTTCACTTGAGCAACCAGTCTCCACTCGGTCGACTCGCTCTATATGTATCCAGGATGAGTAGTCCGGTTCGCACGGACACTTTCTCCCGGTCGACCTTTGTATCACCCGACTCACGCCGTTCCCGCAAGCCAGCGCCAGCACCGGCGCCGCTGCGCACCCTGCGCTCCGGCTGCGCGCTGGCGGCTACGCTATGCCTCGCGGCTTGCGCCGTCGGTCCCGACTATCACAAGCCGCCGCAGGACATTCCCGCCACCTTCAAGGAAGGCGCCGACTGGGAGCGGGCGCAGGCCAACCCGCAAGGCGCGCTTTCCAGCACATGGTGGCTCGACTATCACGACGACACGCTGTCCCACCTCGTGGACCAGTCGCTCAAGGCCAACCAGTCGATTGCAGCCGCGGAAGCCGCCTACCGGGTCGCCAAGGCCACGATCGATGCCAATGTCGCGAGCCTGTTCCCCACCATCGGGGTAGACGCGTCGGGATCGCGCTCCCGCACGGCCGCGGTCGAGAGCATCACGGGCCAGCCCTTTACGAGTAACCTCGTGTCCGCCAGCGCGTCAGCAAGCTGGGAAATCGACCTGTGGGGCAGTGTCCGGCGCTCGATCGAGTCGGCCAAAGCCAGTGCTCAGGCCAGCGACGCGCAGCTCGCCGGCGAGCGTCTGTCGATCGCTGCCAGCCTCGCCGTCGACTATTTCGCTTTGCGCCAGGCCGATATCGACATCGATTCGCTGAAGCAGCAGCAACAGCTCGACGCCAGGATTCTGGAGATGGACCGGGCGGGCTTCCTGCAGGGAACGATCTCGAACGACACGATCCTCTTTGACCAGGACACGCTCGAACTGGTAATCGCCGACCTGCAGGCCACGGAGACCTCCCGCGAGCAGGACGAGCATGCCATCGCGGTGCTGATCGGCGAGCCGCCGGCCAGCTTCACGCTGCCGGCGCAGAGCGACTACACCTTCGCGACGCCCGCCGTGCCGCTCGGCTTTCCGTCGCAATTGCTGGAACGGCGCTATGACGTCGTGAGCGCGGAGCGCACGGCCGCCGCGGCCAATGCCAAGATCGGCGTGGCCGAGGCCGCATTCTTCCCAACGCTTACGCTCTCCGCGCAAGGCGGCTTCGAGCACAACGCGCTGGCGAATCTGTTCTCGATGCCAAGCCGCTTCTGGACGCTCGGCCCGGATCTCGCCGCGACGATCTTCGACGGCGGCGCGCGCTCTGCGGCGGTCCACGAAGCCGAGGCCACCTACGACCAGCAGGTCGCCACGTATCGCGGGACCGTGCTGTCCGCGTTCCAGAGCGTTGAAGACAGTCTGTCGTCTTACAACCACCTGCAGCAGCAGGAGCACGCATTCGCCAACATCTATCAGCGCAACCAGCAGCTTTTCTCGAGCCAGCAGGCCCAGGCGCAGGCTGGCACGGCGAGCGAAGAAGCCGTGTTGACGCAGCAGATTACGCTGTTGCAGGCCGCGCAGAACCTGAAGGACACACAGGCAGCGTTGACGGAAAGCAGCGTCACGCTGGTCAAAAATCTCGGCGGCGGCTGGCAGTGGGATGACGCCAAGGGTGTAGCAGTCAGCACCAGTGCGAATGCCGCGCCGCAATCGTCGAATCAAACATCGGGAGCCCCTTCGCAATGAATGATCGCCTTGAACGTGATCGCTTTGGAGAGCGAAGCGTCCAGTCCTGCGACGGCCGGTTGCGTCGGGAATCGGAAAAAAATGGAGTCTCCATGAAGTCAATACCGTTGCTGTGCCTTGGCCTGTTTGCACTATCCGCGCTTTCCGGTTGCGGCAAATCCGGTCAGGCGTCGGCGCCGCCTCCGCCGCAGGTCGGCGTGGTCAGCGTCCAGCCGACCAGCGTGGCGCTGACGCGCGATCTGGTCGGACGCCTTTCGCCTTACCTGAGCGCCAACGTCACCGCACGCGTTTCCGGTGTGCTGATTAAACGCATCTACAAGGAAGGCAGCGACGTCAAAGCCGGCCAGGCGCTGTTCGAAATCGACCCGGCCTTCTATCAGGCACAGTTGAATAACGACCTCGGCATCCTCGGCGAAGACCAGGCTACGTATCTCAACGACAAGGTCAACGCAGCGCGCTTCCACAAGCTGCTGCCGGTTGGCTCGGTCTCGCAACAAACGGTCGACAACGCCGATGCGCTGGTGCGCACCGACGCGGCCAAGGTCAAGGCCGACCAGGCTCTCGTCGACAGCGCGAAGGTCAACCTCGGCTATACCAAGGTGACCTCGCCGATCAGCGGCATCGCCAGCCAGCAGCAGGTCACCGTCGGCGCCGTAGTGGGCAGCAGCACCGCCGATGCCGGTTCCAGCGGCACCTTGCTGACCACGGTGAACCAGGTCGATCCGCTTTACGTGAACTTCACCATCAGCGCGTCGGACTTGCTGACGCTGCGCGAAGCAGCCAGCCGCGGCAACGTCGCGCTTAGCCAGCCGGACAAGACGACCGTGCAGATCGTGTTGCCCAACGGCAGCCCGTACGACCAGACAGGCACGCTGGATTTCTCCGACGTCACCGTTAACGCAACCACCGGCGCCGTGAACCTGCGCGCGCTGGTGCCGAACGCGCAGCACACGCTGCTGCCGGGCATGTACGTGACCATGAACGTCAACCTCGGCGAGCAGCACAACATTTTCCTCGTTCCGCAGCAGGCGCTGCAACGCGACACGATCGGCGCTTACGCGCTCGTCGTCGATGCGAGCAGCAAGGTCGCGCGCAAGGACGTCACGGCAACCGACAACTCCGGCAACAACTGGATCGTTACCGGCGGCCTCGCAGCTGGCGACCAGGTGATCGTCTCCGGGCTGCAAAGCGCGCACGAAGGTGCCCAGGTCAAGGCAAGCCCGTGGCAGGCACCGGCTGCTGCGCAAGGTGGCTCGGCCACCGCCGCAGCATCAGGGGTTCAGACCGCCGGCAACGCTCAATAAGGACTTCGTCCCATGCCAAAGTTTTTTATCGATCGCCCAGTCTTTGCCTGGGTGATCCCGATTCTCATCTGCCTGATAGGGGTGATTTCGATGCTGAATCTCGGCATCGACTCCTATCCAGAAATCGCACCGCCAGAAGTAACGGTCACGGCAACCTATCCTGGCGCCAGCGCGGCGACCATGGAATCGACCGTGACCCAGGTGATCGAGCAGCAGCTAACCGGCATCGACAACCTGCTGTACTTCAACTCGGCATCCAACTCCAACGGCACGGTTACCATCACGCTGAGCTTCGCGACCGGCACCAATCCGGATACGGCCGAAGTGCAGGTGCAGAACAAGGTCGCGCTGGCCCAGCCGCTGCTGCCGGCCGAGGTGACGCAGCAAGGTGTGGTGGTCGCCAAGGCGAGTCCAGACATTCTGATGTTCATCTCGCTGCAGTCGAGCAACCCTGGCATTGACGCCTACCGTCTGAGCGACATCGTCGCCTCGCAGATCCAGCCGGTGATTGCGCGGGTCAACGGCGTGGGCAACACCTTCGAACTGGGTTCGGAATACGCCGTGCGTATCTGGCTGAATCCGGACAAGCTGCAAGGGTATGGCCTGTCCACCACCCAGGTGCTCACCGCCGTCAGCGCACAGAACGCGCAGTTCGCCACGGGCTCGCTCGGTGCCGATCCGGCAGTCAAAGGCCAGGTCTTCACT
>Ga0302228_10000860_pt1 | contig 23869 bp, 19 predicted proteins | sample II_Palsa_N1_2_FD_193519 | JGI IMG/M metagenome (GOLD analysis project Ga0302228, IMG submission 193519) | Peat permafrost microbial communities from Stordalen Mire near Abisko, Sweden - II_Palsa_N1_2 | ecosystem: Environmental > Terrestrial > Soil > Palsa > Peat permafrost | place: Sweden... | reverse complement strand
ATGATTGCCCAGGAACTGGAAGTCAGCTTGCACATGGCGTTCATGGAAGCACGCCAGGCGCGGCACGAGTTCATTACGGTCGAACATCTTTTACTGGCCCTGTTGGACAATCCGACGGCGGCAGAGGTGTTACGCGCCTGCGCGGCCAACATCGAGGATCTGCGCCAGAACCTGCGCAACTTCATTCATGACAACACGCCAACCGTGCCTGGCACGGACGACGTCGACACGCAGCCCACGCTGGGTTTCCAGCGCGTGATCCAGCGTGCCATCATGCATGTGCAGTCCACCTCGAACGGCAAGAAGGAAGTGACCGGCGCGAACGTGCTGGTGGCGATCTTCGGCGAAAAGGATTCGCACGCGGTCTACTACCTGCAACAGCAGGGTGTGACGCGTCTGGACGTGGTGAATTTCATCTCGCACGGCATTGCCAAGACCAGCAGCACCGACGCCGCCAAGGCGAGCGATGCCAACGCCGAGTCTGACGAAGCGGCCGCGCAGAAAGAAACGCCGCTCGCCCAATTCACGCAGAATCTGAACCAGATGGCGAAAGACGGCCGCATCGATCCGCTGATCGGTCGCGAGTCGGAAGTCGAGCGCGTGGTGCAGGTGCTGTGCCGCCGGCGCAAGAACAATCCGCTACTGGTCGGTGAGGCCGGCGTCGGCAAGACGGCGATCGCCGAAGGGCTCGCCTGGCGCATTACGCGCGGCGAAGTGCCGGATATTCTGGCCGACGCCCAGGTGTACTCGCTCGACATGGGCGCGTTGCTGGCCGGCACGAAGTATCGCGGCGATTTCGAACAACGCCTGAAGACGGTCCTCAAGGAATTGAAGGAACGTCCGCATGCCATCCTGTTCATCGACGAAATTCATACGCTGATCGGCGCGGGCGCGGCCTCGGGCGGTACGCTGGACGCGTCGAATCTGCTGAAGCCGGCGTTGTCGTCGGGCACGCTCAAGTGCATCGGCGCGACGACGTTCACCGAATACCGCGGCATCTTCGAAAAAGATGCGGCCCTGTCACGCCGCTTCCAGAAAGTGGATGTGACCGAGCCGACCGTCGAACAGACGGTGGCGATCCTGCGCGGCCTGAAGTCGCGCTTCGAAGAGCATCACGGCGTGAAGTACTCGTCGGGTGCGCTGTCGGCGGCTGCTGAGCTGTCGGCGCGCTTCATCACGGATCGTCATCTGCCGGACAAGGCCATCGACGTGATCGACGAAGCCGGCGCGGCACAACGCATCCTGCCGAAGTCGAAGCAGAAGAAGACCATCGGCAAGGGCGAGATTGAGGAAATCATCTCGAAGATCGCGCGTGTCCCGCCGCAAAGCGTGTCGCAAGACGATCGCAGCAAGCTGCAGACGCTGGACCGCGACCTGAAGAGTGTGGTGTTCGGGCAAGACCCGGCCATCGACGCGCTGTCGGCCGCGATCAAGATGGCGCGCGCAGGCCTCGGCAAGCTGGACAAGCCGATCGGCGCGTTCCTGTTCTCCGGTCCGACGGGTGTCGGCAAGACCGAAGTGGCGAAGCAACTGGCGTTCACGCTGGGTATCGAGCTGATCCGCTTTGACATGTCCGAGTACATGGAGCGTCATGCGGTGAGCCGTTTGATCGGCGCGCCGCCGGGCTATGTCGGTTTCGATCAGGGCGGTCTGCTGACCGAAGCCGTGACGAAGAAGCCGCATTGCGTGCTGCTGCTCGATGAAATCGAAAAGGCGCATCCAGACATCTACAACGTGCTGCTGCAGGTGATGGACCACGGCACGCTGACGGACAACAACGGTCGCAAGGCAGATTTCCGCAACGTCATCATCATCATGACGACCAACGCGGGTGCCGAGGCAATGGGCAAGTCGGTGATCGGCTTCACGACGCGCCGCGAAACCGGCGACGAAATGGTCGACATCAAGCGCATGTTCACGCCGGAGTTCCGTAACCGTCTGGACGCAACCATCAGCTTCCGCTCGCTCGATGAGGAAATCATCATGCGTGTGGTCGACAAGTTCCTGATGCAGCTCGAAGACCAGTTGCACGAGAAGAAGGTGGACGCGCTCTTCACCGACGCGCTGCGCAAGCATCTCGCCAAGCACGGTTTCGATCCGCTGATGGGCGCGCGTCCGATGCAGCGTCTGATCCAGGACACGATCCGTCGTGCACTGGCGGACGAACTGCTGTTCGGCAAGCTGATGAGCGGCGGCCGCGTGACGGTCGACGTGGATGCGGAAGACAAGGTGCAGCTCACGTTCGACGAGCAACCGGCGCCGCGTAATCCGAATCCGGAGGCGATCGAAGTCGAATAAGCGCTTAGCGCTACGTAGCTAGCAAAGCAAAACGGCGCGGGCCTAAAAGCCCGCGCCGTTTTTTTATGCGCGTCAGTCAGATAAGCGCGGTGCCAACTGTACCGCCTCTGCCAGGTACGAGCGCTTTGGAAAAACCTTAGTGCTTGCCGGTACTCCCGAACCCACCCGCGCCACGCTCGCTGGTTTCGAAATCGTCGACGATGTTGAATTCGGCCTGCACCACCGGCACGATCACGAGTTGCGCCAGCCGCTCCATCGGATTCAGCGTGAACGTGGTCTGTCCGCGATTCCACGTCGAGATCATCAGTTGCCCCTGGTAATCCGAGTCGATCAGCCCCACCAGATTGCCCAGCACGATGCCGTGCTTATGTCCCAGCCCCGAGCGCGGCAGGATCAGCGCTGCATAGCCCGAATCGCCCACGTGAATTGCCAGACCCGTCGGCACCAGCGCCGTTTCGCCGGGTTGCAGCGTCAGCGGTTCGTCGAGGCACGCGCGCAGATCGAGGCCCGCGCTACCGGTCGTGGCGTATGCCGGGAGTTGGTCGCGCATGCGCGCGTCGAGAATCTTCAGGTCGAGTTTCATGCAGTTCGAATCAATGGGTGGGAAGAGGGGAAAGGCTCAGCGTTGCTTTAGCGTCCGAGCTGGAACGCGTCGGCAAGAAGTTCGTACGAACGTAGCCGCGCGCGGTAACTGCCCGCTACGGTCAGCACCACCAGCTCGTCGGCCTGGAACTGCGCCTGCAGGTCGAGCATGCGCTCGGTCACCTGCTCCGGCGTGCCGATGATGCTGCGTGGCTTCTCGCGGTCGATCACCAGCTTTTCGCGTTCGCCGTACTCCTGGGCAAGGCCTTGTTCGATGTTGGGAATCGGTGCGTTCAGACCATAGGCCATCTGCACGCGGCGCAGATCGACGGCTTTTTCCAGATCGGCCGCTTCCTGTTCGGTGTCGGCGCAGATCACGAATACAGCGGCGGCCAGATAGGGCTGCGCTTCGTTACCGGCCTTGAAGCGCTCGCGATACGCGTGCGCCACCTGATGGCCGAAATGCGCGTTGATGAAATGCGCGAACGCGAAGCGAATGCCGAGTTGCGCGGCGAGCAGTCCACCGAATTCGCTCGAACCCAGCACCCATAACTGCGGGCGAGTCTCGACCTGCGGCTGCAGCAGCACACCCTGTGCGACGTGATCGGCCGGCAGCGTGCCCTTCATCAGCCCGACCAGATCGGCGACCTGCTGCGGGAAGATGTCGCCACGGTTGTAGTCGCCGGCGGCGACGGCCTGTGCCGTGCGCATATCGCCGCCAGGCGCGCGGCCGACGCCGAGGTCGATGCGATTGGGAAACAGCGCTTCGAGCATCATGAACTGCTCGGCGACCTTGAACGGGCTGTAGTACGGCAGCATCACGCCGCCGGAGCCGAGGCGAATCCGTTGCGTGACGCTGCCAAGGCGCGCCAGCATCACCTCGGGGCAGGGGTTCGACACGCCGCGCAGCCCGTGATGCTCGGCGCACCAGTAGCGCGTGTAGCCGAGATCGTCGGCGAGCTGCGCGAGTTCAATGGTGGCGGCGATCGCGTCCGCCACTGAGTGCCCGTCGATCACGGGCGTTTGATCGAGCACGGATAGTAGCGTCATGACAGTACTGCTCCAGTGTGACTCAAGGTTCCGGCAAAGAGGACTGCTCAGTTGCCCGAGCGTTACCGGATCAGGCTCGTATCGGGCAGCCGCTTCGCGATTTCGGCAATCAATGCGCTCGCGAGCGCCTGCTTGTCCGCGCGCGGCAGCTTCGTCGCGGCGCCGGCCTCGAACAGGACCACTTCGTTGTCGTCGAGGCCGAAGGTCAATGGGCCCAGATTGCCGATCAGCAGCGGCACATTCTTGCGCACGCGCTTTTCTTCGCCGTGGACTTCCAGGTCGCCGCTTTCCGCCGCAAAACCGACGCAGAAAGGCGGGTGAGGCAGCTTCGCCACTGCGGCAAGGATGTCCGGATTTTCGACGAAGCTGAACGTGGGCATGGCACGCTCAGCGGTCTTCTTGATCTTGTGTTCGCTGACATGATCGACGCGCCAGTCGGCGACCGCCGCCACGCCGATAAAGATGTCGTAGTCGGGCACGGCGCGCATCACCGCATCGTGCATCTGCTGCGCGGTTTGCACGTCCTCGCGGATCACGCCCCACGGTGTTTCGAGCGCGACCGGACCGGCTACCAGATGCACGTCGGCGCCGGCCTGCTGGGCCGCGCGCGCCAGCGCGAAACCCATCTTGCCGCTCGAGCGGTTGGTGATGCCGCGCACCGGATCCAGCGGTTCGAAGGTGGGGCCGGCGGTCAGCAGCACGCGGCGGCCGGCGAGAATCTTCGGCTGGAAGAACGAAGCGATCGCCTCGTAGGTGGCGGCGGCTTCGAGCATCCGGCCATCGCCCACTTCACCGCAGGCTTGCGGACCGGAATCCGGCCCGAGCACTTCAACGCCGTCCGCGCGCAGTTGCGCGACGTTGCGCTGTGTGGCCGGGTTTTGCCACATCTGACGGTTCATCGCCGGCACGACCAGCAGCGGACAATCGCGTGCGACGCACAGCGTCGACAGCAGGTCGTCGGCCATGCCATGTGCCAGTTTGGCGAGGAAATCGGTCGAAGCCGGCGCAATCACGATTGCATCCGCTTCACGCGACAGGTCGATGTGCGCCATGTTGTTCGGCACGCGCCCGTCCCACTGGCTGCTGTAGACCGGACGGCCCGACAGCGCCTGCATGGTGACGGGCGTGATGAATTGCGTCGCCGCTTCGGTCATGACGACCTGCACGGTGGCGCCTGCCTTGGTCAGCAGGCGCGTGAGTTCGGCGATCTTGTAGCAGGCAATCCCGCCGGAGAGGCCGAGGACGAGATGTTTTCCTGCGAGTTCTGCGGTTGCCAACGCAAGCCTCCGAGACAAAGCATGATGGCCGGCCAGGCGCGCCGGCCCCGAAACTCGCGGCGTTAGCGCGAGCCGCGCACGCGCCGCAATTCGTCGAGCACGAGTAGTATCGCGCCGATCGTAATCGCGCTGTCGGCGAGGTTGAACGCCGGCCAGTGCCAGCTGCCCACGTGGAAATCGAGGAAGTCGATCACGTGGCCATAAGCCAGCCGGTCGATCACGTTACCGAGCGCCCCGCCGAGAATCAGCGCCAGGGCGGTGCAGAACAGCTTCTGCCCGCCGTGACGCTTGAGCAGGTAGCAAATCACCAGTGCCGCGACCACGCCAAGGCCCGTGAAGGCCCAGCGCTGCCAACCACCCGCCATGGCGAGGAAGCTGAAGGCGGCGCCGCGGTTGTACACCAGAATGAGGTTGAAAAACGGCGCGACCGCATGCGGGACGCCGTAGGCAAACACCTTCTGGATAGCGATTTTCGTGAGCTGATCAAACAGGATGACGATCAGCGCCACGCCAAGCCACGGTGCCAGCGAACCGCTGGCGGGTTTCGACAGGGTTCTTGCCATTATGCCGCGCTCCTCGTTTCGCCGCTTCCGAACAGGTTGCTGAAGCACCGGCCGCACAGTGTGGGGTGCTCAGCGTTCTCGCCGACGTCCGCGCGGTAGTGCCAGCAGCGTTCGCACTTCAGATACTTCGAGGCGCTTACTTCGACGCCTTCGTCCGCTTCGCTCGCCACCTTCACGACCGTCGCCGAGGACGTGATCAGCACGAACTTCAGATCCGCGCCGAGGCTCGCCAGCGCGTCATGACGCGCGCCGCTCGCGCGGATTTCGACTTCCGCCTGCAGCGACGAGCCGATCAGGTTCGCGACGCGCGCTTCTTCCAGCGCCTTGGTGACGTCGCTGCGCACCGCGCGCAGCAGCGTCCACTTGTCGAGCAGCGCGGCGGCATCCGCGACTTCCGGATAGGCGTGATACGTCTCCGTGAAGATGGTTTCGCTGTTCGGCTGGAACACCTTCCACGCTTCTTCCGCGGTGAACGACAGGAACGGCGCCATGATGCGCAGCAGGCCGTGGGCGATGTGATACAGCGCGGTCTGTGCGGCGCGGCGGGCGACGGAATCGGCCGCCGTGGTGTACAGGCGGTCCTTCAGCACGTCGAGGTAGAAACCGCCGAGGTCTTCCGAGCAGAACGTCTGCAGCTTGGCCACGACCGGGTGGAACTCGTACTTGTCGTAGTGCGCGAGGATGTCCGTCTGCAGATTGGCCGACAGCGCCACCGCATAACGGTCGATCTCGAGCCAGTCTTCTTCCGGACGCGCGTGTTTCTCGAAGTCGAAGTCCGACAGATTCGCGAGCAGGAAACGCAGCGTATTGCGGATGCGGCGGTAGCCTTCCGTCACGCGCTTCAGGATTTCCTCGGAGATAGCCAGCTCGCCCGAGTAGTCGGTCGACGCGATCCACAGGCGGATGATTTCCGCGCCGAGACGGTTCGCCACTTCCTCTGGATCGATGCCGTTGCCAAGCGACTTGCTCATCTTGCGGCCTTCGCCGTCGACGGTGAAGCCGTGCGTCAGCAGCGCGTTGTACGGCGGCCGGCCGTCGAGCATCGACGCCGTCAGGAGCGACGAATGGAACCAGCCGCGGTGCTGGTCCGAGCCTTCCAGATACAGGTCGGCCGGGAACTGCAGCTCGTCCTTGTGCGAGCCGCGCAGCACGTGCCAATGCGTCGTGCCGGAATCGAACCACACGTCGAGCGTGTCGCGGTTCTTTTCGTACATGTTGGCGTCGTCGCCGAGCAGTTCGCGCGGATCGAGCGTTTGCCACGCTTCGATGCCGGCCTTCTCGACGCGTTGCGCGACTTCTTCGAGCAGCGCCAGCGTGCGCGGATGCAGCTCGCCGGTTTCCTTGTGCACGAAGAAGGCCATCGGCACGCCCCATTGGCGTTGGCGCGACAGCGTCCAGTCAGGACGGTTGGCGATCATGCTGAACAGACGCTGCTTGCCCCACGACGGATAGAACGCCGTGTTCTCGATACCTTCCAGAGCGGTTTCGCGCAGCGTCTTGTCGGTGTCGTTCGGCTTCACGTCCATGCCGGCGAACCACTGCGAGGTGGCGCGGTAGATAATCGGCGTCTTGTGGCGCCAGCAGTGCATGTAGCTGTGCGTGTACTTTTCCGTGCGCAGCAGCGAGCCGGCCGCTTCAAGCGCTTCGACGATCTTCGGATTGGCCGCCCAGATGGACAGGCCGCCGAACAGCGCGAGCGATTCGATATAACGGCCGTCGCCCATCACCGGACTGACGATGTCCGAATCGGCCATGCCGTGCGCCTTGCACGACACGAAGTCTTCCACGCCATAGGCGGGCGACGAGTGCACGATGCCGGTGCCGGTTTCCGTCGTCACGTAGTCGCCGAGATAGACCGGCGCCGTGCGCTTGTAGCTCGGATGCGCCGAAGCGAGCGGGTGATGGAAACGCAGGTTGGCGAGCTTGGCGCCCGCGGTGGTGGCGACGACGCTGCCTTCGAGGCCGTATTGCTTGAGGCACGCTTCGACACGCTCTTGCGCGAGGATCAGCAGGCCGCGCGGCGTTTCCACCAGCGCGTAGACGATCTCCGGGTGGACGTTCAGCGCCTGGTTGGCGGGTATCGTCCACGGCGTCGTGGTCCAGATCACGATGCCGCCTTCGCTGCTCGGCAACGCCGCGAGGCCGAATGCTTGCGCGGTCTTTTCCGGCTCGGCGAAGGCGAACAGCACGTCGATGGTCGGATCGGTCTTGTCCTTGTACTCGACTTCCGCCTCAGCCAGCGCCGAGCCGCAGTCGAAACACCAGTTCACCGGCTTCAGGCCGCGGAACACGTAGCCCTTTTCGATGATCTTCGCGAGCGCGCGGATTTCGCCGGCTTCGTTCGTGAAGTTCATGGTCTTGTACGGGTTGTCCCACTCTCCGAGTACGCCCAGACGGCGGAAGCCGACCTTCTGCTTCTCGATCTGCTCGGTGGCGTAGGCGCGCGCTTTCTGCATGACCTCGGCGGCCGGCAGCGACTTGCCGAACTGCTTTTCGATCTGGATTTCGATCGGCATGCCGTGGCAGTCCCAGCCCGGCACGTAGGCCGCGTCGAAGCCCGCCATGTTGCGCGACTTGACGACCATGTCCTTGAGGATCTTGTTCACCGCGTGGCCGAGGTGGATGTCGCCGTTCGCATACGGCGGCCCGTCGTGCAGGATGAACTTCTTGCGGCCCTTGGAGGCGGCGCGGATCGTTTCGTAGACCTTGCGCTCCTGCCATTCCTTGACCCATTGCGGCTCGCGTTTGGGCAGGTCGCCACGCATCGGGAACGGCGTGTCGAGCAGGTTGACCGGGTATCGGGACTGCGGTTTCGAATCGGCTTTCTTGTTGCTCATGGTGTGGTCGCGGTGAATTCTTTCGATGCGCACTAAAGGCGCAATATGCGCACGATGCGCGGGGCGTTGCGCGCCCGGCAGGCATGTCGCGTGATCCACGGACGCCCTTCGATGCGCGCGGCGGAGGGTACGTGCGACGCTTGATGCTGACAGCGCCGGCACGTACCGCGGCGGCTATCTAATTCGGTCGGTGGCTGAAGTGGCAAAGCCGGTGGAGCGGCTGCCCGGCGTACCGGTGCCCACCGCCGCGAACCACGCACGCGCGTTGGCGACGTCGCGCGCGATGGCGGCGGTCAGCGTTTCGAGGTCGACGTACTTCTCCTCGTCACGCAGCTTCTTCAGAAATTCGACGCGTACGAGTTTGCCATACGCGTCGCCGTGCCAGTCGAGCAGGTGCACCTCGAGCAGCACGCGGCCGGAGTCGTCGACGGTGGGACGCAAGCCGAGGCTGGCGACGCCCGGCAACGGCTCCGCTGCGATGCCGTGCACGCGGACCACGAAAATCCCCGCCAGCGCCGGGCGCTTGTGGGCGATCGGCAGGTTCAGCGTGGGAAAGCCGAGGTCGCGGCCCAGTTTCATGCCGTGGACGACGTGGCCGCTGATCAGGTAATCGCGGCCCAGCGCGGCGCGCGCCGAGTCGAGGTCGCCGGCAATCAGGGCCGTGCGCACGCCGGAGCTGGAGATGCGTGCGCCGGAGGGATCCGCGACGGTGGCCATCTGTTCGACTTCGAAACCGTGCTGCAGGCCGGCGGCCTTGAGCGATTCGAAATCGCCCGCGCGCTTCGAGCCATAGCGGAAGTCGTCGCCGATCATCACCCAGCGCGCGTGCAAGCCGTTGACGATGATCCGCTCGACGAACGCATCCGGCGACTGGCTGGCGAAGGTGTGGTTGAAATGCTCGACCACCACCCGGTCGACGCCATTGGTGCGCAGCGCCTCGAGCTTGTCGCGCAGCATGGCGATCCGCGGCGGGGCGCCGGCCGGATTGAAGAATTCACGCGGGTGCGGCTCGAAGGTCATCACGCAAACGGGCAGGCCGCGGGCGTCGGCGGCGGCCCGCACATGGGCGAGCAAAGCCTGATGGCCGCGGTGGACACCGTCGAAGTTGCCGATGGTCAGTGCGCAGGGCGCACGGCTCTCGGCATTGGGAAGACCGCGGAAGACTCTCACAATAGCGTGTTGGGCGACGTTGTGTGTGGGGACGGCGTGTAACGGCGACGTGTGACGGCGTCCATAACGGTAACGTATCATGCCGGGCCGCAAGGGCGGCCGGCAGGGACGGACCGGACTCCGCAAAACACACGATTATAAACGCTCAAAGCAAGCCACGGCGGCGCAGCGCCGTTCCGGCGGTCCCTGAATGATAAAATCCGCGGATGAAAAAACTTGTCATCCTGATTTCCGGGCGGGGCAGCAACATGGAAGCCATCGTTCGCGCCTGTTCGCGCGAAGGCTGGCCGGCGCAAGTCGCCGCCGTGATTGCCAACCGTCCAGACGCTGCGGGCCTTGAGTTCGCCGCGTCGCACGGCATTGCCACGGCGGTGGTCGACCACCGCCAGTTTCCCGACCGCGAGACCTTCGACGCGGCCCTGGCACGCGAAATCGACGCTTTCGCGCCCGATCTGGTTGCGCTTGCCGGCTTCATGCGGGTGCTGACGCCCGGCTTCGTCGACCGCTACGCGGGCCGCATGCTGAACGTTCATCCGTCGCTGCTGCCGAGCTTTACGGGCCTCAAGACGCACCAGCAGGCGCTCGACGCCGGCGTGCGGCTGCACGGCGCGTCGGTCCATTTTGTTACGTCCGAACTGGATCATGGGCCTATCGTGCTGCAATCCGCCGTGCCGGTGCTGCAGGGCGACGACGCCGCGGCGCTGGCCGGGCGCGTGCTCGAGACCGAACACACGATTTACCCCCGCGCGGTGCGCTGGTTCGTCGAAGGGCGCCTTGCGCTCGACGGACTGCGCGTCACGCTCACGCCGCCGGAGCCGCAATGGCTCTTTGCCGACATCAATAGCAACAAGATCGCCGGAGAGGGCGTATGAGACTGCATGGATTTCTGATTGGACAAACTGAAACGCTGCTCGCGGACGTGCTGAAGCTGGCCGGCCCCGCCGACGCCGCCACCAGCCGCTTTTTCCGCGCCCACCCGAAGCTCGGGCACGGCGAGCGCGGCGTCATCGCCGAAGCGGTGTTCGCGGTGCTGCGGCGGCGGATGGAGTTCGCCCATCTGGCGGAAAGCGGCACCGGCAGCCCGGCGCGCCGCATGGCCTTGCTGGGCCTGATGCAGACGGCGGGGCGCTCGGCCCTGAAGCCGTTCGTCTCCGACAGCGAGTCCAACTGGCTTGAACACGTCGCGAAGATCGACCCGGAGAGCCTGCCGCTGCGGATTCGCATGAACCTGCCGGACTGGATCTATCAGGCGCTCTCCAAGCGTTTCGAAGCCGACGAACTGGCGCAGCTCGCCGCCGCGCTGAACTATCCGGCGCCGCTCGACCTGCGCGCCAATCCGATCAAGGCAAGCCGCGACGACGTGCTCGGCGCGCTGTCGAAGGCCGGCATCGAGGCCGGCGCCACGCCGTTTGCGCCGTTCGGCGTGCGGGTGGTCGGCAAGCCGCCGCTCACCAAGCTCGACGCGTTCCAGAACGGCTGGGTCGAAGTGCAGGATGAAGGCAGCCAGCTGCTGTGCACGCTGGTGGCGCCCAAGCGGGGCGAGATGATCGTCGATTTCTGCGCCGGCGCGGGCGGCAAGACGCTCGCGCTGGGCGCGATGATGCGCTCCTCGGGCCGTCTGTATGCGTTCGACATCTCCGAGCGGCGCCTCGCCAAGCTCAAGCCGCGCCTCGCGCGCAGCGGGCTGTCGAACGTCAACCCGGTGCTGATCGACAGCGAGCACGACGCCAAGATCAAGCGTCTGGCGGGCAAGATCGACCGCGTGCTGGTGGATGCGCCGTGCAGCGGTCTCGGCACGCTGCGGCGCAATCCGGATCTGAAATGGCGCCAGTCGCCGGAATCCATCGCCGAACTGGCGCCCAAGCAGTTGTCCATCCTGACGAGCGCCGCGCGTCTCGTGAAGGTGGGCGGCCGGCTCGTCTACGCGACCTGCAGCATTCTGGAAGCCGAAAACGAAACCATCGTCGAGCAGTTCCTCGCCAATCACCCCGGCTTTGCCGTGGTGCCGGCGGGCGAAGTGCTGGCCGAGCAGCGTGTCGAGCTGGAGATGGGCGACTACCTGTCGCTGTGGCCGCACCGCCACGCCACCGACGGCTTCTTCGCTGCCGTGCTGGAGCGCCGCTCCTAAGCGGCCTGGGCGCGCCCGGCCGTTGCGCAAACGAGTCGCGGCGCGCTGGACGCACCTACCCCACCATGCAGAATCGGATCTTCTCTCACCTATTCGGCGACGTCGGCCACGACTTCGGTCAGCCGGTGATGCTTTGGCAGGTCGGCTTGCTGCTCGGCACGCTCCTGCTCGCGTGGGGGCTTGCCTGGCTGCTGCGCCGCACGCTCGACCTGCGCCGGCAGACGCGCTACCAGGCGCTGCGCTTCGGCGCGGAAAGCCTGAACCGCGCATTCTTTCCGCTGATCGGCGCCGCGCTGGTCTGGCTCGCGCAGGCGGTCGCCTCGCCCTTCATGCATACGGCGCTGCTCGACCTGGCGCTGGTGCCGCTGTTCGGCATCGGGCTGATCTATGTGATGTTCTTCTTTGCCCGGCGCGTCTTCGGCAGCGACGGCGAAGCCCATACGCTGCTGTTTTTCGTCGAAAAGGTCGTCTCGCTGATCGTCTGGGTCGGCATGGTGCTGACCGTGATGGGCATTCAGGACGACGTGCTCGACTGGATGGCCAGCGTGCGCTTTCGTGTGGCCAACGCGCACATGACGCTGCTGTCCCTGTCGACGGGGCTGCTGTGGGTCTGCGTGACGATGGTGGTGGCGATGTGGCTCGGCTCGGCGTTCGAGGAGCGGCTGATGCGCGCCCGCACGCTCGATGCGAACCTGAAAGTGGTGGTGGCGCGGGTCGGCCGCGCGTCGTTCATGCTGGCGGCGGTGCTGATCAGCCTGTCGCTGGTGGGCATCGACATTACGGTGCTGGGGGTGTTCGGCGGCGCGCTGGGGGTGGGGCTTGGCTTCGGCTTGCAGAAGATCGCCAGCAATTACGTGTCGGGCTTCATCATCCTGATCGACCGTTCGCTGCGGATCGGCGACACCATCAATACCGGCGGCCTGCAGGGCATGGTCACGCAGATCCGCACGCGCTACACGGTGGTGCGCGGACTGGACGGCATCGAAACGCTGATTCCAAACGAAAAGCTGATCACCGATGTCGTGCAGAACCAGTCGTCCTATCTGACTCGCGGGTACGCGAAGATCGCCGTTCAGGTGGCGTACACGTCGGATGTGGACGAGGCCATGGCGCTGCTTGCCGAGGCTGCGCACGGCGTCGACCGGGTGCTGCTGGATCCCGCCCCGACGCCTTATCTGGTCGGATTCGGCCCGGACGGCATCAACCTGGAACTGGGTTTCTGGATCGAGGACGCGGCAACCGGCACCTCCAGCGTGCGCTCGGCGATCAACCGCAATATCTGGCGTCTGTTCGGCGAGCACGGCATTTCGATTCCCTACGCGCAACGCGAGCTGCGGATTGTCGGCGCGGGCGACATTCTGTCGCGACCGGTAAATCTGACCGGAGACGCAGCCAACGAGCCTGGCAGTGCCGCCTGAGGCGGCTGTGCGGCCTTGCAAGGCCGCCAAAAATACCGCATCAGCGTGTTTGCCCTGGTTGATGCGCTACAAAAAATCCCCAATTGTTACAAACACTTGGAACGGTTCGCGTAGAATAACGTCCAATCTGTCCGTATGCTTTCACTTTCTTGACACCGCGTTTTTGGTTAGTCTCTCGGTTACTCTGTACGTGTTGTCTTTTGGTGTCCTGTCACTCTCGTTCCACAGGTAAATTGCCTTGTTGAATTCCTTGCTTGATTTTCTTGCCCACGGTCTGCTGCGCTTCTCGTGGTGGCAACTCGTGGTGTACACGGCCGTGGTGACGCACATCACGATCATTGGCGTGACGGTGTATCTGCACCGCTGCCAGGCGCACCGCGCCCTCGACCTGCATCCCGCGGTCAGTCATTTTTTCCGCTTCTGGCTGTGGATGACCACAGGCATGTTGACCGGCCAATGGGCCGCGATTCACCGTAAGCACCACGCCAAGTGCGAGACCGAAGAAGATCCGCACAGCCCGCAAACGCGCGGCATCTGGAAGGTGTTGCTGGAAGGCGCCGAGCTCTATCGCAGCGAAGCGAAGAACGAAGAAACCATGCGCAAGTTCAGTCACGGCACGCCGAACGACTGGATGGAACGCAACGTCTACACGAAGTATCCGATTCTTGGCGTGAGCCTGATGATGGTGCTCAACGTCGCGCTGTTCGGCCTCGTCGGTCTGACGGTCTGGGCCGTGCAGATGATCTGGATTCCGTTCTGGGCGGCGGGTGTTGTCAATGGTCTCGCGCACTTCTGGGGCTATCGCAACTTCAACTCGGCCGATGCGAGCACCAACATTTTCCCGTGGGGCATCCTGATCGGTGGCGAAGAACTGCACAACAACCACCATACGTATGCGACGTCGGCCAAGCTGTCGAACAAGTGGTACGAGTTCGATATCGGCTGGATGTATATCCGTATCATGTCGGCCTTCCGTCTGGCCAAGGTGAAGAAGATTGCACCCACGCCGCGCCTGACCACCGGCAAGCTCGTGCTGGACCAGGACACCTTGCAGGCCGTGCTGGCCAACCGCTACGAAGTCATGGCCCGCTACGGTAAGGCGCTCAAGCGCGCATATCGCCAGGAACTGGCGCACCTGAAGGAAGTGGGCGCGCGCGAAAAGTACCAGGTGATGCGCGGTGCACGTAGCTGGTTCCACAAGGAAGAAGCCGGCCTCGACGAACCGCAGAAGCGTCAATTGCCGCAAATCTTCGCGAACAGCCAGAAGCTGCGTACCTACATCGAGTTGCGTAACGAGCTCGCGGCCATGTGGGAGCGTTCGAACGCCTCGCGCGAACAACTGCTCGTGCAATTGCAGGATTGGTGTCATCGTGCAGAACAAAGCGGTATCAAGGCACTCCAGGAGTTTGCGACGCGTCTGCGCCGCTATGCCTGAGCCAGGAAACTAAGCACGAAATCTATTAAGATTCAGGTTCGTCACAAAACCCCGCGTTGGCGGGGTTTTGCTTTTTTGGGCCGCATAAAACGTCGGACGCGAGGCATAGCGCGCACGGCGATCTGCGGCGCATCAGCAGGGCAGAGGGGATCATGAATCAGCAGGCGATCAGGAGCGTCGAATACGACCGGCCGCAGGCGCAGGGCTTGACCTGCGGCATCGGACAGGCGTGGGCCAAGGTGCCCGAGGCGCCGTCGGCAGAAGAAAAGGTTGCGCTGAAGGCGCGTATCCGCGCGTTGCTTGAGCGTGAGAAGGCGGTGCTCGTTGCGCACTATTACGTCGACGCGGAGCTGCAGGAGCTCGCCGACGAGACCGGTGGTTGCGTGGCGGACTCGCTCGAAATGGCGCGTTTCGGCCGCGATCATGAGGCGCAGACGCTGGTCGTCGCCGGTGTGCGCTTTATGGGCGAGACCTCGAAAATCCTCAGTCCCGGCAAGCGCGTGCTGATGCCGGATCTGGATGCAACCTGCTCGCTCGACCTGGGCTGTCCCGTCGACGAGTTTTCCGCATTCTGTGACGCGCATCCGGATCGTACGGTGGTGGTCTACGCGAACACCAGCGCAGCCGTGAAGGCGCGGGCGGACTGGATGGTGACGTCGTCGATCGGCCTCGAGATCGTCGCCGACCTGCACGCGCGCGGCGAAAAGATTATCTGGGCGCCGGACCGGCATCTCGGCAGCTACATCCAGAAGAAGACCGGCGCGGACATGCTGCTCTGGCAGGGCTCGTGCCTCGTGCACGACGAATTCAAGGGGATTGAACTCGATCTGCTGCGCGAACAGTATCCGGACGCCAAGGTGCTGGTGCATCCCGAGTCCCCGGAGAGCGTTGTGGCGCTGGCCGATGTCGTGGGCTCGACGACTCAACTGATCGACGCCGCGCAACGGCTCGATGCGAAGCACTTCATCGTCGCGACGGATCTCGGCATTCTGTACAAGATGCGTCTGGCTGCGCCTGGCAAGACCTTTATCGAAGCCCCGACGGCCGGCAATAGCGCAACCTGCAAAAGTTGCGCGCATTGCCCGTGGATGGCAATGAACGGACTGGCGAATCTGGCCGACGTGCTGGAGCGTGGTCACAACGAGATCCTTGTCGATCGCGCCGTGGGCGAACGGGCGCGCTTGCCGATCGACCGCATGCTCGACTTCGCCGCGCGTCACAAGAAGCGGGTGCAGACGAGCGGCGACCTCGCGAAAGACACGGCATTGTTTTCGAACGTGGGAGCGGCGTAATGGGGGCGGTCGAACAGACATACACGCGGTATCAGGTTGACGCGGTCTCCCCATTGTTTGCGGAAGTGCGTGCCCAATACGGCGCGGCGTTCGACGTAGCGCTCGTGCGCAATGTTGCCGATGCGCTGGCGGAAGATGTGGGCGCCGGCGATCAGACCGGCCGCCTCGTGCCCGCCGACGATCTGCGCGACGCCCGCATCATCGTGCGTGAGGACGCTGTGTTGTGCGGCGTGCCGTGGTTCAACGCAGTGATGCACCACGTCGATCCGCGCATCGACGTGCAGTGGCGCTATCGTGAAGGCGAACTTATGACGGCCGACACGACGGTTTGCAAACTGCGCGGCCCGGCGCGCGCATTACTCACGGCTGAGCGCAACGCGCTGAATTTCCTGCAGATGCTTTCAGGTGTGGCGAGCGCGACGCGCCGCTACGTCGACGCCATCGCCCATACGCAGGCGCGCGTTCTCGATACGCGCAAGACCTTGCCTGGTCTGCGGCTCGCCCAGAAGTACGCGGTGCGCGTGGGCGGCGGCGCCAACCAGCGGCTTGCGCTCTACGACGGCATTCTCATCAAGGAAAACCACATCGCGGCAGCGGGCGGAGTGGGGCCGGCGATGGACGCCGCGCTCGCCTTGAACGCGGGTGTGTCGATCCAGATCGAGGTGGAGACGCTGGAGCAGCTTGAAACGGCGTTGGCGCATCGTGCGCAATCCGTTCTGCTCGACAACTTCTCGTTCGACGCCATGCGCGATGCCGTGCGCCTCACGGCGGGGCGGGCGGTGCTCGAAGTGTCGGGCGGCGTGAACTTCGAGACGGTGCGGACGATTGCGGAGACCGGCGTGGATCGTATTTCGATCGGCGCGTTGACGAAGGACGTGCGCGCAACGGATTACTCGATGCGGATTGTCTGATCTTTCGGCTTCGGCTTCGGCTTCAGGCTGCCGTGCCGTGCATCAATGCCTCTGCGGCGAAAAGGCCATCGCACACCAGTGATGGCCTTTTCGCTTTCACGCGGGTTCGGTCGGGACGATGGATGATCCGCCACCCGCACGATAAACCGCGTATCAGATGTTGCGGTTCCGCACGTTCTCGGGCGACAGCACTGTCGGCAATGCTTTCGGTAGCGCGGCAGGCCAATCGCGGCTGAAATGGAGTCCACGGCTTTCGCGCCGCGAGCGGGCGCTGTCGACGATTAGCGACGCCACGTCCACCAGGTTGCGCAATTCGAGCAGATCGCGGCTTACCTTGAAGTTCGCGTAGTACTCGAGGATTTCGTCGCGCAGCAGCGCGAGGCGATGCCTGGCGCGGGCAAGCCGCTTGTCGGTTCGCACGATGCCGACGTAATTCCACATCAGGCGGCGCAATTCGTCCCAGTTGTGAGCGACGACCACTTCTTCGTCCGGGTCGGACACGCGGCTCTCGTCCCAATCGGGCAGCGGCGCATGGGCGGCGGCGCTGAACCCTTCCGCTTCGATGGCGGCCGCCGCGGAGCGGCCGATCACGAGACACTCCAGCAGCGAATTGCTGGCGAGGCGGTTGGCGCCGTGCAATCCGGTGCAGGAGGTTTCGCCGACCGCATAGAGGCCCGACAGGTCGGTGCGGCCTGCCAGATCCGTGACGACGCCGCCGCAGGTGTAGTGCGCCGCCGGCACGACCGGAATGGGTTCTTTGGTGATGTCGATGCCGAACTCGAGGCAGCGCGCGAGGATGGTCGGAAAATGCTCTTGCAGGAAACTCGCGGGCTGATGACTGATATCGAGGTACACGCAGTCGATGCCGCGCTTCTTGATCTCGAAGTCGATCGCCCGCGCGACGATGTCGCGCGGCGCCAGTTCGGCGCGCTCGTCGTGCTGGGGCATGAAGCGCGTGCCATCCGGCAGCTTCAGAATGCCGCCTTCGCCGCGCACCGCTTCCGAGATCAGAAAGGATTTGGCGTAGGGATGGAACAGGCAGGTCGGATGGAACTGGATGAATTCCATGTTCGAGACGCGGCAGCCGGCGCGCCACGCCATGGCGATACCGTCGCCGGTCGCGGTGTCCGGGTTCGTGGTGTAGAGGTACACCTTGCCCGCGCCGCCCGTGGCGAGCACCGTATGCGGCGCCTCGATGGTGACCGTGCGGCCGCTTTCCAGATCGAGCGCATACAGCCCGTGACAGCGTCGGCCCGGCAGGCCGAGGCGGTCCGACGTGATCAGGTCGATGGCATAGTGATTTTCCAGCAGCGTGATGTTCGGATGGCGGCGCACGCGCTCGCTGAGCGTGGCGACGACCGCGTGGCCGGTGGCGTCCGCTGCATGAATGATCCGGCGGTGACTATGGCCGCCTTCGCGCGTGAGGTGAAAGCCGAGCTCGGCCGCATCGTCTTTGGTGAACGGCACGCCCTGGGCGATCAGCCATTCAATGGCTTCGCGCCCATGTTCGACGATGAACCGCGTGGCCGCTTCGTCGCACAGGCCGCCGCCGGCAATCAGTGTGTCGCTGACATGGTTTTCGATGCTGTCCGCGGAATCCAGCACGGCGGCGATGCCACCCTGTGCCCAGTCGCTCGCGCCTTCGGTCATTGAAACCTTGGCAATCACCGCGACCCGCCGCGTCTCCGCCAGATTCAATGCAACACTCAGACCCGCCAGGCCGCTACCGACAATTGCCACATCAAAATTCATTTCCTGCGTCTCCATCGCTTGATCAGCCGTTGCGACTCGTGTCGCCGCTCACCGATAAACGATAGAGGATACGCGTCGCATGACTCGAGGGAAAGCTAGCCGAATGGCCAATGCCGCAAGCAAAGGAGAACGTGCAGGGAAATGGGCTGAGACGCTCGGGTACGCTCAGGGCCGCGGTTCGCACGACGTTGATGGGCGGTGCTGAAAAAAGCGCGCTGAAAACAAAAAGCCCCGCACGGATGCGGGGCTTTCGTCTTCGTCAACAAACAGGAAGCAAGATCTTATTTGATCTTGGTTTCCTTGTACGGCACATGCTTGCGGACGACGGGATCAAACTTGCTGATCTCCATCTTTTCCGGCATGTTGCGCTTGTTTTTCGTCGTGGTGTAGAAGTGACCCGTGCCTGCGGTCGATTCCAGCTTGATCTTGTCGCGTGCGCCTTTTGCCATCATTTACTCCTTAGGCTTCACCGCGTGCGCGCAGATCTGCGAGCACAGCGTCGATACCGTTCTTGTCGATCAGACGCAGGCCGGCGTTCGAAACGCGCAGACGCACCCAACGGTTTTCGCTTTCCACCCAAATACGGCGGTTTTGCAGGTTCGGCAGGAACCGGCGCTTGGTTTTGTTGTTCGCGTGGGAAACGTTGTTGCCGCTCATCGGCGCTTTCCCAGTTACTTGGCATACGCGTGCCATATGAGAGCACTCCTAATACGCTAATTCTGAGTTCGGACGCCGCGAAAGTTATCCGGAAGGGTTGCGATGATTACTCAGTCGCTTATCCGCCGGAAGGCCTTTGATGGCTTCGGAACAGGGTTGGAAACAGGCAAACCGGAATTCTAGCAGAAAAAAACCCGATAAATCAAACCTTATTTGCGATCGGCCACGGGGGCAACCGTACGACAACGGCGCGACGGCGTAAGGGCGCAGCCGCGATACGGCGGGCCCCGCGGCGCCGGGACCGCGCAAGCTCACGACCAGCCGGCTCGGGCAAACGAGAACGTCTCGTGCGTGCCGATCACGAGATGATCGACCAGTTGGACGTCGATCAACGCAAGGGTGTCGCGCAGCACCTGCGTCAGGCGCCGGTCGCTGGCGCTGGGTTTGACCGCGCCGGAGGGGTGATTATGCGCCACGATCATGCTGGCTGCATTTGCCGCTAGCGCGCGGCGGACGATTTCGCGCGGATAGACCGCCATGCGCGTGAGCGAACCGCGCGAGCTTTCTTCAAAGTCGATCAGGCGGTGCCGGGCGTCCAGAAAGAGGCACACGAAGACTTCATGGGGCCTGGAGCCGATCAACAGGCGCAAATAGTCTTCGACTGCTTCGGGGGAATCGATCAGCGGCTTTTCGCGCATCTTTTCCACGAGCGAGCGCCGCGCCAGTTCGAGGATGGCGAGCAACTGGGCCGTTTTCGCCGGGCCGATGCCCGGCAGGCCGTCGAAATCCGCCGGCGTGGCGTCGAGTAGCGCCCGCAGCGAGCCGAATCGCTTCAGCAGGGAGTGGGCGATGCGAAATACATCGTGCCCCGGCAGCCCCGAACCGAGCACCAATGCGACCAGATCGGCATTGCTCAGGGTTGCGGGCCCGAAATCGAGCAGGCGTTCGCGCGGCATATCGCGTTTGCCGCGCGAGCGCTTGCGTCCGGTGGGCCGGCGCGGGGTTGCCCACGATGTATCCGGACGTGCCGCGCTGAACGCGAGCACGTCCGCCCCGAACTTGTCTGGCCTGGCGGCGGGTGCGCCCGGTCCGTGCGGCTCGGGCACCCCCGCGCTTGCGGCCAGCCTGAGCCTGGCCGGCCGGCGCGCCGCCGCTTGGGGCGCCGCCAGCCCGGACACTTTCGCCGCAGCGTTGGTCTCTATAGGATCTGCCGCTGTTTCCACGCAGGCGTAATCGTCCATCTCATTGTTCTCCGGTTAGAAGGCGGGAAAGTCCTCACCTGTGGCGGCAGCGGATACGATGCACCCAAGCCGCCGCTGGATATGTGGCTTACAATAGGGCCTTTGCGCACGGCACCATGACGGTTTGCCACCCGCACCGGCTGCGCTCTGCGCGCACGTGTGCGGCGCGTCCCGACTGAACGAGTTATTGCATGAGCATCATCGACATCTCTGAAGTGAAACCCGGTTCGCACGTCACGCTCCATTACCGGCTTTCGCTTGCCGATGGCGCCGAAGTCATCAACACCTTTACCGAAAAGCCGGCCACGATCCTGCTGGGCGCCGGTCAACTGGCTCCGCCGCTGGAAGATATTTTGCTGGGATTGAAGGTCGGCCACCATTCGACCTTTCAGCTAACGCCGGAGCAGGCGTTCGGCCCCCGCAATCCGGAACTGCTTCAGCGGGTTTCGCTCGCCACGTTGCGCGAAAACAGCATGATCGGTGAGGATTTTTCGCCGGGCGATCTCGTCGAATTCAACGCACCAGGTGGCGGACGTTACGCAGGCGTGTTGAAGGAAGTCGGCGAAACGTCCGCCCTGTTCGATTTCAATCACCCGCTCGCCGGCCAGGCGTTGGCGTTCGAAGTGAAAATCATCGGGATTCTGTAAACATGAGCACCACGGATACGACTCTGACTGAAGCCGAGATCCTGCTGGCGCAACCGCGTGGGTTTTGCGCGGGTGTCGATCGGGCCATCGAAATCGTCGAACGCGCGATCAAGCTGCACGGTTCACCCATCTACGTGCGCCACGAAATTGTCCACAACGCCTATGTCGTCGAGGATCTGCGCAAGAAGGGCGCCATCTTCATCGAGCAGCTGGAAGAGGTGCCGGCCGGCAATACGGTGATCTTCAGCGCGCACGGCGTCTCCAAGACCGTGCGCTCGGAAGCCGAATCGCGCGGCCTGCGGGTTTATGACGCAACCTGTCCGCTCGTCACCAAGGTGCATATCGAAGTGGCGAAGATGCGCCAGGAAGGCTTCGATATCGTGATGATCGGTCACAAGGGCCACCCGGAGGTCGAGGGCACGATGGGGCAGGCGGGCGAGGGCATGTATCTCGTCGAAGATATCGAGGACGTGCAGGCGCTGCAACTCGCCGACCCGGAACGGATTGCGTTCGTCACGCAGACCACGCTGTCGGTCGACGATGCGGCCGAGATCATCGCCGCGCTCAAGGCCAAGTATCCGGCCATCAAGGAGCCGAAAAAGCAGGACATCTGTTACGCCACGCAGAATCGCCAGGATGCGGTCAAGTTCATGGCGCCGCAGTGCGACGTGGTGATCGTGGTGGGCAGCCCGAACAGTTCCAATTCGAACCGCTTGCGCGAGGTTGCCGAGAAGCGCGGCATTCCTTCGTATATGGTGGACTCGCCCGACCAGATCGATCCGGCATGGATCGTCGGCAAGCGCCGCATTGGCGTGACAGCCGGCGCCTCGGCTCCCGAGGTGCTCGCCCAGGCGGTCATTGCCCGTTTGCGCGAACTGGGTGTGCGCAACGTGCGCGCGCTTGAAGGCATCGAAGAAAACATTGCGTTTCCGTTGCCGCGCGGTTTGGGCTTGCCGGCCTGACATTCCGCTCACGTCTCTGTAAGAAAGCGCGCCTTGGGCGCGCTTTTTTTATGTCCCCCGAGGAAGCGGCGCTTTCCATTAATAAGTGCCAAATCACAAAAATGGAGCTGTTTTCAGCGCACGCCACACAAATTTTCTGCGTCCCGATGATTTTATTTTATCGCTCGGGCAATGATCGATCCCCATTTGTGACCGTGATATTCGACACTGGCGATTTTTGATGCACTAACATTGTGCGGACAGTCCGGCCGATATAGAAACGTAGTACCTATCGCTCAGCGCGATGAAATCAGGCGGCCACCACGATCGCTGCAACACTTGATGCTGCTGGGGTCTACGATGGTGCAACTGATGCACGAAAAAATGTCGCAACCGGGTTGCGCCTTTTGTGCGTTATTGCTCACAAAATGCGGTTGCAATGCAGGAAAACCCTGCCGTTTCAACAATATTGCCCATCGCATAATTGGAGTTACAATGCGCGCGTTCTCAAGGCCTCCGGGTCTCGAGCAATGAATTTGGCAAGGCGCTGGAGACCTACTTAATGCGAGTCAAGTTTGCTTACGCCGTGTCCGCTCCGGCCGCGGTAGAGATGCTGACCGCGTGCAGCAAGAAGAGCGATGTCGAGGCGGGCACGGGCGCAACGAGCGCCATCGCCGGTCATGCGGCCCCATTAATGGGAAGGATTGCCTATCCAGGCAAACACAACGAAAACGGGACGCGATTGGCGGTTGAGGAAATCAGCATCGAGCGGCGGGCGAGCGGCAGCCAGCGCGTCCCGTTAGCAAATGACGAGGTCCCGGAGATCCGGGCCATTCTCACCATGATCAAGCGTGTTCAGCCGGACGTAGGCCAGTCCGGCGGAATGAACACGACGGACGGGGCGCATGCGAAGCAGGCGGCCACGTCCGGTATCGGGGCACAAATCCTTGGCGGCGACGGCGTGTATACCGCCAAGGTGGGGGAGCTGGCGGAATCCGCCATGCGCAACCCGGTCTGTTCGAAGGCGGGTGTTGTGCTTTCGATGCGGAACCCGGGAGCGGACTTCAAGCAGCAGGCCGAAGACCGTTCCCACACGCCGGTGCAGATTGACGCGCCGTTCGCGCATGACGCTTTGTGCGTGATCGTCGATGCAATGAAGCGCGCCAACTCAATCGACGCGCCCAAGGTGCTGGCTGCGATGCCGTCCACCGGTTACAACGGGGTAACCGGCCACATCGCATTCGACCACAAGGGTGATTTGAAAGAAGGCGCCATTACGCTTTACGACTTCAAGGACAGCGAAGCAGCGGTCCTCGACGCCGTAGAGATGTAATGACGGTAGTACAGCCTGACGGCACCTGGCCCACCCATTGGTGTCGTTTTTGCATCCGGTGCCGACGAAGCGGCGACTGCATCCCGGTCGCATGACGAGTTGGCGCCGGATAACCCTTACCGGTCTTTTACATCAGTACCCGCAGTGCCGTTGCGATTCCGTACAACATGACCGCCCACCGGTCGATGCAGACGCGAATCCAGTCGCACGGGCTAAGGAGCATTAAATGGATATCTTCATCCAGCAGATCCTCAACGGACTGGTGCTTGGCAGCGTTTACGCCATCATCGCACTGGGCTATACGATGGTTTACGGCATCTTGGGCATCATCAACTTC
>Ga0302228_10000858_pt1 | contig 23908 bp, 19 predicted proteins | sample II_Palsa_N1_2_FD_193519 | JGI IMG/M metagenome (GOLD analysis project Ga0302228, IMG submission 193519) | Peat permafrost microbial communities from Stordalen Mire near Abisko, Sweden - II_Palsa_N1_2 | ecosystem: Environmental > Terrestrial > Soil > Palsa > Peat permafrost | place: Sweden... | reverse complement strand
CGAGATGCCCTGGCCCGGCGGATCGAGCGGCAGGTCGTAGAACATGTCGCGCGGCAGGCGCGGACGCGTCGACGTGGTGGCGAGCTCGCGGTTGTTCAGGTCGATGATCGAGATCTTGTACTTCGCCGACAGCTCGGGCGGAATGTCGTGCTTCAGCACCCCTTCGATCGAGAACACCGCGGCGATCGAGCCGAGAAACTCGCGGTCGCGATACACCGGGGTCTGCAGCGTCAGATAGCCGTTGCCGAGGTCGTCATAGATGAGCGGCGAGTACACCTGGCGGCGCGAGGTGCGCGCGTCGTTGAACGCGGCCTTCACGGCTTCGTCCATCTGTTCGTCGCTAGGTTTGGCGAGGCGCTGGCCGAACACCGGCAGCGCCGTATTGGGCCAGCGCGGCTGCTGCTGCGGCGTGAACCAGTTCATGTAGAGGATTTCGGGATGCCCCTGCATGATGTCCGTGGTAGACACCTGGAACGAATGCGGATCGGCGTGGCCGGCGGCGAGGTCGCGCCCGAGTGCCTGGATCTGTTCCTGCGCGCCCGTCATGGACAGGCGAATCTGCTGCTGGGCCCATGCGACGTTGCGGTAGAGCGTGTCTTCCTGCTGCTGCTGTTCGCGCCGGTTCAGGCTCCACAGAATCAGGCTCATGACGACCAGGAACACGAGGATCGACAGGAGCGGCGTCAGCAAATAGGAATTCGACCACCATGGTCCATGGTGCCAGCGGGACGGCGACGAATCCGCCGTGGTACGGGCGGGCCGCGCCGAGCGTGCGAAAAGCCGTTCGGTCAACATGGCTGGCATTGTAGCGCAGCGTGTCGCTAGCAAATGGCGCAAAAAAGCGCTGAAAGTGCCGCTAATCGGAGCAAACTAGCCGACGTATCCGTTGATCCGCAGCGAAACCAGGGTGCGCCGCAACAATTTTCCGCATTATGAGAAACGATCTCGTAATTCGAAAATTTTGTTGCGCAGACGGCGAGCGCCTTATTACAATCGGCCCGAAGCTGCCGCGGCCGGACCTCGTCCGCGTCGTCTGTTCAAAGAGCGTTCCTTATCCTCAGGAGACGAGCATGTCCGCTGTACCCGACGAAGTCATGAAATATGTCGCCGCCGAGAAAGACGACGATCCCCAGGAAACCGGCGAATGGCTGGAAGCGCTGGATGGCGTGATTTCTGCTGTGGGCCCCGATCGCGCCCACTATCTGATCGAAAAGCAAATCGAATTTGCTCGCGTACACGGCGAACACCTGCCGTTCTCCGCCAACACTCCCTACATCAACACGATTCCTGTCTCGCGTCAGGCGCCGATTCCCGGCGACCAGGATATCGAACACCGCATTCGCTCGTACACGCGCTGGAACGCCATCGCGATGGTGCTGCGGGCGGGCAAGGACACCAACGTCGGCGGCCACATTGCGTCGTTCGCTTCGGCGGCCACGCTGTACGACGTCGGCTATAACCATTTCTGGCATGCGGCATCGGACAAGCACGGCGGTGACCTCGTGTTCGTGCAGGGCCACTCGTCGCCGGGTGTCTATTCGCGCGCGTTCCTGCTCGGCCGTCTCTCCGAAAACCAGCTCGACAACTTCCGTCAGGAAGTGGGCGGCGAGGGCATCTCCTCGTATCCGCACCCGTGGCTGATGCCGGACTTCTGGCAGTTCCCGACCGTCTCGATGGGCCTCGGCCCGATCATGGCGATCTATCAGGCCCGCTTCATGAAGTACCTGCAGGCGCGCGGCATTACGAAGACCGAAGGCCGCAAGGTCTGGGCCTTCCTCGGCGACGGCGAAACGGATGAGCCGGAATCGCTCGGCGCAATCGGTATGGCCGGCCGCGAACGTCTCGACAACCTCGTGTTCGTGATCAACTGCAACCTGCAGCGCCTCGATGGACCGGTGCGCGGTAACGGCAAGATCATCCAGGAACTCGAAAGCGAATTCCGCGGCGCGGGCTGGAACGTCATCAAGGTGATCTGGGGCAGCCGCTGGGATGCGCTGTTCCAACGCGACAGGTCGGGCGCGCTGATGCGCCGGATGATGGAAGTCGTGGACGGCGAATATCAGACGTACAAGTCGGAATCCGGCGCGTACGTGCGCGAGCACTTCTTCAATACGCCGGAACTGAAGGCGCTGGTCGCCGACTGGTCCGATGAAGATGTGTGGAACCTGAATCGCGGCGGTCACGATCCGCACAAGATCTACGCAGCGTTCCAGGAAGCGTCGAATTCGCAGGGCCAGCCGACCGTCATCCTCGCGAAGACGATCAAGGGCTACGGCATGGGCGAAGCCGGCCAGGCGATGAACATCACCCACCAGCAGAAGAAGCTGCACGTGGATCAGCTGAAGAAATTCCGCGACCAGTTCCGTCTGCCGATCTCCGACGAAGATATCGTCAACGTGCCGTACATCAAGTTCGAAGAAGGTTCGAAGGAACTCGAGTACATGCGCGCTCGCCGCCAGGACCTCGGCGGTTATCTGCCGGCGCGTCGTCAGAAGGCCGAGTCGCTGCCGGTGCCGGACCTGAGCGCGTTCGAGCCGCTGCTGAAGGGCACGGGCGAAGGCCGTGAGATCTCCACGACGATGGCGTTCGTGCGGATTCTCAACATCCTGCTGAAGGACAAGGCGCTCGGCAAGCGCGTTGTGCCGATCGTGCCGGACGAGTCGCGTACCTTCGGTATGGAAGGCCTGTTCCGTCAGATCGGTATCTGGAATCAGCAAGGCCAGAAGTACGTGCCGGAAGATTCCGACCAGCTGATGTTCTACCGCGAATCGGAAACCGGCCAGATCCTGCAGGAAGGGATCAACGAAGCCGGCGGTATGTCGGACTGGATCGCTGCCGCGACGTCGTACTCGACGCACGGCGAGATCATGATCCCGTTCTACATCTTCTATTCGATGTTCGGCTTCCAGCGCATCGGCGATCTGGCGTGGGCCGCGGGCGACATGCGTTCGCGCGGCTTCCTGCTCGGCGGTACGGCAGGACGTACGACGCTGAACGGCGAAGGCCTGCAGCACGAAGACGGCCACTCGCTGCTGTGGGCGGCTTCGGTGCCGAACTGCATCAGCTATGACCCGACCTTCGGTTACGAACTCGCCGTCATCATGCAGGACGGTCTGCGCCGCATGGTGGCGGAGCAGGAAGACGTGTACTACTACATCACGGTGATGAACGAGAACTACGAGCACCCGGCGATTCCGCAGGGCGATGCTGTAGCGGCCGACATCATCAAGGGCATGTACGCGTTCCGCAAGGCTGAAGCCGACAAGAAGGCGCCGCGCGTTCAACTGATGGGTGCGGGTACGATCTTCAATGAAGTGATCGCCGCGGCCGACCTGCTGAAGAACGACTGGGGCGTCGCTGCCGACCTCTGGAGCGTGCCGAGCTTCACGGAACTGGCCCGCGAAGGCCACGAAGTGCAGCGCTGGAACCTGCTGCATCCGACCGAAGAGAAGAAGGTCTCGCACGTCGAGAAGCTCCTGAAGGACGCACAAGGTCCGGTCATCGCATCGACCGACTACGTGCGCGCCTTGACCGAGCAGATCCGCGCGTTCGTGCCGCAGAAGTTCGTCGTGCTGGGCACGGATGGCTACGGCCGTTCGGACACGCGTGAAAAGCTGCGTCACTTCTTCGAAGTGGACCGCTACTGGGTCACGGTTGCCGCGTTGAATGCCCTGGCAGATGAAGGCACGATCGAACGCAAGGTCGTCGCCGAGGCGCTCAAGAAGTACAACCTTGATCCCGCCAAACCCAACCCGATGACCGTCTAAGGCATCATTCCCCGTGTGCCACGGCGTGCGCGCCTGCTCCTGATCACCAGGGGCAGGCGGCGTGCGCGGCCCAGGAGACACCCACAATGAGTCAAGCGATCGAAGTGAAGGTGCCGGACATCGGCGATTACAAGGACATCCCTGTGATCGAGGTGCTGGTGAAGGCGGGTGATACCGTCGAGAAAGAGCAGTCGCTCGTCACGCTGGAATCCGACAAGGCGACCATGGATGTGCCGAGCTCGGCTGCCGGCGTCGTCAAGGAAGTGAAGGTCAAGGTGGGCGACAACGTGTCGGAAGGCTCGTTGATCGTCGTGCTGGAAGGCGCCGAAGGCGGTGCGGCTGCGGCTAAGCCGGCTGCTGCTGCGCAGGCTAATGGGGCTGCCGGTGCGGCGGCGCCTGCACCGGCTCAGGCTGCTGCGCCCGCGCCGGCACCCGCTCCCGCTCCTGCCGCTGGCGGTGGTGGCGTGCAGGAAGTGAAGGTGCCGGATATCGGCGACTACAAAGATATTCCCGTGATCGAGATCGCGGTGAAGGTCGGCGATCGCGTCGAGAAAGAGCAGTCGCTGGTGACGCTCGAATCCGACAAGGCGACCATGGACGTGCCGAGCACGGCCGCCGGCGTCGTCAAGGAACTGAAGGTCAAGGTTGGCGATAACGTGTCGGAAGGCACGGTGATCGTGGTGATCGAAGCGGACGGCGGCGCGGCGGCTCCGGCGCCCGCACCGGCAGCGAAGCCGGCTGCGGAAAAGCCGTCCGATGCGCCGGCCACGCCGAGTCCGGCTCCGGCTGCACCGTCCGCGCTGGCCCAGGCGCCGGTCATTCCGGCAGGCGAAGGCGGCGAGCGCAAGTCGAGCCACGCGTCGCCGTCCGTGCGCAAGTTCGCGCGCGAACTGGGCGTCGAGGTGTCGCGTGTGCAGGGTACCGGTCCGAAGGGCCGCATTACCCAGGACGACGTCACCGCGTTCGTCAAGGGCGTGATGACCGGTCAGCGTGCGGCTCCGGTGGCGGCTCCTGCAGCGGCCGGCGGTGGTGGCGAGCTGAACCTGCTGCCGTGGCCGAAGGTCGATTTCACCAAATTCGGTCCGGTCGATCCGAAGCCGCTCTCGCGCATCAAGAAGATCTCGGGCGCGAACCTGCATCGCAACTGGGTCATGATTCCGCACGTCACCAACAACGACGAAGCGGATATCACCGAACTCGAAGCACTGCGCGTGCAACTGAACAAGGAACACGAGAAGGCGGGTGTGAAGTTCACCATGCTGGCTTTTGTGATCAAGGCCGTTGTCTCCGCCCTGAAGAAGTTCCCGACGTTCAACGCCAGCCTCGACGGCGATACGCTTGTTTTCAAGCAGTATTACAACGTCGGGTTTGCGGCGGATACGCCTAACGGGTTGGTTGTGCCTGTGATTCGCGATGCGGATAAGAAGGGGCTCGTCGATATCGCCAAGGAAATGGCGGATCTGTCCAAGGCGGCTCGTGAAGGCAAGTTGAAGCCGGATCAGATGCAGGGTGGGTGCTTCTCGATTTCTTCTTTGGGTGGGATTGGTGGGACGCATTTCACGCCGATCATCAATGCGCCTGAAGTCGCCATTCTTGGGCTGTCGCGTAGCGCTATGAAGCCGGTTTGGGATGGGAAGCAGTTTGTTCCGCGTCTTACCATGCCACTGTCTTTGTCGTATGACCATCGCGTCATCGATGGGGCTGAAGCGGCGCGCTTCAATGCGTATCTGGGTGCGATTCTTGCCGATTTTCGGCGTGTGATTCTTTGATTCGTTGATGCCGTATGAGCGCCAGGGGCGTGGGTTTTATGTCTGTGATCCGCGTCTCTCGCTGAACTTGTTTTCACGTCGGTCTATTAGCGTCGCCCCTGTGCGGGGCGGCACCTACTTTTCTTTGTCTTCCAAAGAAAAGTAGGCAAAAGAAAGGCGCGTCCTTGGGCGGACTGCAAAGGATGTTTCTGTCCGGCGTGCTGCCAGCTTTTAGGCCCGGTTGGAGCTGTTCTTTTTGCGCTTCCTCGTCAACGATCAATAAGAGAAGGGGACACTATGAGTCTCGTCGAAGTGAAGGTGCCGGACATCGGTGATTTCAAGGATGTCGACGTCATCGAAGTCAATATCAAGCCGGGCGACGTCATCGAGAACGAGCAAGCGCTCATGACGCTCGAGTCCGATAAGGCCTCCATCGAGGTGCCCAGCGATACCGCCGGCACCGTCAAGGAAGTTCGCGTCAAACCAGGTGATAAGGTCTCCCAAGGGACCGTCATCGCCCTCGTCGAAGCATCGGCCGACGCCGCTCCCGCTAAAGATGCGCCCAAGGCTCCCGCTAAAGAGCCCGAAAAAGCTCCCGCTCAAGCGGAAGCCAAGCCGCAAGCCGCTGCCGCGGCGCCCAAGGCTGCGACTCCCGCGCCCCTGGCCGGTAGCTTCTCCGGCAGCGCCGATATCGAATGCGAAATGCTCGTGCTCGGCTCAGGCCCCGGTGGCTACTCCGCCGCGTTCCGCTCGGCCGATCTGGGTATGAAGACCGTGCTCGTCGAACGTTATGCGACGCTCGGTGGGGTCTGTCTCAATGTGGGCTGTATTCCGTCCAAGGCGCTGTTGCATACCGCACTCGTCATCGACGAAGCCGCCGCGCTCAGCCATCACGGCATCACGTTCGGTAAGCCGCAGGTCGATCTCGACAAGCTGCGCGACTTCAAGTCCGGTGTCGTCAAGAAACTCACCGGCGGTCTCGCCGGCATGGCCAAGGCCCGGAAGGTCGAAGTCGTCACCGGCACCGGCACGTTCGTCGACCCCAATCACCTCGAAGTCGTCACGGACAGCGGCAAGAAGGTCGTCAAGTTCAAGCAGGCCATCATTGCCGCCGGCTCGCAAGCGGTCAAGCTGCCGTTCATCCCGGAAGATCCGCGTGTCGTCGATTCCACCGGCGCACTCGAACTGCGTCAGATTCCGCAACGCATGCTGGTGATCGGCGGCGGCATCATCGGTCTTGAAATGGCCACCGTCTACTCGACCCTCGGCGCGCAAATCGACGTCGTCGAAATGCTCGACGGTCTGATGGCCGGCGCCGATCGCGATCTCGTCAAGGTCTGGGAAAAGTACAACAGCAAGCGTTTCGCCAACGTCATGCTGAAGACTAAGACCACCGCCGCAGAAGCAAAGGACGACGGCATCTACGTGACGTTCGAAGGCGAAAAGGCTCCGGCCGAACCGCAACGCTACGATCTCGTGCTCGTCGCCGTGGGCCGCAGCCCGAACGGCAAGAAGATCGGCGCCGACAAGGCCGGCGTCGCCGTGACGGAGCGCGGCTTCATCGAAGTCGACAAGCAGATGCGCACCAACGTGCCGCACATCTTCGCGATCGGCGATATCGTCGGTCAGCCGATGCTCGCGCACAAGGCCGTCCACGAAGGCCACGTCGCTGCCGAAGCTGCACACGGCGAGAAGGCCTACTTCGACGCACTGCAGATTCCGTCCGTGGCCTACACCGATCCGGAAGTGGCCTGGGCCGGCAAGACGGAAGACCAGTTGAAGGCCGAAGGCGTCAAGTACGGCAAGGCAGTGTTCCCATGGGCCGCCTCGGGTCGCGCCATCGCCAATGGCCGCGATGAAGGCTTCACCAAGCTGCTGTTCGACGAAGAAACCCATCGCGTGATCGGCGGCGGTATCGTCGGTCTGAATGCCGGCGACCTCATCAGCGAAGTCTGTCTCGCCGTCGAAATGGGTGCGGACGCAACCGATATCGGCAAGACCATCCATCCGCATCCGACGCTCGGCGAATCGGTCGGCATGGCCGCCGAACTGTACGAAGGCGTCTGTACCGACCTGCCGCCGCAGAAAAAGAAGTAAGGCAGTAGGGAACGCCCGCGCTGCTTCGACAGCGCGGGCGAACAAGTGCCGCAAGGCCGCTCTGGAAGTCAGGGCCGCCAAAACAAAACGGCGCGCCCTTTGCGGGGCGCGCCGTTTTTGTTTCAGCCGGGCAGGGCATTCGCCCACCGGCTTCTCATACTCAGATCACGCGTTTCGCCCATTAGCCTGAATCGAAACCTCGGTTAAAACCCGAGATGACGACTTAGACAGCCTTCTTGGCCGAGCGCGAAGCTTGAGCTGCAGCTTGCGAAGCGGCCTTCGACGCGGCCGTAGCGGCTGCGTTGAAGTTGCTTTCAGCGATTTCAACGGCTTGCTTGGTTGCCTTGTGAACCGTTTCGTACGTGGTGTTGGCGGCAGTGATGGCCGACTTGATCACGGCGACAGCGGTTTCCGAACCAGCCGGTGCATTCTTGGCGACGTTCTCGACCAGCGACTGCACCTTGCGGTTTTGCTCTTCATACTGAGCTTCCGCCACACGGGCGAATTCAGCTTGCGTAGCGGACACGATTTCATACACGTGACGGCCATACGACAGCGCCTTTTCCGAGATCGGCTGCGTGAGGCCAGCCTGCAGCGCGAAAAATTCCTGTGCGTCCTTCACGGACAGCGCGCGTTGTGCGTTTTCCTGGCTTTCCGCAAGGGTCGACTTCACGACTTGCAGGTTCAGCTCAACCAGCTTTTCGACGCCTTCGAACGCCTTGGTCGTCAGACCAAACAGCGTTTCGAGGTTGGCTTTCTGTGCTGCGGCGATTTGCTCAGGGGTCAGCAGGGACATATTTACGCTCCTGGATAACGATCCGTCTGGCGCGGACCGTGTTGGGTTAATGGCTAAACGTTGAATCTCACACCAGGCCACGATGTATTGTGCATCGCAGCAATGACACCTATTTTAGGATGATGGCGATGAATGTCAAGGCCTTTTTGTGCGCCGCACCATATCGATAAATTCTCGATAAAACAAGACGTTATGAAATGCTTATGACATAGCCATGAAGCATGTCGGATTGACCGCTGCACAGTGCTGGTGCGTGCTGGAGCGGTAGTTTTTGCTGCGCGAGCGAAGGAATGGACGCCGCTTTGACGGTCTGCCTAGGGAGGAGGACAGGAGGGAAATCCGACAGTCAGATGCGCTTAAGCGACAGTCGATGTAAACCGAAATCTGTCACGGAACGTTAATCTCGCATATCGGTCGAATGCGCGATGGTTCGATCCGCAGCAGATGCTTAACTGTCTGCCGGTCGGCACATTGGCTTGAGCCCTCGAGGAACGTCCGCTGGGCAACGGTCAGCGGCGTTTTGCGTCCCTCGGAACGACCGTATTTCCCCTGATCAAGGTTGTCTTTAATTTGCCGTTATGCTGATAGGATCGCCAAAATCCGGCGCATAACAGCCCCAACGAACGTCTGCGAAGCCGATCGTTTTTTTCGATTGGTTCGCGAAACTTATAGGCTCCTTGCAATCGGATCTTACAAGCCGGTTTAAGGAGCGCTGATAAGTGCTTAATATTGCTAATTTTTCGTGGTTTTACTACACTTGCGTAAAATCCTCGCCGCCCCTGACAGAACACCAATGAAAACCGACATGTTTTCGTCGCTCAAAGTGATCCACGGCGTGGCCCTCAGCACCGCTGTGTCGGTGGCCGCCTCGGTGGTCATCGCAGCCGCGTTTGCCGCGCCTGTCGACGCTTTTGCGGCCACGGCGACGGCCGCTGCCGCCCCCGCCAAAACCAGTAAGAAGACCCTCAAAACCGCGAAATCGGCCAAAAAGCCGGGCGCTACCGTTGCTGCGAAGAAGTCGTCCAAGGTCGCCAAGACCGCGGCCGCGACTGACGACGCGCCGCGCGTGGAGACCCGCCGGCGCCGGGTGTCGTATACGTTAAACGGTCGCCGCCACACGGTGGTGCGCCAGGTCGCGTACGAACCGCGTCAGCCGACGGTCGGCCAGGCGTTCGGCCTGCACGACACGCCGGACGCGCTCGCCTTGCGCTCGAGCGTGGCCTACGTGATCGACCAGAACACCGGCGAGTCGCTGTTCGACAAGAACTCGCGCGCCGTGGTGCCGATTGCTTCCATCTCCAAGCTGATGACGGCGATGGTGGTGCTGGACTCGAAGGCGCCGCTGACGGAGCAGATCGAAGTCACGGACGAAGACCGCGACTACATCAAGAACACCGGTTCGCGCCTGTCTGTCGGCTCGGTGCTCTCGCGTGAAGACATGCTGCATATCGCGCTGATGGCATCGGAAAACCGTGCCGCCGCCGCGCTGTCGCGTTATTTCCCGGGCGGCCGTCCGGCGTTCATCGCAGCGATGAACGCCAAGGCGAGACAGCTCGGCATGACCGACACGCACTTCGAAAGCCCGTCGGGTCTGACGAGCGAGAACGTATCGACCGCGCGCGATCTGGTGAAGATGGTCAACGCCGCTTACCAGTACCCGATGATCCGTCAGTTCTCGACCGATCATAGCTACGAGGTGTACACCGGCAAGCGTTCGATCGCGTACAACAGCACGAACGCGCTGGTGCGTAACCCGACGTGGGACATCGGTCTGCAGAAGACCGGCTTCATCAACGAAGCGGGTGAGTGCCTCGTGATGCAGGCGACCATTCACGGCCGTCCGATGATCGTGGTGCTGCTCGATTCGTCGGGCAAGTACTCGCGCTTCGCGGATGCGACGCGTCTGCGCACCTGGCTCGACAACGGTGGCGATACGCACATTACCAGCGCCGACGCCGGCGGTCCGGGCACCTGAGCACGGTACAACGCATTGCAGGACCTGCTTCAGGTTCTGCCGGCAGCACCAACGAAAAGCCCCGCGGTTGCGGGGCTTTTTGCATCTGAAGGCCGGTCCGGCTTGCGCGCTTCGCCGCAGCCCGCGACGCACGGCTCGCGGCTCAATCAGGCATGTTGATGATGCGCGCTGGCGGGCGGCGTTTCGGGCTGATAGCCGAGCGAGGCGGAGATCACCAGCGCCGTCTTGCTGAGTTGCCCTAGCCACGAATCCTGCAGGCGGTCGGCCGGCGCCGACAACGACAGACCCGCGACCAGCTTGCCGGTATCGTCGTAGATGCCGGCAGCGATGCAGCGCACGCCGAGTTCCAGTTCTTCGTTATCGCGCGCACAGGACTGCTGGCGCACGATCGACAGTTCGCGCTCGAGCTTGGCGAGATCCGTGATGCTGTTCTGGGTATGTCCCGACAGGCCCGTGCGGGTCGCATAGGCGCGCACGCGGGTGGATTCATCGGCGGCGAGGAAGAGTTTGCCCACCGAGGTCAGATGCAACGGCGCCCGTCCGCCGATGGCCCGCACCACCTGCATGCCGGAGCGCTCCGAGTAAGCCCGTTCGATATAGACGATCTCGTCGCCCTGGCGCACCGACAGATTTACGGTCTGGCCGGTCGAGCGGTGCAACTCGCGCATCGGCGTCAAGGCGGCGTCGCGTACCGACAGGCGTGCCTTGACCAGATTGCCGAGTTCGAGCAGGCGCATGCCGAGACGATAGGTGCCCGGATCCGAACGGTCGACGAGGCGACAGGTCACCATGTCGTTCAGGATGCGGTGCGCGGTGGAGGGGTGCAGCTCAGTGCCTAGCGCGAGTTCCTTCAGGCTGACCGGGTCGGTATGCGCGGCCAGGGCGTCGAGCAGCCGCATCATGCGCTCGATCACCTGGATCGAAGTCTTGGGATCCGGGTTCGTATCGCTCATGGGGGAGAAATCGGTTGACGCGTCAAACAGCGGAGAATTGATTGTATATCGTATTGTGAAAAAAGCGAACGTCGTTCGAGGCGGCATTCGAATTCGCCGCCGCGCCCGGCGTCGGGCGTGCCGTGCGGCTTCGGCGTTGGTATTGTTCGCCAAACAGCGGATAATCAGGGACGTTTTCCCGGAGGAGCGCCCATGCGAGTCGGATTGTTCGTCACCTGCCTGATTGACCTGATGCGTCCCGAAATAGGCTTCTCGGTTATCAAGCTGATCGAGCGGGCCGGTTTCGAGGTCATCGTGCCGCCAGCGCAAACCTGCTGCGGGCAGCCGGCGTACAACTCCGGCGAACGCGGCCTGGCGCGCGATCTGGCCGAGAAGACCCTGCGCGAATTCGAGCAGTTCGATTACATCGTCGTGCCGTCGGGGTCGTGCGGCGGCATGATCCGCGTGCACTACGGCGATCTGTTCGGCGACGATCCGGACATGATGAGCCGCTTCGGCCGGCTGCGTCCCAAGGTGTTCGAGCTGACCGATTTTCTCGTGAACGTCGCCAGGGTGGAACTGGCGCCGGGCGAGTTCAGCGGCCCTGTCACGTATCACGATTCCTGTTCGGGGCTGCGTGAGCTGGGTGTCAAAACGCAGCCGCGTGCGCTGCTCGCGCAAGCCGGCGTGGCGCTCACCGAAATGAAGGATTGCGAACACTGCTGCGGCTTCGGCGGCACCTTCGCGGTGAAGTACGGCGATATCTCGACGGCCATCGTCGACGAGAAATGCGCCAACATCGGCGCGAGCGGCGCGGGCGCGGTGGTGCTCGGCGACCTCGGCTGCATGCTCAATATAGAAGGCCGCCTGCGGCGCACGGGCGATACCGCGACGCGCGTGCTGCACATCGCCCAGGTGCTGGCCGGCGACGTATAAGGCGTCATTGCCAGGCAGTACGGAAGGTATCGGGCAGCAGGGCCGCGCCGCCGCACGCAGCGCCCTCACTCATTGAACCGGGAAGCGAATCCCAAAGGCCGCCATGCAAGTTCAAACGATGCAGTTCAAGGCCCGCGCGGGCCAGAAGCTCGCCGATCAGCGCCTGCAGCAGAACCTCACCAAGCTGTCGACCAAGTTCGTCTCGGCGCGGGCGGCCGCGATCACCGCGATCGATTTCGCCGCGACCCGCGCCGCGCTCAAGGAGCGCCGCAATCGCGCGCTCGAGAACCTCGATGTCTGGCTGGAAACCTTCGAGCGCGAGGCGACCCGGCGCGGCGTCACGGTCCTGTATGCGGAGACGACGCAGGAAGCGGCCAGGCTCGTCGCGGATATCGCGCGCCGGCACGACGTGAAAAAGGTGATCAAGACCAAATCGATGGTCACCGAGGAAATGCGCCTGAACGAAGTGCTCGGCCAGATGGGCGTGCAGTCGATCGAGACCGATCTCGGCGAGTACATCCTGCAGATCAACGACAACGAGCCGCCGAGCCACATCATCGCGCCGGTGGTCCACAAGGATAAGGACGAGATCGCCGACCTGTTCGCGAGGACCCACCAGCGGCCGCGCCTGACCGAGATCACGGACATGACGCGCGAGGCCCGCGAAATCCTGCGCCCGCACTTCATGACCGCGGACATGGGCGTGACGGGCGGCAATTTTCTGGTGGCGCAGACCGGCTCGGTGGCGCTCGTGACCAACGAGGGCAACGAAGGCATGTGCACGGTGATGCCGCGCGTGCATGTGGCGGTCACCGGTATCGAGAAAATCCTGCCGACGCTCGAAGATCTCGCCACCGCGATGCGGCTGCTGCCGCGCTCGGCGACCGGCCAGGCGACTTCGAACTACTTTTCGGTGCTGACCGGCCCGCGTGGGCCGGGCGATCAGGACGGCCCGGAGCATATGTATGTGGTACTCGTCGATGGCGGGCGCACCGGGCTGATCGGCGGGGACTTTCAGGAGATGCTGCGCTGTATCCGGTGCGGCGCCTGCATGAATCACTGTCCGGTGTATCAGAAGGTCGGCGGTCACGCTTACGGCTGGGTGTATCCCGGACCCATGGGGTCGGTGCTGACGCCGAGCTACGTGGGGCTCGACAAGGCGCTCGATCTGCCGCAGGCCGCCACGCTGTGCGGCGAATGCAACAGCGTCTGTCCGGTCGGCATTCCGCTCTCCGACCTGCTGCGCAAGCTGCGCGAAAAGCAGGTGGAGCGGCATCTGCGGCCTTGGCGCGAGCGCGCGGGGCTGGCGGTGTGGGGCTTTCTCGCGCTGCATCCGGACGCCTACGCGCTGTTCACCAGGCTGGCGGTGCGGGTGCTCGAGCGAATGGGCGGCCGTCGGCGCGCGATTGCGCGTCTGCCGCTCGCGGCGGGCTGGACCAACACCCGGGATCTGCCGGCGCCGGTCGGGCGCACGTTCCGGGAGCTGTACGCGGCGCAGCGCAGTCATCTTGGATAAGGCGAGCCTTCCCGGCGCCGCCCACACGGTCGATTGTTCTTCTCAGCGCAACGCTGTATGTCGCTATAGCTGATTTATCCCGATTGATTTCTTCTATACCATTTCGACTGGGCATCGTGGGTCACAAGCTCCGAGTGCCTCAATCGGAAGAGAAGAACATCATGAAAAAGACAATATCGATGTACTGGCCATTGGCCATGTTTGTGCCGCTCGCAGCGGCAGCCTGCCTGTACGTAAGTGGCGAGACCGCTTCGCGGATCGCGCAGCCCCCGCTCGGCGCCGATCAGCTCACGGCGGAACTGGCGCGCACCGTGTCCTACGGCCTCGTGGGCAACGATACCGGCTCGCCGGTCAAACCCATCCGCGCGGTCGTTTCGCTGCAGGCGTCCGACGCGTCCTGATTGCCTGCGTTGCGCGGGCGCCAAGCTAGCCAACGCAAGCAAACAGGCCGGCGCGCCCGGCCCGGCAACGTCCCGCGGCGCAGCGCCCAGCGCCGGACACGCGCCCGGCGCGATTTCCCCCGTGTTTGTATAATCGCGGCACCGTTCGCTAACCTGATCCGGATGCATCGCATCCAGCGCCCTGATGAAAACCATCGCCATCTGCTTTGTCTGTCTCGGGAACATCTGCCGTTCCCCGACCGCGGAAGGGGTGATGCGGCATCAGATCGGCGAGGCGAAGCTGGCGGAGCGCATCACCATCGATTCGGCCGGCACCGGCAACTGGCACATCGGCGCGGCGCCGGACGAGCGCGCGCAGCACGCGGCGGCCCAGCGCGGCTACGATCTGTCGGGGCTGCGCGGCCGCCAGATTGGCGCACCGGACTTCGAGCGCTTCGATCTGCTGATCGCAATGGACGACGCCAATGTCGCCGCCTTGCAGCGGATCTGCCCGCCGGCGCAGCGCGACAAGATTCGTCTGCTGATGGAATTCGTGCCGTCAACCGACGGCCGCTGGGCGGGCGAACGGGAAGTGGCCGATCCGTATTTCGGCGGCGCGGCAGGCTTCGAACAGGTGCTTGACCAGTGCGAGGCCGCTTGCCGGGGACTGATCGCCGCGCTGCACCCGCAGTTGGCCTGAATGCGCGGCGAACTGAGCGGCGCACTGAACAGCAAACGGCATACGCCCCAAGGGCTTCCGCACGCGTCGTTTCATGCCGCGTCTATTAAGCAAATGACCCAAATCCCGGTAGGGATACTTGACTAATTTGCTCATGTATTTATACTTGACCAAACTTGTCGAGAATTGCGATCCCCAACATCATGAGACTCACCACAAAAGGCCGTTTCGCCGTCACGGCGATGATTGACCTGGCACTGCGCCAGGAGCAGGGCCCGGTGACGCTTGCGGGTATCAGCCAGCGCCAGCACATTTCCCTGTCCTACCTCGAGCAGCTGTTTGGCAAGCTGCGTCGCCATGAGATCGTCGAGTCCGTGCGCGGGCCCGGTGGTGGCTACAATCTGGCTCGCCGCGCGGAAGACGTGACCGTCGCGGACATCATCATTGCCGTCGACGAGCCGCTCGACGCCACCCAATGCGGCGGCAAGGGCACCTGCGAAGGCACCAAGCAGCACGACGGCCATTGCATGACGCACGAACTGTGGTCCACGCTGAACCAGAAAATGGTCGAGTACCTGGATTCGGTCTCCCTGAAAGATCTGGTCGATCAGCAACGCTCGCGCGAAGGCGCGCCGGCCGTGCTGCGCGACCGCCGCAGCGAGGCGCCGGCGGTCGAACCCGCCCGCGTCGCGCCGCGCGGACCGAATTCCGTTTTCAACATGGCCAGTTCATAGAGCGCCGCGCAGCAAGCGAACTCAGAACCCAAGAGCCAGAGCAATGATGTCCCCCGGAGCGATTCATGAATAACGACATTCCCCACCTGCCCATTTACATGGACTACAGCGCCACGACCCCGGTCGACCCGCGCGTGGTGGACAAGATGATTCCGTACCTGCGCGAGCAGTTCGGCAACCCGGCATCGCGCAGCCACTCGTATGGCTGGGATGCGGAACGTGCGGTCGAAGAAGCGCGCGAGAACGTCGCTGCGCTGGTGAATGCCGATCCGCGCGAAATCATCTGGACCTCGGGCGCCACGGAGTCGGACAACCTGGCCATCAAAGGTGCGGCGCACTTTTACAAGAGCAAGGGCAAGCACATCATCACGGTGAAGACCGAGCACAAGGCCGTGCTCGACACCACCCGTGAACTCGAACGCGAAGGCTTCGAAGTCACGTATCTGGATGTGAAGGACGACGGTCTGATCGACCTCGACGTGTTCAAGGCCGCGCTGCGCCCGGATACGATTCTGGTCTCGGTGATGTCGGTGAACAACGAGATTGGCGTGATCCAGGACATCGCGGCGATCGGCGAGATCACCCGTGAAAAGGGCATCATTTTCCACGTCGACGCCGCTCAGGCCACCGGCAAGATCGAGATCGACCTGCAAAAGCTGAAGGTCGACCTGATGTCGTTCTCGGCCCACAAAACGTACGGCCCGAAGGGCATCGGCGCGCTATATGTGCGCCGCAAGCCGCGTATCCGTATCGAAGCGCAGATGCATGGCGGCGGTCACGAGCGCGGCATGCGCTCGGGCACGCTGGCCACGCATCAGATCGTCGGCATGGGCGAAGCGTTCCGTATCGCGCGTGAAGAAATGGCCACGGAAAACGAGCGCATTCGCATGCTGCGCGACCGTCTGCTGCGCGGCCTGCAGGACATGGAAGAAACCTATGTGAACGGCGACATGGAAAAGCGTGTGCCGCACAACCTGAACATCAGCTTCAACTTCGTCGAAGGCGAATCGCTGATCATGGCTGTGAAGGATGTCGCGGTGTCGTCGGGTTCGGCCTGTACCTCGGCGTCGCTCGAGCCGTCGTACGTGCTGCGTGCGCTTGGCCGCAACGACGAACTGGCGCACAGCTCGATCCGCTTCACGGTGGGCCGCTTTACGACGGAGCAGGACGTCGATTACGTCATCAACCTGCTGAAGACCAAGATTTCGAAGCTGCGCGATCTGTCGCCGCTGTGGGAAATGTACAAGGACGGGATCGATATTTCGACGATCCAGTGGGCTGCGCACTAAGTTGCCGCACGGCTGTACCCGCTGGGCGAAACATCGCACCGAATGCAGGTTGAAACGAATCAAGGAGTGTAATCATGGCTTATAGCGACAAGGTTCTGGACCACTACGAAAATCCGCGCAACGTGGGCTCCTTCGCCAAGGACGACGATGCAGTGGGTACCGGCATGGTCGGCGCGCCGGCCTGCGGCGACGTGATGAAGCTGCAGATCCGCGTAGGTGCGGACGGCATCATCGAAGACGCGAAGTTCAAGACGTATGGCTGCGGTTCGGCCATCGCCTCAAGCTCGCTCGTGACCGAATGGGTGAAGGGCAAGACGCTCGATCAGGCCATGTCCATCAAGAACACGCAGATCGCCGAAGAACTCGCGCTGCCGCCGGTCAAGATCCACTGCTCGATCCTCGCGGAAGACGCGATCAAGGCAGCGGTTGCCGACTACAAGCAGCGTCATGGCGAAACCGCCGAAGCGGGCGAAAAGCAGCACGCTGCTTAAGGCCGCAACGAGAAACGCTATGGCAATTACGTTGACCGAAAAGGCAGCACAGCACGTCCAGAAGTATCTGGTCCGACGCGGCAAGGGTGTCGGGCTGCGGCTCGGCGTGCGCACGACCGGATGCTCGGGTTTGGCCTACAAGCTCGAATACGTGGATGAACTCGCGCCCGAGGATCAGGTATTCGACTGCAATGGCGTGAAGATCATTGTGGACCCGAAGAGCCTCGCCTATATCGACGGCACGGAACTCGACTTTGCACGTGAAGGGTTGAACGAAGGCTTCAAGTTCAACAATCCGAACGTGAAGGACGAGTGCGGCTGCGGCGAATCGTTCCGCGTCTGAGAGGATTGAGTCCGCGTAAAGCGGAAAAAAGGCGGCGCGGGCCGCCTTTTTAATTTGTCCCGTCTGATCGCGTATCTGAGCTCACGCCTTGCTTGCAGTCTTATTTTGCACACTCATTTTGCACACCGAGTGCGCCCCTTGAACGGACCCTATCTGATTCGATGGCCTCGCTGAACGACAGCCACTTCGACCTGTTTGACCTGCCGGCGCAATACACGCTCGACGCCAGCGCGCTCGACCATGCGTATCGCACGGTGCAGACGCAGGTGCATCCCGATCGCTTCGCTGCGGCGGGCGACGCGCAAAAACGGATTGCGATGCAATGGGCGACGCGCACGAACGAGGCGTATCAGACCTTGCGCGATCCGCTGAAGCGGGCCACGTATCTGCTGTCGCTGCGCGGCATCGATGTCGGCGCCGAGAACAACACGGCCATGGAGCCGGCATTCCTGATGCAGCAAATGGAGTGGCGCGAAGGCATTGAAGATGCCGCCGCGGCCAAGAACGTCGACGCGCTCGACGCGTTGCTCGCGGAGTTGCGCGACGAGGAGCGGGTACGCTTCACGAAACTCGGCGCCTTGCTCGATAGCGGGGCGAACCAGGCGGCGGGCGAGGCGGTGCGGCAGTTGATGTTTATTGAGCGTGTCGCGGCGGAAATCGGCACGCAGATCGAGCGGCTCGACAACTGACGCACAAACGTCAGCTTCATGGCCCGATCAACCCAGCAACGCGAACCATTCAGGACGGGGTAGAACGCTCCCCGAAGAAGATCTCAGATGGCTTTACTGCAAATCTCCGAACCCGGCATGGCGCCTGCGCCGCATCAGCGGCGGCTCGCGGTCGGTATCGATCTCGGCACCACCAATTCCCTCGTCGCTGCGGTGCGTAGCGGCATTCCCGATGTATTGCCCGACGCGGACGGCCATGTGCTGCTGCCGTCGGTGGTCCGCTATCTGGAGAAGGGCGGCCGCCGCATTGGCCGGACCGCCAAGGCCGAAGCGGCGAGCGATCCGCGCAACACGATCGTCTCGGTCAAGCGCTTCATGGGCCGCGGCAAGGCGGAAGTGGAGGGCGCCGAAAACGCGCCGTACGATTTCGTCGACGCGCCGGGCATGGTGCAGATCCGCACGGTCGACGGTGTTAAGAGCCCCGTGGAAGTGTCGGCGGAAATTCTCGCGACGCTGCGTCAGCTCGCGGAAGACACGCTCGGCGACGATCTGGTCGGCGCCGTGATCACCGTGCCGGCCTATTTCGACGAAGCGCAGCGCCAGGCCACCAAGGATGCCGCGCGTCTGGCCGGCCTGAACGTGCTGCGTCTGCTCAATGAGCCGACCGCCGCCGCGATCGCCTACGGCCTCGACAATGGCTCCGAAGGCCTCTACGCGGTGTATGACCTCGGCGGCGGCACCTTCGACCTATCGATTCTCAAGCTCACCAAGGGCGTTTTCGAAGTCCTCGCGGCAGGCGGCGATTCCGCGCTCGGCGGTGACGATTTCGACCACGCGCTGTACCGTCACGTGCTGGAGCAGGCCGGCATCGCGCCGCAGACTCTCGCGGCGGAAGACGTGCGCATGCTGCTGGACAGCGTACGCGTGGCCAAGGAGGCTTTGTCGGACGCGCCCCTGGCAACGTTGCAGGCGACGCTGTCCAACGGCACTCAGCTCGATCTGACGATCGACGAGGCCGCTTTCGAAGCCGTCACGCAGGCGCTGGTGCAGCGTACGCTCGGACCGACGAAGAAAGCGCTGCGCGATGCGAAGGTCACGACCAAAGAAATCAAGGGCGTGGTGCTGGTGGGCGGGGCAACCCGCATGCCGGTGATCCGCCGCGCGGTGGAAGCGTTCTTCGGCCAGCCGCCGTTGATCAATCTCAACCCCGACCAGGTGGTCGCGCTCGGCGCGGCGATCCAGGCCGATCTGCTGGCCGGCAACCGCGGCGCCGACGGCGACGACTGGCTGCTGCTCGACGTCATCCCGCTGTCGCTTGGGGTTGAGACGATGGGTGGCCTGACCGAGAAGATCATCCCGCGCAATTCGACGATTCCAGTCGCGCGTGCGCAGGATTTCACCACCTTCAAGGACGGCCAGACCGCGATGGCGATTCACGTCGTGCAGGGCGAACGCGAACTGGTGTCGGATTGCCGCTCGCTCGCGCGGTTCGAACTGCGCGGCATTCCGCCGATGGCGGCCGGCGCGGCCCGCATTCGTGTGACCTATCAGGTCGATGCGGACGGGCTGCTGTCGGTCTTCGCCCGCGAGCAGCATTCGGGCGTGGAGGCGTCGGTGGTCGTGAAGCCGTCGTATGGCCTCGCCGACGACGACATCGCCAAGATGCTCGAAGACAGCTTCAACACGGCCGAAGTCGACATGCGCGCCCGCGCGCTGCGCGAGGCGCAGGTGGAAGCACAGCGCCTGATCGAAGCGACGGACGCGGCGCTGGCGGCAGACGCTGAATTGCTCGACGAGGCCGAGCGTGCCGAACTCGACGGCCTGCTTACCGGATTGCGTAACGTGGCGCAAAGCGATGACGTCGACGCGATCGAAGCCGCGACCAAGACGGTGGCCGAAGGCACCGACGAGTTCGCCGCCCGCCGCATGAACAAGGGCATTCGCCGCGCGCTCGCCGGCCGCAAGCTCGACGATATCTGAGCAAGCGGTTGCAGGATCGCCGGCTCGCCAACCTCAGCGACCTTTAACGAATCACGTGACGTGTGTCAAAAAAGCACGCGTCACCAGTAAAATGGCACGGAGCCAGTTCGTCGGCGTCCGTGCCCCAGACCAAACGGAAATCGTATGCCTCAAATCGTTGTGCTGCCCCACGTCGAACTGTGCCCGGAAGGCGCGGTGATCGATGCCGTACCGGGCAAGAGCATCTGCGACAGTCTGCTGGAACACGGTATCGAAATCGAGCATGCTTGCGAGAAGTCGTGTGCGTGCACGACGTGCCATGTGGTCGTGCGTGAAGGGTTCAATGCGCTCACGCCGTCGGAAGAGGACGAAGACGATCTGCTCGACAAGGCGTGGGGTCTCGAGCCCGAGTCGCGTCTGTCGTGCCAGGCCCTGGTGCCGGCCGACCAGGATCTCGTTGTAGAAATCCCGCGTTACTCGATCAACCACGCGAAGGAAAATCACTAACAGGAGCGCGCAGCCATGAAGTGGACCGACACGCAAGACATCGCGATGGCCCTCACCGACAAGCATCCGGAAGTGGACCCGCAGCAGATACGCTTCACCGACCTGCACCGCTGGGTGACGGAGCTGGAAGGCTTCGACGACGATCCGGGCCGTTCGAACGAGAAGATCCTCGAGGCGATCCAGGCGGCATGGATCGAGGACGCGGATTATTGAGCAGCGATGAGCTGGGCGAGGGTTGTCCGGCTTGAGCAAATAAAAAAGGCGATTCCATTGGAATCGCCTTTTTTGCGTCCGGGGTGGTGGTCAGACTAAGGTAAGGGCTGTCTGCTACGGACGGGGCGGCCAAGGTACAGCCCTGGCTCGGCAGTGGCCCTTTAGCCGTTCGCCCGGTTGTCCGGGTGCCCTTGCTTAACCCGCGACGAGCGCACCGTTCTCGAGATGCACGCGCTCGCCTTGCTGGAACGGCGGCGCTTCATGGTACGTGAAGTAACGGCTCTTGCCACTTTCCATACGCACGTGCACCGAGTACGCGGTCGTGCTACGGATATGTTTTTCAACCGAGTTGCCGGCAAAGCCACCGCCGACTGCGCCCAGCACCGTCATCGCGCCGCGGCCTACGCCGCCGCCGAACTGATTGCCGATCAGACCGCCGGCCACTGCGCCGCCTACGGCGCCGATGCCGGTGCCGTGACCTTCCTGACGCACTTCCGAGATCGCCACGACCGTGCCGCAGCTAGCGCAGTAGGCCGGTTGCGGTGCCGGCTGCTGTGCGTACTGCCCTTGCGCCGGTTGAGGTGCTTGTGCCTGTTGTTGCTGAGCGTATTGCTGCTGCGTCGGCACGGGCACTGGGACTGGCGCCGGCGCGGCGGCTTGCGCCTGAGCCTCCGTCGATGCCGGCTGTTGCTGCTGCGCTTGCTGTTCCTGCTGCGCGTAGGTCGCCGGATTGGCCGGCTGGGCCGAATCGACCACCGGCTGCGAAGCGGCCTGCGTGGCGACCTGAGCCGACTGGGTCTGATCGTTTTGAGCGCCGCTGCTCGACGCCTTCGGGAACAGGCCTGTCACGGCGGCCGTGGCAGCGAGGCTGGCGATGATGACTGCGCCGGCCGCGGTCGCGACAAGCGGATGGATACGACGTGTTTGCGTGGTGTTTGGGCTGTTCATGTTGGGCCTCCGTCTCAAGCAGAGTCGACTTTTATTGATACATAGTGTCCGACAGCTTGCTTGGGCCAAGGTTTCAAGTTGTAACCAAATCTGAGCCGATCGTACGGCCGCGTAGTCTCGTACGAAGGGACAGAGCGGCCGAAAGTCCGAATTGCCGGGGGCAGGCGGGGAGGGTGCAGCGCGGCGAGTCAGCGCGCATCGGGGCGCTTTTACCGATAGTTACAAACCATCAGCCTGGCCGAAGCTATCAGGCTACAGCGCGGGCCCCCACACAATGAAAAACGCCCGGCAGGATGGGCCGGGCGTTGCGTGCAACTAGTCGAGCCGTAGTGTGACCACTGCGGCCATGACAGCCACCACGGCCAGCGCGATCAATCTTCGCGGCGCAGATGCGGGAACAAGATCACGTCGCGGATGCTCGGGCTGTCGGTCAGGAGCATGACGAGACGGTCGATCCCGATGCCACAACCGCCCGCCGGCGGCATGCCGTATTCCAGCGCGCGGATGTAGTCGGCGTCGTAGAACATCGCTTCTTCGTCGCCGGCGTCCTTCTGGTCCACCTGCTTCTTGAAGCGGGCGGCCTGGTCTTCCGGATCGTTCAGCTCCGAGAAGCCGTTGGCGATTTCGCGGCCCGTGATGAACAGCTCGAAACGCTCGGTGATACCCGCCACTTTGTCCGACGCGCGCGCCAACGGCGACACTTCGATCGGGTAGTCGATGATGTAGGTCGGCTCCCACAGCTGCGATTCGGCCGTCTCTTCGAAGAGCGCCAGTTGCAGCGCGCCGACACCGGCGTTCAGGAACTGCGGCTGCGAGGCATCGACGCCGAACTTCTTCAGTTCGGGGCGCAGGAACGCCGCGTCGGCCAGTTGTTCGTCAGTGTATTGAGGCGCGTACTTCTGAATGGCCTGGTTGATTGTCAGGCGATGGAACGGCTTCGAGAGATCCAGTTCGCGGCCCTGATAGCTGATCGTCGCCGTGCCGAGCGAGTCGATCGCGGCCTGGCGGATCAACTGTTCGGTGAAGTCCATCAGCCACTGGTAATCGGTGTACGCGGCGTAGAACTCGATCATCGTGAATTCCGGATTGTGGCGTACCGAGACGCCCTCGTTACGGAAATTCCGGTTGATCTCGAACACACGCTCGAAGCCGCCCACCACCAGACGCTTCAAATACAGCTCGGGCGCGATACGCAGGAACATCTGCATATCGAGCGCGTTGTGATGCGTGACGAAGGGCTTGGCCGCCGCGCCGCCCGGGATCGGGTGCAGCATCGGCGTTTCGACTTCCATGAAGTCGGCGTCTGCCATGAACTTGCGGATCGACGACATCGCCTTGGTGCGCGCCACGAAGGTCTTGCGCGTTTCCGGTGTGACGATCAGGTCGACATAACGCTGGCGGTACTTCATTTCCTGGTCGGCGAGGCCGTGGAACTTGTCCGGCAGCGGACGCAGCGACTTCGACAGCAGGCGCAGCTCGGTACAACGCACCGACAGTTCGCCCTTGTTGGTACGGAACAGCACGCCGCGCGCGGCGACGATGTCGCCCATGTCCCACTTCTTGAACGCGTCGTAGGTTTCCTGGCCGACGTCGGTCGGCGTGATGAAGAACTGAATCTGACCCGAACCGTCGCGCACGGTGGCGAAGCTCGCCTTGCCCATCACACGCTTCAGCATCATGCGACCGGCCACGGCGACTTGAAGCGGATTCGCTTCGAGCGCTTCCTTATCGGCTTCGGCGTATTGGGTTTGCAGATCTTCGGCGTGATGCGTGGGGCGGAAATCGTTAGGGTAGGCGACGCCCTGTTCACGCAGCTCGCGCAGCTTTTCGCGGCGCTCGGCGATGATCTTGTTTTCGTCCCCCTCGGGCGCAGCGTTCGTCTGGATCGGTTCGGTCATGATGGGTCGGTATTCGGGGTGGCCTGCATGCG
>Ga0302228_10000855_pt1 | contig 23993 bp, 23 predicted proteins | sample II_Palsa_N1_2_FD_193519 | JGI IMG/M metagenome (GOLD analysis project Ga0302228, IMG submission 193519) | Peat permafrost microbial communities from Stordalen Mire near Abisko, Sweden - II_Palsa_N1_2 | ecosystem: Environmental > Terrestrial > Soil > Palsa > Peat permafrost | place: Sweden... | reverse complement strand
CAATTGCGGTGATCCTTGTTATTGCGCAGGTGGCAAGCACTTATGGTGCCGGAGCTGCGCACACGATCGTCGAGAACTGCAGTAGTACCTTGATTCTTCGCTGCTCGGCCAGTGAGGGCGGCGGAACCTCGCGATTCGCATCGACCCTGATCGGCCAGCGCGAAGTGCTGCGCACGACGCAATCGCGCAGCTGCCGCGCCGATGAACTGCTGGGATCGGTGACGCGCAGCGAGCATGTCAGTATGGAACCTGCTGTTATGGACTCGGAGATCGAGCAACTACCGGATCTTGCCGGTTACCTGAAATTTGCCTCGCGTGGGAGCTGGCGTCGCGTCACGCTGCGGCGACAACAAACGGTCGATAGCGGGAGCAATCCGACGCCCGCATTCGTTCCGGCGCCGGCGCCCCAGATGGCCGCTGTCGTGCGCGTCTCGGCGTCGGCATCTTCGCCCGTAGCCGTTGCGCCCGCAACGCCGCTTCCACCTGCGCCGGCGCGCTCTCCACGCAAGCGCGCCGCCAGCCCGCGCAAACGAGCCGCAAAGGCCGCCTCCGCCGGTGATTTGTCCACGGAACCGTCGCCATGAGCGCCGCAGCACCGCTCGATGAGGCGACGATGAAGTATGGGCTGCTGCTGGAAACCGCCCAGACACAACAGGAACTCGTCGCCACCGGCTTGCAGGAGCTGCGGGACCATGCGCGAGGGCTCGATGGCATTGTCCGCTCCGAGATCCGGCAGACCCTCATCGATGAACTCGGTGAAGTCGTGCAGGAGAGTGAACGCGCGGTGGCGACATTGCGCGCGCTGGAGCGGCGCGCACGGCTGCGATTCTTGCTGTCCACCCTGGTAACTGCGCTGTTGTCCGGGGCAATGACCGCCGCCGCGGCGTGGTGGTTGCTGCCGAGCTCAGCCGAGATAAACGCCTTGCGCTCCAGGCGCGATCAGATGGCAGCGGAACTGATGACACTTCAGCGAAATGGCGGGCTCATCGATCTGCGCCGCTGCGGCAGCGGACAGCGATGGTGCGTGCGGATTGACCGAAAAGCACCGGTTTACGGGGACGAGTCGGATTACCTGGTGGTCAAGGGCTACTGATGGCACGTGACTTTCATCGCCGCGGCGCGCGCATCGCGCGGAGGCCGCCGGGAAGATGGCGTCGTAGGCTCCTGCGCGCGTGGTTGCCCGATACGCGGCTCGCGCTCGCCGGAGTAGAGCTGACACGTCTGGACGAGACCAAACATTTCAAACTCATCGGAACTACGGGCACCGGGAAATCCACGGCAATCCGGGCGTTGCTCGCGGCGGCTCTGCAGCGTGGCGATCGTGCCATCATCAGCGATCCGGACGGCGGCTATCTTGCGCGGCTCTACCGCCGACATCGCGCCGACGTGGTGCTCAATCCCTTCGAAGCGGGCTCTGTCCAGTGGTCTCCGTACGAGGAAATCCGTAACGCCTATGACATCGAACAGCTTGCGAGCGCGCTGATTCCCAACAGCGATGACGCGTCGACGCGCGAGTGGCGAGCCTATGCGCGCACTTTTTTCTCAGCCGTCACCAAGCACTGCCATCGTGCAGGACACACCGACCTCTCCGAGCTCTGGCGGCTGTTGGCGGTGGCGCCGAATGAAGAGCTTCGAACACTGATCGTCGACAGTCCGGCGCAGCCGTTTCTCGATCCGGAGAACGCACGCATGTTCGGCTCGATCCGATCGGTGTTGTTGTCAGCCATCGCCGCAGTCGATCACATCAGACACCAACGTGCGGCTCCCTTTTCTGTACGCCGATGGGTTCGCGAGGGGCGCGGCGTGCTGTTCATCCCCTATCGCGCTGGGCAGATCGCTGCATTGCGCTCCATTGTTGCGGCGTGGATCAGGCTCGCGATCGTCGAAGCACTGAGCCAGCGCGAGGATTGCGATCAAAGATTGTGGTTCGTCGTCGATGAGCTGGATGCGCTCGGAGCCATCGATGGACTCAAGGACGCCCTGGCTCGGCTTCGAAAATTCGGAGGCAGATGCGTCCTCGGGTTTCAATCAATTGCTCAGGTGTCCGGCACGTACGGCGCCGCCGAAGCCCAGACGATTATCGAAAATTGCGGAAATACCATGATTCTCCGTTGCTCGGGCAGCGAAAACGGGGGTACTTCCCAGTTCGCGTCGCGGTTGATCGGGGAGCGCGAAGTCGTGCGGCGACAGGTCTCACGAGGCCGTGACTCCGAGTTCGGATTGATGGTGCGCGGTGCGCGGCGCTCGAGGCAGGTCAGCGAACAGCACACGGTGGAACCGGCGCTCCTGCCCTCCGAACTCGAGCAATTGCCGGACATGGCCGGTTACCTGAAATTGGCGTCGTCGGAAATCTGGCGGCGCGTTCGGGTGGAGCGCTGAAACGTGCCTATGTTTCGCCTGGCGATGTATCGGATCTCCCGCGCCTCCGGCCGTTCGGCAGCTGCCGCCGCTGCCTACCGCGCCGGTGAGAGCATCCGCGATGAGCGCACTGGCAAGCTCCATAACTACAGTCGCCGTACCGATGTTACGCATACCGAGATCTTCCTGCCGAGCGACATAAAGAAGGGGGAGGCGGAGTGGGCGCGCGACCGGTCCCAGCTCTGGAATGCTGCCGAAGTAGCGGAGGGGAGGCGCAACTCAGTCGTGGCGCAGGAGTACCAGATATCCCTGCCTCATGAACTGACAGCGTCGCAGCGATTGGACCTGGCGCGCAAGTTCTCGCGTGATCTGGCGGATCGTCACGGGGCGGCGATCGATCTCGCTATTCATAACCCGCGGCCGGACAGCGACCCGCGCAATTTTCATGCGCATCTGCTTGCCACGACTCGCGAGGTCACTCCGGCCGGACTGGGTGCGAAGACAGGCCTGCAACTCTCGTTCGATGAGAGGCTACGTCGCGGAATGGCAGGAGCGGGGGAAATGATGGCGATCCGGGAACGTCTGGCGTCTCTGACCAACGATGCCTATAAGGCCGCTGGGCTCGAGCTTCGGGTCGACCATCGCTCGCTGTCGGACCAGGGCATCGATCGGGAGCCGATGGCCGAAGTTCCCTGGGCGCAATTGCAAATGGAGCGCCGCGCGGTTCGGCTGGAAATCATCGAGCGAACGCGCGAGCAATACCGCGACCGCATCGTCGCGCAGGCACGCAATGCGGAGCACCATGATCTTGCCTCGAGCGCAGACTCCGCTGAGCGCACCGCCAGCCCCGAAGTACCCGGGAATCCGGAAGCCGAAGAGATTCGCCGTCGGGCGCGCGAAGCGTGGCTGGCGTTGCGACGCGAAGCGCTGGGCGCCGGTATCGCCAGCGGCGCGGAGGCCCAATCTGCGGCCCAGGCTCCGAGCCAGTCCGCAGCCCAATCCGCGAGTCCGTCTCCGGCCCCTGCGCGCGATGAGGATCTGGGGTTGTGAGTGTCAATTTCGACCGCGCCGGGGATGCCGTCGTGCCGGCCGCACTGACCCGCCTTGATGAGGCCAGCCGCGCCGACCATATTTACTTGAGCGCCTCGGATCGCTGCGCGTACCTGGCGCAATACTGCAGCGGCAGCGCCGACAGTGGAAATGGCGCGTGCCACCAACTGATCCGGAACTTCAAGTGCGAACCTTCCCGCGCCCGGAGCGATCGTCGTCGCGCCCGCTACAAGCAGGAAGCCATCGCCACCTTGGGCGCGTGGCTACGGCAGGCGGTGCCTCGACGCGTGGCCGAAAGCTGCACCTGGGTTCCGATTCCTCCCTCGCAGCGGGCCGGGGATCCTGACTTCGATGACCGGCTCGCACGCACATTGCAGCTGGCATTCGAAGGCTACGATGTCGACGTTCGAAGCCTGTTGTCCCAGACGTCCAGCACTCCCCGCGATCACGCTGGGCGCGCCCGATTGTCGGAGCAGGCACTGCTCGAGATCCTTCGCGTCGACGAGGATCAGCTCATGCTGCGGGCGGTACGAGGACGAGTCGTGTTGTTCGACGATGTACTCACCAGCGGCAAGCACTTCAAATGTTGCGAGCGACGACTTAAGGAGGTGCTGCCGGGTACACCGATCGCCGGAATCTTCCTGATGCGGCGAGCGCCGCCGCGTGACCGGCGAACTTTGGGCCGCGCCTGGTAGCGCTCAGGCGAGGGCGGCCAGTACCGCGGTGCCTGCTTCCTGCGTGGTGGCAGCGCGGTGGGACGGGGCGGCGATATCCGGCGTGCGCACGCCATCGCCGATGGCGCGATGGACGGCCTGCTCGATGGCGAGCGCTTCCTCTTCGAGCTTGAAGGAGTGCCGCAGCATCAAGGCAATGCTGAGGATGGCGCCATAGGGATTGGCGATCCCTCGCCCGGCGATGTCGGGGGCTGACCCGTGGATGGGCTCATACAGCCCGCGCGTGCCATCACCGAGCGAAGCGGAGGGCAGCAGGCCCAGCGAGCCGCTGAGCATGGAGGCCTCATCGGTGAGGATGTCGCCGAACATGTTCTCGGTGACGGCCACATCGAAGTCGCGCGGCCGGCGAATCAGGTGCATGGCGGCCGAGTCGACCAGCATGTGTTCGAGTGCGATGTCAGGGAATTCGCTCTTCATGACGTTCTCGCACACCTCCCGCCAGAGGCGCGAGGTTTCGAGCACGTTGGACTTGTCGATCGAGAGCAGGCGCTTGCGACGGGTACGCGCGATGCGCGCGGCCACGCGCACGATGCGTTCGACCTCGGCGCGCGTGTAGGTACACAGGTCGGTGGCCTTGTCGGCGTCGCGCGTCTTGGGCCCGAAATAGATACCGCCCGTGAGCTCGCGCACGAAAATCAGATCCACGCCTTCGAGCAGTTCTGGCTTGAGGCTGGAGACGTTGCGCAGGGCGGGGTGCACCGCGACAGGACGTAGATTGGCGTAGACACCGAGTTCCTTGCGCAGGCCCAGGAGCCCGGCTTCGGGGCGCACTTTGGCCTGGGGCGAGGACCATTTGGGCCCCCCAATGGCGCCGAGCAGTACGGCATCGGCGGCCAGGCAGCTCTTCAAAGTGGCCGGCGGCAGCGGATCGCCAAACTGATCGATGGCCGCGCCGCCGAAGGCCAGCTGCTCGAGCGAGAGCTGATGGCCGTGTCGCGTTGCAATCGCCTCGAGCACGCGCAGTGCCTCGGCGATGACTTCCGGTCCGATGCCATCACCGGCAATCACGGCAATGCGTGCTTTCATGCGCGACTCCGCTGTTCATAAGCGCTGATCTGCGCCTCGCGCGCCAGCAGGAAGCCGAGCTCGTCCACGCCATTGACGAGGCAGTAGCGCGCGAACGCTTCGATCGGAAAGGTCACCGCAACGCCAGTGGGTAGCGTGAGGACGGCATTCGGCAAGTCGATAGTGACTTCGGCGCCCGGATGCTCGAGCAGCCATCGTCCGGTCTTCTCATCCACCGTGATCGGCAGCAGGCCATTCATCAGCGAGTTGTTGCGAAAAATATCGGCGATCTCGGTGCTGATCACCGCGCGAAAGCCATGGTCGAGTAGCGCCCAGGGCGCGTGCTCGCGCGAGGAGCCGCAGCCGAAGTTGCGCCCCGCCACGAGGATCTGACAGCCGGCGGCTTCCGGCCGGTTGAGCGGAAAATCGGGGTTAAGGGTGCCATCGGGTTTCTTGCGCCAGTCCGAGAACAGCTCGCTACCCAGACCCTCACGCGTGGTGGTGCGCAGGAAACGAGCCGGGATGATCTGGTCGGTGTCGATGTTGGTGTAGGGAATGACGACCGTGCGGGAACGGAACAGGCGGATGGGCTCCATGGTCGTTCGGCCTTTGGCTGATGGCTAGCTGTGGACTAGCCGTTGAGAAGCGTGCGCGGATCGGTGACACGGCCGCGCAGGGCGCTGGCGGCCGCCGTGAGCGGGCTTGCCAGCAGGGTGCGCGCGCCCTGGCCTTGCCGGCCTTCGAAATTGCGATTGCTGGTGCTAATCGAGTACTCGCCCTTGGCGACCAGGTCTCCATTCATGCCTAAGCACATCGAGCAGCCCGACTCGCGCCACTCGGCGCCGGCGTCGATGAAGATGCGGTCCAGACCTTCGGCCTCGGCTGCCTTCTTGACCTGCTGCGAACCCGGTACCACCAGCGCACGCACGCCGGCGGCGATCTTGTGGCCGCGCAGCAGTTGGGCAGCGCCGCGCAGGTCCGACAGCCGTCCATTGGTACAGCTGCCGATGAAGACGACATTGACCGGCTGGTTACCGATGGGCTCCCCCGCGTGCAGCCCCATGTAGGCCAGTGCCTTGTCGAATACCGGATCGCCTTGGGGCGAAGGGATCGAGCCGGAGACGGCCGCGACCATGCCGGGGTTCGTGCCGTAGGTGACCATCGGTTCGATGGCAGCGCCGTCGAAGCTGACCTCGCGATCGAAACGGGCGCCCTCATCGGTCGGCAGCGTGCGCCAGCGCGCCAGCGCCCGATCCCAGTCGGCACCCGAAGGTGCCCGCGGACGACCTTTCAGGTATTCATAGGTAGTCTCATCGGGGGCGATCATGCCGGCGCGCGCGCCCGCCTCGATGGACATGTTGCAAACCGTCATGCGCTCTTCCATCGACAGCGCTCGAATTGCCGCTCCGCGGTACTCGAGCACATGGCCGGTGCCGCCCGAAACGCCGATCTGGCCGATGACATACAGGATCAGATCCTTGGCCGTGACACCGCGGCCGAGCGCGCCCTCCACATTGAGCGCGAAGGATTTCGCACGACGCTGCAGCAGGCACTGCGTCGCAAACACATAGCCCACCTCGGTGGTACCGATGCCGAAGGCCAGCGCGCCAAAGGCGCCATGCGTGCTGGTGTGGCTGTCGCCGCAGACCAGCGTCGCGCCCGGCTGCGTGAGACCCAGCTCCGGGCCGATGATGTGCACGATGCCGCGCTGCGCACTGCGCAGGCCAAACAGCTCGACGCCGAACTCAGCGCAGTTGCGCTCGAGCTGCGAGATCTGCTTGGCCGCCGACTCGATCGTGATCGGCTCGCCGCCGAAGATCTGCGCGGTACGCGTTGGGCTCGAATGATCGATGGTCGCGAGCATCCGATCCGGGCGACGCAGCTTCAGTCCCCGCTGGCGCAGCATCGAAAAGGCCTGGGGTGAGGTGACCTCGTGCACCAGGTGCGTGTCGATGTACAGCACCGCTGGGGTCTCGGCAGTCTCGGGCACGACCTCGTGTGCCTCCCAGACCTTCTCGAACATGGTCTTCATGGCCGTGACCGTGTCAGAGTGCGGCAGCGGCGGCCGGTCGGGCGCTAAGGTTCATGTCGACGTAGTCGAGCCAGCCCCATTGATCATGGGTCGCGCCCGAAAATAATCCGAAGAAGGCGCGCTGCAGTTTTTCCGTGATCGGGCCACGATGGCCTGCGCCGACCGTAATGCGATCGACCGAGCGGATCGGCGTGACTTCGGCGGCCGTGCCGGTAAAGAAGAGTTCATCGCACAGGTAAAGCATTTCGCGCGGAATCGAAGTTTCGCGCACCTCGAATCCCTGTTGGCGCGCGAGCGTCATCACGGTGTCGCGCGTCAGGCCTCCAAGCACGGAGTGCGCCAGACTGGGGGTCAGCAGCACGCCGTCCTTGACGAGGAAGATGTTCTCGCCTGCACCCTCGCTGACAGTGCCGTCGGGGGCCAGGCCGATGCCCTCGGCGAATCCCAGGCGCTTGGCTTCCTGGCTGATGAGCTGGCTGGAGAGATAATTTCCGCCGGCTTTCGCCAGCGCCGGCAGCGTATTCGGTGCGACGCGCTGCCAGGATGAGACGCACACATCGACCCCCGCGGCGGCACTCTCATCACCCAGATACTTGCCCCATTCCCAGGCTGCGATGGCGACGTCCACCGGCGGATCGATCTTCGGTGCCACGCCGATCTCGCCATAGCCGCGAAAAGCCACGGGGCGAATGTAGGCGCCGCGCGCCAGCGAATTCGCCGCGATGACCTCGCGCGTTGCGGCATTGAGCTGATCCTGGGAGAAGGGGATCTGGATGCGATAGACCTTAGCCGAGTCGAACAGGCGCTTGGTGTGATCGCGGAGGCGGAAGATCGCGACACCGCGCGGGGTTTCGTAGGCCCGAACACCCTCGAACACCGAGGAGCCGTAGTGCAGGGCGTGCGACAGCACGTGCACCGTGGCCTTCTCCCAGGGGACGAGTTTGCCGTTGAACCATATATAGGGTGTGGCGGGAATTGGCATGGCGTGTAGCTCCTAGACCGCACTCTGGGCAAGCCGGGCAATTTCCTGGCGGCGGTTGGCGTGGTTACGGGCGGCGCTGCTGTGCGACAGCTCGATGCGATTGATGACTTCGAGCAGTGCACGGCTGGCGGCTTCGATGATGTTGGTGCTGATGCTTGAGCCGCGATAGCTGCGACCCTCGATATCAACGTAAAGGATGGCCTCCCCCTGTGCGTCCTCGCCGATCGTGACCGCGTGTACTTCGAATTTGCGTACAGTCACGACGACGCCCGTGGCCATCACGATGGCCTTGTAGGCCGCATCGACCGGACCGTCGCCGGTTGCCTCGCGTTCGACGCTGCGGCCGTCTGCGTGCTTGAGTCGCACGGTTGCTTTGGCCTGGGCACCGCTATGTACCTCGACGCCCAGCGTGTCGAGTATCCACGGACCCTGCATCTGTCCACTGGCGCGCAATACCAGCGCCTCGATGTCGCCGTCGAACAGCTCTTTCTTGCGATCGGCGAGCGCCTTGAATTCCTCGAACACACGATTGAGCTCGAGCTCCTCGAGTTCGAAGCCGAGCTGCTTGACGCGGTCGCGGAAGGCGTGGCGCCCACTGTGCTTGCCGAGCACGAGACTGCTGCGCTGCAGGCCGACATCTTCGGGCCGCATGATCTCGTAGGTGGAGCGGTTCGCCAGCATGCCGTGCTGATGAATGCCCGATTCATGCGCGAAAGCGTTTTCCCCCACTACCGCCTTGTTGCGCGGAATCGGTACGCCCGTGATGTTAGATACCAGCCGGCTGGTTGGGTAGAGGCGCGCGGTCTGCACGCCCGTTCGCAGATTGAAGAATGCCGCGCGCGTGGCGATCGCCATCACGACTTCCTCGAGCGAGCAGTTGCCGGCACGCTCGCCGATGCCATTGATGGTGCATTCGATCTGGCGTGCGCCGGCCACCACGGCCGTCAGGCTGTTGGCCACGGCCATCCCGAGGTCATCATGGCAGTGCACCGACAGCGTCACCTTGTCGATGCCGCGCACGTGCTGGCGCAGATAGCGGAACACCTCGCCGAACTCGTCTGGCACCGTATAGCCCACGGTGTCCGGGATGTTGATGGTCGTGGCGCCGGCCTCGATCACTGCCTCGACAACCTGCGCCAGGAAATCCAGTTCGGTACGCGAGGCATCTTCGGGCGAGAACTCGACGTCCTCGCAATGCTCGCGCGCCATCTTCACGCCCTCGACCGCGAGACGGATGATTTCTTCCTGCGCCATCTTGAGTTTGAACTGGCGGTGAATGGCGCTGGTGGCCAGGAACACATGGATGCGGTGACGCGCCGCATCCTTGACCGCGGATGCCACCTGCTCGATATCTTCTCGCACGCAACGGGCAAGCCCACAGATGATCGGGCCTTGCACCTCGCGCGCCACGGCGTTGACCGATTCCCAGTCACCGCGTGAGGCGGCCGGGAAGCCCGCCTCGATCACATCCACGCCCAGCTCCCCGAGTGCCCGCGCAACCCGAAGCTTCTCGGGCTGAGTCATGCTGCAGCCTGGCGCCTGCTCGCCATCTCGCAAGGTGGTGTCGAATATCAGGACTCGATCGGGGGTAGGTGTCATAGCTCTCTCCGTTCAGCGGGCTCCCGGGTCACCGGGCTCCCTGCAACCAGGGCATGCGTGCGCGCAGCTTCTCGCCGACGCGTTCAATGGGATGACGCAGATCTGCCTTGAGCAGGCGGCGGAAATTCTTGGTGCCGCTCGCGCTCTCACGGATCCACTGGCGCGCAAATCGGCCGCTCTGGATCTCCTTGAGAATCTTGCGCATCTCTTTTTTCGTATGCGAGTCGACGATACGGGGTCCGCGCGTCAGATCGCCGTACTTGGCCGTATCGCTGATGAAGCGGTGCATCTTGGACAATCCGCCCTCGTGGAGCAGATCGACAATGAGCTTTAGCTCGTGCAGACACTCGTAGTAGGCGACTTCCGGCTGGTAGCCGGCCTCGACCAGCGTCTCAAAGCCTTTCACGACCAGTTCGGTGGCGCCGCCGCACAGTACCGCCTGCTCTCCGAACAGATCCGTCTCGGTTTCCTCGGCGAAGGTCGTGTCCAGCACGCCGCCGCGAGTGCCGCCGATGCCGTCGGCATAGGCGAGGGCGCGCGCATGGGCCTTGCCGGTGGCATCCTGCGAGACCGCGATCAGGCAGGGCACGCCGCGCCCTTGCTGATACTGGCGCCGCACCAGATCGCCAGGACCCTTGGGTGCGATCAGTACCACATCGAGATCCTTGCGTGCCTTGATCTGCTTGAAGTGCACGTTGAAACCGTGCGCAAACAGCAGCGCCGCGCCGGGTTTGAGGGCGCCCTTTACCTCCGTGTAGAGCGCTGCCTGCGCCATGTCGGGCACGAGCATTGCGATCAGGTCCGCGCCCTTGGCAGCCTCGATCGGCTCGGCGACGGCGAGACCGTCGCGCTTTGCTTTCTTCCAGCTGGCTCCGCTCTTGCGCAAACCGACGACGACGTCGAAACCGCTGTCCTTGAGATTCAGCGCGTGCGCGCGGCCTTGGCTGCCGTAGCCGAGCACTGCAATGCGCGCGCCTTTAAGGGCCTTCTTGTCGACGTCCTTTCTGCCATACAAATGCATCGTTCCAACTCCGTTAGGTCAACAAAAAACCCCGCATCGGCGGCCGGTGCGGGGTTCTGGTGTTTGTTCGTTTCCTGGTTATCAGAAACGCCGGCAGCACCCGCCCCGCCTGCTCCGAAGGAGCAGCAGATCAAGAGAGAGTACGAGCGAGCTCGAAATCTGCATTGTGGGGTTCATGTGCTTATGACGCGGCACCGATATCAGCACAACGATCAAGTACTTGTCAATCCGGAGCGCCAATTACCGGGATGGTCATGGCGATGCAGCAGAGCTCATGCGTAATGGCTGGTAAGCACGCCGATTGCCTCCTGCGTCACTGAGCTGGCGCGTTCCATCGAGACGGTCAGCCAACAAGTTGGGGACCTCAGGCTGAACTCCGTGGCTGCAGTTCGGCACGTCTGAGCGCGGGAAAGTTCGGGTTTCTCAATCGAAACAAGGCCGCCGGGATCAACCGGCCAGCAGGCGGACCAGCACCTCCGCCGCCCGCTTGCACTGTGCGCCATCAACGTCCAGATGCGTCACGGCCCTCACGGTCCGGGCGCCGAAGGCGTTTACCAGCACGCCCTGCTCGCGCGCCCGTGCAGTCAGCGCCTGCGCGTCCAACGGCAGAGCCGTCGGCAGGTGAAACACCACGATGTTCGTCTGCACGGTGTTCAGGTCCAATTCAACGGGCGCCCCGGCCGCCAGGCGCTCGGCAAAGGAGCGCGCATGGGCGTGATCTTCGGGCAGTCGTGTCAGGTGATGCTCGACGCCATGGAGTGCGGCCGCTGCCAGGATGCCATTTTGCCTCAATGCACCGCCCAACCTGCGGCGGTGGAGATCGGCGGATCGGATTTGCGCGTGGTTGCCCGCCAGCAGCGAGCCAGCGGGCGCGCCCAAGCCTTTGGAGAAAGCGACCGCGACGAGATCGAACGGAGCGGCGAGCTCGGCCGGCGACAGGCCGCTGGCAACACTCGCATTCCAGAGCCGCGCACCATCGAGGAAGGTAGCCATACCGTGCTCGCGGGCAGCAGCGCAGATGCGAAGTACCTCCGCCTGCGGCACAACGATGCCACCGGCGCGGTTATGTGTATTCTCGACGGCGACCAGCGTCGTATTGGGGAACATCGGAAAGTTGCGTGGCTTGATCGCCGCCAGCATCTCTTCGACGCTGAAGAGCCCGCGCCGGCCAACTTCGTGCATTTGCACACCGGCATTGGCTGCGGCACCGCCGGCCTCGTGCCAGGACGCATGCGACTCTCTGGGCGTGATGACCTCATCGCCAGGACGCGTCAGCACGCGCAACGCCACCTGATTGGCCATCGTTCCTGTGGGCAGCCAAAGTGCCGCCTCCTTGCCGAGCAGTTCGGCCAGGTGCTGCTGAAGCCGGTTGGTCGTGGGGTCCTCGCCGTACTGATCGTCCCCAACCGGTGCAGCGGCCATTGCCGCACGCATGGCGTTAGTGGGTCGGGTGACGGTGTCGGAGCGTAGATCGATTGGATCGGTCATGGCGCAGTGCTAAGACAGGGTGAAAGTGAATTCTTAGCACGGAACTTATTACCTGTCGAAATACGCGGCCTATCCTCGCAGCGCCCGCGGCTCAAGACTAAATTTCTCGTCCGGTCGCATCCGATAGGCGAGCGCCGCGCCCACGGACATGATCAACATGCTGGCGATGAATGGCAGCTCCCAGTTGCCGGAGCGGTCGATGAGGAAACCTGATACCACAGGGCTGACAATAGCGGCCATGGCTGAGCCGGTGTTCATCATTCCGCTGGCGGTACCGGACTGCTGGGGCGCGATATCCATCGGAATGGCCCACATCGGGCCGATGGTCATTTCGGCAAAGAAGAACCCTGCCGACAGACATAGCGCCGACACGGTCAGCGTATGCAGCCACAACAACGGCACCAGCGAGATCACGCTCAACAGCATCAGGAGCGATACCATCCTGCACCGGGCCAGAGTGAGGCTGCCCGTGCGCTTGAGTATCCGGTCGGTCACGGTGCCGCCTAATGTGTCGCCGAGCACGCCGGCAAAGAAGACGCCGGAGGAGAACAGTGCAGACTGCTTGAGATCAAGATGGTAACTATGGAGAAAGTACTGCGGAATCCAGCTTAAGAAGAGCCACAGTGACCAGCCGTAGCAGAAATAAACGATGATCACTGGCGTCATGCGCTTGAGGAGCGGCTTCCACGCCACTGGGGCACTGTGGCGGACCGGAGAAGGCAAAACCGACAATTCCTGCGGCGTGATGCGTGGATGATCTGCAGGAAACTCGGTGAACGTCACGGCCCATAGTCCCACCCATGCAAAGCTGATCAGGGCGCAAACGAAAAACGAGACGCGCCACCCGTAAGCCAGCATCACCGCGACGATGACGGCCGGGGCGACGGCATTGCCGATACGCGCGGCCGCGTGTACGAGGCCCTGAGCGAAGCCGCGCTCGAGTTTGGGCACCCAGCGGGACATCGCCAGCGTGGCTGCAGGGAAGGTCGCGCCTTCGCCGAAACCCAGCAATACCCGGGCCAGCAGCAGCGACGCCAGGCCAACCGCCATGCCGGAAAGGACGGTGGCGCTAGCCCAAATAATGCCGCACGCGATGAGCGTCCTGCGCGCTCCGACCCGGTCACTGATCCAGCCGCCTACAATCTGGAAGATCAGGTATGGATAGGCGAAGGCCGAAAATACCAGTCCGATTTGGGTGTTGCTGAGGTTGAACTCTTTGCTGAATCCGGCTGCCGCCGTACCGACATCTACCCTGTCGAGATAGGTGATGAAGTACATCAGACAAAGCAACAGCAGGACCATGCGCGGAGCGCTCATAAGCTTCATGAGATCGTGCTCACCCTGCCTGCGATATCCACGGAAAGTATTTATGATCCGCCGCCTCTCATTGTGAACCATGCCGCCGCAAATAAGAGGAAAAAGGCCAATCGCGGCTCGTCACTGCCGCCCTGAAGGACGACCTGATTGAGCAGGGCTAAATCACTGTGATGGGCGATCAGGGCATCCTGTCGGGCCTAAGCGAAGCGCCAATGGCGCGCCAGGCCTGAAGGGTATAGTTAACGTGCGACCAGGCCGCAGTCGCCGCTTTTGGTGGAGCACGTTATGATTTCCAAGCGCAACTTTCTGAAAAGCGCCGTCGGCATCACGGCGGGCGTTGGGGCCGCCTCGAGCGCATTGAGGGCGTCCAGCGTACTGGCGGCACCCGCATCGGTCAGGAAATACGAAGGTCCCCATGAGATGCCGACCGGGGTCACCCTGCTGTCGATTCGGAACACCGACGGCACGGAGACCTTGGGGGTGAAATCGCCGGGCGGCATCATTGACGTCCGTAAAGCTCGCGCGCGACTGCACATGGCCGCGCCGCAGACGCTCGAGGAATTGCTTAGGGACGGGAGCGCCGGCGAACTCAATAGACTCGTGGCGGCGGTGCAGGCTTCGGGCAAGGCGAGGTCGGTTGTGGTGGAGGAATCAGCCATTACCTACGGGAGGCTCTTTACCAATCCGGGCAAGATCGTCTGCATCGGATTGAACTATCGCGCTCATGCGGCCGAAACCAATCTCAAGCTCCCGAGCGTGCCGATACTATTCAATAAATATAACAACGCGCTTGCCGCGCACAACTGCACCATCAAGCTGCCACCCAAGGAGGTCTCATACAAGTTCGACTACGAAACGGAATTGCTGATCGTCATCGGCAAGACAGCACGCAACGTTGCTGAGGCCGACGCCCTGAACTATGTGGCCGGCTATTGCACTTCGCACGATTTTTCGGCGCGTGATCTGCAATTAGAGACTCCGAGCGTGCAATGGATGATCGGTAAAACACTCGACAACTTTGGCCCGATCGGCCCGTATTTCGTATCGGCGGATATCGTCGGCGATCCGAGCAATCTGAAGATTGAGACTTACTTGAATGGCGAAATGCGCCAATCATCCAACACCGGCAACATGATTTTTGGGCCGAGGCAGTTGATCGCCTACATCAGCAAAATGTGGCCATTGGAGCCCGGCGACATTATCTGGTCAGGTACTCCCGAGGGCACGATTCTCGGCATGCCGAAGGAGCAGCAAGTGTGGCTGAAGGCAGGGGATGAGATCAGGAGCTCGATCGAGAAGCTCGGCGATCTGAAGTTCAGATTGGCGTAGTCCGCCGCCCGCCTCCGTGGCCGAGGAGGGCGGCGCCCTCAGTCGGGTAGCGGCGTGCCCCTCGTCTCCGTTGCGAATGGGATCACCAGCAGGCCGAGCAGGAAGGCGACCGCAGTGGTCGCCACCGGCACACCTATGCTGCCGTAGTTATGGACCGCGGTGCCGATCAGGAAGTTGACGCCGGCACCGATAAAGCGCCCAAACGAGGTGCAGAAGGCAAACGCGGTGGCCCGGACCGCGGTGCCGTACTGTTCGGGCAGCCACAGACTGAAGACAGCAAAGTTGCCGCCGAAGAAGCCAAGGAAGAACAGCATGGCAATGAAGGGCGCGAGACCCCCGGGCAAGTAGAACACCCAACCGAAGCTGAGCCAGATGCAACCGGCCATGCCGATAAAGAACATTCCCAGGGTTTTGCGCCGGCCGAATGTTTCCGCCAGCAGCGGCACTACTAGACAGCCCAGAATGGTACCGATCGAGAGCAGCCCCGTTCCCAGTGATGCTGTGCGAACGGCCGTGACCGCATCCATGCCCTGCTTTTTTGCCAGGGTGATGATGGCGCTCGGCTCGTACACGGCGCCGGCCCATAGGCCGATGATCGCCACGGTCAGCAGGGCGGCATTGACGACAGTTCGGCGGCGATACTGCGTGCCGAAGATCTGCCTCAGGGGATTGGACACTTTCATCGGCCCCTGTGCGGCCGTCTTGGCCCATTTGTCCGGCTCTTTGACCTTGAACAGTACGTAGAGGGAAAGCAGGACGGGTGCCAAGCCGCACAGGAACATGGCGCGCCAGCCGAAGTGAGCGCCCACCGTGAAGTTGAGTGCCGCAGCCAGAAAGAACCCGGTGTAGTAACCGGTCTGCAGGTAGCCCGCGCCCATTTTGCGGCGATCTTCGGGCCACGCTTCGGCAACATAGGTTCCGGCCAGAGCCCATTCGCCGCCAATGCCGATACCGGCAAGCAAGCGGAACAGACCAAGCTCCCACACATTCTGCGAAAGCGCCGCCGCGCCGGTGAATACTGCGTAGACCAGGACCGACGCGGCCAGCACTCGGGTGCGACCGAAGCGATCGGCTATTGGCCCCCATACGAAGGCCAGTCCCCATCCGACCAGGAAGAGCGCAAACAGCACTGAGCCCACCATGCCGACATTTGCCGGTGAGCCGTTCATGCCCGATTTGGGAAGCAACTCGGTCAGCGCCGGACTCAGCACCAAGGCATAGATAAATGAATCCATGCCGTCCAGGGTCCACCCAGTCCAGGCGGCCCAGAATCCGGTGATTTGTGCGCGCGACAGCGCGGTGCGCTTGCCGCCTAAGGCCCCTGATGCCGCGGTCGGCCGGTGCGGAATGACGCTCATGACCCGGATCCCCCTTGGTCTGCTGGCGGCAGCCGGCGCAGATGCCTTTGTGCAAGCGCATCACCGCCCGGCAGTGTTGCCGTTTATTGCTGTCGCATTTTTTGATAATGTATACATTATCCAATGAAGAACACAAGCTACGAATTTGGAAACCCGCTGTCGCAGCGGCAAAGCTCGCCGGCGCTGATCGCCGATTCCCTGCGCCTGGCCATCATCGAGGGTCAACTGCGGCCGGGTGAATCTCTGCGACAGGAAAATCTGGCACGGCACTTCTGTGTCAGCCGCATCCCGGTGCGTGAAGCGCTGCGCCAGCTGGAGAGCGAGCGTTGGGTGGTCTTTGAGACCAATCGCGGCGCGCGTGTCAGCGGGTTGAGCGCGGAGGAGGTGCGCGAGATCTACGAGATCCGAACTTCGCTGGAGATCACCGCGTTGCGCCAGGCGGCGCCGCACCACACGCCGCAGAGCCTGAATATTGCATCAGCGTTGCTGCGCGCGTCGCGCCGCGAGCGTGACAGCGCACTGTACGCGCTGCGTAATCGTGAATTTCATCTGGCACTGTACGCACCGGCGGGTCGCGAACGACTCATCGCCATGATCGATTCGCTGCACAGGCAGGGTGAGCGCTATCTGCGTTTGAAACTCGATGTGCCGCCCTATAAGCGCCGCTCGGATGATGAGCACCAGCAGATCCTGGAAGCAATCCGCGGCGGCGCGGTCGAACGTGCCGCACACATTCTTGAACGCCATCTGCTGCAAACCGGAGAGATGCTCGCCTCCTACCTGGCGCAGCGCCTCACGGATTCCGCGAAAGCGCGAACGGCAACCCGGCGGCCGATCCGTGCGAAGGCACGGCGAGCAGCCAAGCGGTTCGATGCTCCGGTCTGACGAACCGGCATTGGACGGGAGCGACGCCGGTGGTCCGGTTCGTTCGTGGACCAGCCTGCGCGATGCGAAGGCACAGCGAATCGCGGCTGCCGGCGACTATGCCAACGGCAAGCTGCTCGATCCAGGCACCATTGTCGATGCACTTCAGACATTGGTTCGACCGGGTGACCGGGTTGCACTGGAGGGCAACAACCAAAAACAGGCCGATTTCCTGTCGCGAGCCCTAGTGCAGGTCGATCCGCGTAAGGTGCGTGATCTGCACCTGCTCATTGCGACCGTCAGCCGGCCGGAACACCTCACGCTGTTCGAGCGCGGCATCGCGCGCAGACTCGATTTTTCCTTCGCCGGCCCGCAGAGCCTGCGCGTTGCCCAACTGTTGGAGGACGGCAAACTCGAGATCGGCTCGATCTATACCTATGTCGAGCTCTATGCACGCATGTTCATCGATCTGACGCCAAAGGTCGCGCTCGTCTGCGCCGAGCAGGCCGATGCGCGCGGCAACCTCTACACCGGACCCAACACCGAGGACACTCCCACCATCGTCGAGGCCACGGCCTTCCGTCAAGGCATCGTAATCGCACAGGTCAATCAATTGGTCGAGCAATTGCCGCGCGTGGATATCCCGGGATCGTGGGTTGATTTCGTGGTCGTGGCGGATCGCCCATTTGCCGTTGAGCCACTGTTCACACGCGATCCGCGCCACATCACCGAGCTGCAGGTACTGATGGGAATGATGGTGATCCGTGGCATCTACGAGCGCCATGGCGTCACCACACTCAACCACGGCATCGGCTTCGACACCGCGGCGATCGAGTTGTTGCTGCCCACCTACGGTGATTCGCTCGGGCTGAAGGGGAAGATCTGTCGCAACTGGGCGCTCAACCCACACCCGACCCTGATCCCGGCGATCGAGAGTGGCTGGGTGGAGAGCGTGCACTGCTTCGGCAGCGAGGTGGGCATGGAGGATTACGTGCGCGCGCGCCCGGATATCTTCTTCGTCGGCGCTGACGGCAGCCTGCGCTCTAATCGGGTGCTGTGCCAGCTGGCCGGGCAATACGGCGTGGACCTGTTCATTGGTTCCACGCTGCAAATGGATGCCGACGCAAATTCCTCCACCGTCACCCTGGGCCGGCTCGCCGGATTCGGGGGGGCGCCCAACATGGGTCACGATCCGGGTGGGCGCCGCCACAGCAGCCCCGCCTGGCTCAGTCTGATCACCGCGGAGGCACCGGTCGTGCGCGGCCGCAAACTGGTGGTACAGCTGGCGGAAACCTTCAAGAAAGGCGGTGCGCCGACCATCGTCGAGTCGCTCGATGCGATCGAAGTGGGCAGGAGGAGCGGCATGCCCATCGCTCCAGTGATGATCTATGGCGACGATGTTAGCCATGTCGTCACCGAGGAGGGCATCGCCTATCTGTACAAGGCCCAGGGCGGCGAGGAACGCCGCGCGGCGGTGGCCGGCATTGCCGGAGCGACCGCCATAGGTTTGCGCGCTGATGCGCAGCGCACTGCAGCCCTGCGAGCGCGCGGCATCATCGCCTATCCGCAGGATCTACAGGTCTCGCGCATGGCGGCCAAGCGCTCATTACTGGCTGCGCGCAGCATCGAGGATCTGGTCGCCTGGTCCGGAGGCCTCTATCAGCCTCCGGCGCGGTTTCGCAGCTGGTAGCTCCGGGCGATGCTCGCGATCAATTCTGCGCGCAATGCAACGATCGTCCGGCCCGTCATCGCCGCACGCTCACCCTCACGCTTGATGGCCTCGCGCCTGGCCGACCTGGCCACCGAAGCGCTCATCACCGAGGCGATGCTGACACCCAAACCGGCGCTGGTGGATCGGCGCGGTCCGGGCGCGCACCGCGATCTCGATCTGGGTCGGTTGTTGCGTTCCGCGCACGCGTTGCATGGGGCTTTTCATGACATGGCCGAATGGGCAGCGGGTCGCCATCCGGACCAGACGTTGCGTGAGCAGCTCGCCGCCATCGGGCGGGACGCGGAGCGCGAGATGCTAGCTGCGACCGGTGGCAGCAATGCACATCGTGGTGCCATCTGGTCCATCGGTCTGCTGGTGGCCGCGCGCGCCATCGGCGGGGCGGGCGCGGCACCGCGCGAGCTCGCCCGCCTCGCAGCGCAGATCGCGCGACACGAGGATCGCTTTGCGCCTCGACTGGACTCCCACGGTGCGCGCGCCTGCGGACATTATGGGGTGGCGGGTGCGCGCGGCCAGGCCCACGCCGGCTTTCCGCACGCGGTGGACATTGGCTTGCCAGCGCTCTGGTCGGCACGGGCACGGGGCGTGGACGAGGATTGCGCGCAGCTGGATGCGCTGATGGCCATCATGGCCAGTCTGGACGATACCTGCTTGTTGCATCGCGCCGGGCTTCCGGCACTGCGCGCCGCACAGGCGGGTGCCGGTACGGTGATTGCCATGGGCGGCAGCAGTAGCGCGGCCGGACGGTGCGCGCTGCTGCGCCTCGATGCCGAATTATTGAGGCTCAATGCATCGCCCGGCGGCAGCGCCGATCTGCTGGCGGCTTGCCTGTTCCTCGATCGCGCAACGCATTTGACCGCGAGGTAACTCACATGGAAAGTATCGAACTGGAGTACCCCGCCCGGCATCGCATTACCCAGCGTGTCCACGTTGGCGTGGTGGGTTCGGGTGATCTCGAGGTGCTGCTCGAGCCGTCGCCGGATTTGCGCGCATATGTGTCGATCGCCACCAGCGTGGACGGATTCGGTGTGGTCTGGAAAAACGTGCTCGACCGATTCTTCACGCGCTTCGAGGGCGCAGCTTCGATCGAAATCAACGATTTCGGAGCGACTCCGGGGACCGTGATGCTGCGGTTGGAACAGGCCGTGGAAGCATTGCGCGCATGAGCGCCGCGGGCTCTCAGGACGGCCGACGCTTTCTTGCCCGCTCCAGCTTCATCGAAATGGCCGCACGCGAGCGTGCCTGCGCCATTCTCGACGCCGGCAGCTACCGTGAGTTGCTCGGTCCGTTCGATCGCATCAAATCGCCGTGGCTGCCATTGCAGGGCATCGTGGCGCAGGCCGACGACGGTGTCGTACTGGCCAGGGGTACAGTCGGCGGCCGCGCGGCGCTCGTCGCAGCCATCGAGAGCGCCTTCCAAGGTGGCAGCATGGGTGAGGTCTCCGGGGCGAAGATTTCCGGCGCGTTGGAACTGGCACTCAACGACTGCGAGCGCGGCCGGCCCGTCTGGCCGGTGCTGCTGCTCGAGACTGGGGGCGTGCGCCTTCAGGAAGCGAACCTTGGTCTCGCCGCGATCGCCGAGATTCACGCCGCCATGGTCGCGCTACGCGCCCATGTACCGATCGTTGGCGTCATCGCTGGAACGGTAGGCTGCTTCGGCGGTATGTCAATGGCCGCGGCACTATGCAGCCGTCTCATCGTGACGCGGCATGCGCGGCTGGGAATGAACGGGCCCGATGTGATCGAGCAGGAGGCAGGCGTTGCGGAATTAGACGCGTCCGACCGCGCATTGATTTGGAGCCTGATCGGCGGCGAGCAACGCCATGCCGTGGGTCTGGCGGATTATTTGGTGGAAGACGACGCTACGGCCATTGCCGTCGCCGTGCGCGACGCCATGGGGCAGGGTCTGCCGCCACTAGAGCGCTCTGCCCAAGTGGCGCGCTTCATCGAACGCCTGAGTCGCATCGATCCGCGCCAGCCGCTGGATGCCAGGGTGCTACGAACCTTGTGGAAAGACGGGTCGTTGCCTTGAGTGCGCAGCACAGCCTCTCGGAACGCGGCCGGACGTGGTTCCGGGCACTGACCGGCACCGATGGAATGGTGGCGCATGCGCCCCGCAGCGTGCGCGCAGCCGATGCCGCCCTCGGCGGCAAGCAGACGCGCTTCATTGCCGTCGTGCCGGATCCGGGCAATCGCTTCCCACGGGCGCGTCGGGGCGAAGTCGGTCTCGATGAGGCCTGGGCTCTGGCAGATCAGGTTCGCGCTGTGATGCACGACGATCGGGACGGCGAGCGCCGACCCATCGTCGCCATCGTTGATGTTCCGAGCCAGGCTTACGGTCGAAGCGAGGAGTTGCTCGGGATTCACCTGGCTTGCGCGGCGGCCGCGGACGCCTACGCCTCCGCGCGACTGGCCGGACATGCCGTCATCGCGCTGCTGGTGGGCGGGGCCATGTCCGGCGCCTTCCTGGCGCATGGCTATCAGGCCAACCGAATCCTGGCGCTTGATTCGCCCGCCGTCATGGTGCACGCCATGGGCAAGCAGGCCGCCGCGCGCATCACGCGACGCAGTGTCACGGAGTTGGAACAACTCGGCGAGCGGATAGTCCCCATGGCCTACGACATTCATTCTTATGCGCAGCTCGGTCTGCTGCACCGCCTGATCGACGGTGTGAATGCCGACACGCCCGCAGAAGCCGATGTCGAGCGCGTGCGAGCCGAACTGCTCAGCGCCATTGCGGATGTCCGCACCGGCGCGCCCGATCTGACGAGCCGGTGGGCTTCGGTGGCAGCGCAGGCCACGCGCGCAGCATCGATTGAAGTGCGGCGTCGTCTGACGGAGCAGTGGGATGCCGCCTGATTCCGCAGTGGGGGTGCACGCATTATTGCGTCTGCGATCGCTGGATGACGTGGATTGGGAGGTCCGGCGTCCTGAGTGGGCGCAGGCTGCTTTGCAGCGCGCCCCGTGGGTCGTGGTGCGCCGAGCCCTGCACCCGGCGTGCGTCTGGCCGGTCGGCGTACGTGGCAGGTTGCGAGGCGAGCGCTGCGCGGCCTGGCTGCCAGATCGCGCTGTGGCGGAATGCGTCACTCCGCAGCTGCTGGCGGCATCGCGCGCGTGGCACCGGCCTTATCAAGGCGAGCGCAGAAATCCTGCGCTGACCGTCCTCGATGAAGTGGCGGCGATATTCACCGCGCACGGCCACGACGGCCGTTGGGGCCCCGTCGGTAGCGTGGGCTTCGAGTTGGCCACGGCGGTGCCATCCACCACGCCCTCGAGCGACCTCGATCTGGTGCTGCAGGCCGACGAGGCGCTGACACGCAGCGATGCAGTGAGATTACACACGGAGCTCTCGAGGCTTCCGGTGCGGATGGACGTCCTGGTGGAAACCCCGCTCGGCGCCGTGGCCCTCGCCGACTACGCGGCGGCACCCGCGGCGACGTTGTTGCGGACCGCCCACGGCCCGCGGCTGGTGTGCGATCCATGGACCGCCGCGACGGCGAGGCTCGCCTGAGCACTGCCTACCTGTTTCCCGGCCAGGGGGCGCAGTCACCGGGTTTTCTGCACCGCCTGCCCGAGCACCCGCTCGTCCAGGACACGCTGGCAGAGGCAGGTGCAGTGCTGGGAATGGATCCCGCGACCCTGGATACGGAGGCGGCGCTGGCTTCCACGATGGCCGTGCAGCTCGCTGCGCTGATTGCCGGCGTCGCGGTGATGCGCGCCCTGGCGCATGAGGGCGTGCGGGTCGATGCGGCGGCCGGCCTTTCTGTGGGCGCTTTCGGCGCTGCCGTAGCCTGCGGCGCCTTGAGCTTTGCTGATGCGCTGCCGATAGTGAAGCTCCGCGGCGAGAGCATGCAGAACGCCTTTCCGCGCGGCTATGGCATGGCCGCGATTATCGGGCTCGAGGAGCAGCAAGTGACCGATCTTCTTGGATCGCTCGGAGGCGCCGAATCGCAGATTTACCTCGCCAGCATCAACGCCCCGACGCAGATCGTCATATCTGGTGCCGACCGCGCCCTGGATGCGGCCGTCGAGCTCGCGCGCCGGGCAGGCGCGCGCCAGGCCGGGCGAATGGCCGTCAGTGTGCCCTCGCACTCACCGCTGCTGGATCCGGTGGCGGCGCAGCTGGCGGCCGCGTTTGCATCGATTCAGTTGCAGCCACCGCAGGTGCCTTATATCAGCAATCGTCGCGCGCGCCTGGTGAACGATGCCGCCGGGATACGGGATGATCTGATTTACAATGTCGCCCATTCCGTACGCTGGTACGATTCGGCCGCGCTGCTCTACGAGCTGGGCGTGCGCTTGTTCATCGAATTGCCACCGGGCCAGGTGTTGAGCCGACTGGCGCGTCAGGCCTTTCCGGAGGCGCGCGCGATCGCAGTGGATGACACGCAACTGGGCTCCATCGTGCTGCTGTCGGCGCGTTCGAGGCCGCCGTCCTGATGCGCAGCAGTCACGGGCTCAGCCCTTCTGCCAGGAAGACGCGGCTGCGCGCTGCCTTCTGACGCAGCGGAGCGATGGCCTGATAGTCCGCGGAGTTCTCGAACGATTGCGCAGCGGCGAGACTGTCAAATTCCAGCACGACGATACGACCCTCCGGACGCGCGCCTTCGATGGCAACCGTCTTCCCACCGCGCACCAGATATTTGCCACCGAACTTGGAAGCGATGGACGGCACGGCCGCAGCGTATTGTTTGTAGGCTTCCGCATCGATTACGGTGATCTCGGCGATCACATAACCCTTGGCGGCCGATGCCGCGGCATATACCAGCCCGACTGCCGCGGCGGCCAGTATTCCGATGGCAACCAACGAGAGTAGACATACCTTGCGGTTCATCAGATTCACCTCGCCGGGTGGTTAGATGCGCTCACCCGCGATCGGCACTGGCGCGGTTGGCTCGATCAGCAGAAAGTCTCGCGACCCCGCGGCCAGCCCCGCCGCAAGCCGCGGTCGATCGAGCGCCCCTTCCCAGCGCGCAATCACAATGGTCGCCACACCATTGCCGATGATGTTCGTTAAGGCGCGGGCTTCGCTCATGAACCGATCGATGCCGAGGATCAAAGCCAGGCCGGCGACGGGGACTGATGGCACCACCATGAGGGTTGCAGCCAGGGTAATGAAGCCGGCGC
>Ga0302228_10000847_pt1 | contig 24078 bp, 20 predicted proteins | sample II_Palsa_N1_2_FD_193519 | JGI IMG/M metagenome (GOLD analysis project Ga0302228, IMG submission 193519) | Peat permafrost microbial communities from Stordalen Mire near Abisko, Sweden - II_Palsa_N1_2 | ecosystem: Environmental > Terrestrial > Soil > Palsa > Peat permafrost | place: Sweden... | reverse complement strand
CACCGAGCCGTGGTCCAGCACGATGATCAACGTCGTGCGGTTGGCCATCAAGGTTTTCAGCGCGGTATGTACCTGTGCTTCGCTGATGGCGTCCAGATGTGACGTTGCTTCATCCAGAACCAGTACCGGTGCGTCCTTGAGAAAAGCGCGCGCAATGGCAACACGCTGACGCTGACCTCCCGATAACTGCACGCCCCGTTCACCAACCCGCGTGGCGAGTCCTTCCGGCAACGTGGCCACGAAGTCGCCGAGCGACGCCTGGTCCAACGCGAGCCGTAGTGCTTTCTCGCTGGCGTCAGGCCGGGCGAGACGGATGTTGGCCTCAAGCGTGTCGTTGAACAGATACGTGTCCTGCGACACGAGAGCAACGTGAGAGCGTAACGAGTCGAGTCGCAAGCGCCGCAAGTCGACACCATCCACTTGCACCGAACCCGCATCCGGGTCCCAGAACCGCAGCAACAGATTTGCAATGGTGCTCTTGCCGGCGCCTGAGGCTCCCACAAGCGCCGCGGTAGAGCCGGCGCGCACGCAGAAGGACACACCGTTCAACACGGGTTGCGTGCGCTCGGCGTAGGCGAAACGCGCGTCTTCAAAGCGAACCTCCGAGCCACCCGGCGCCGCGTGCAAGTCGTGTTCTCCGTCGAGCACCAGAACCGGCTCGTCATGCACGACCCTTAACCGCCGAGCCGACGCGATCGTATCGGCGAGTTGCCTGCCTACCTGCGCGATTTCCGCCACGGGCATGAAGGCTGCCACGGCGAGCAGGATCAGCATCGGTAACCAGGCCGCGGAAAGCTGCCCGGCCGAGACCAGAAACGCGCCCCCTACGGCGATTGCCAATCCACCGAGGCCGGTCGCGACATCCAGGAGCGCGGTTTGTCGAGCCAGATCCGCCAGCAACGCGAGCCGGGTCACGCTGTATTCGCGCGCCAGTGCCATGAACGAATCCCGCCGGCGCCCGGTCGCCTGGAATGCGAGCAGATCGGACAAACCCTGGATGGTCTCGGTCATATGCGCGCCGAGCAGGCCGAGCGATTCGCGTGCCTTGCTGCCCAGTGCATCGATACGGCTGCGCCCGCGCACCGGCGAGAGCATCGCGTATGCGAGGAACGGCAGCAGCCCGAGCGCAAGTGGCCAGGCCACCGTTGCGAGGACGGCTATTGCCGCGGCCGGTACCAGCACCGCGACGACTGCCGGGGCAACCGTATGCGCATAGAAATATTCGATGGTCTCAACGTCTTGCGTAGCCAACGTGACGAGGTCACCGGAGCGACGGCGGAGCAAGTAGCCAGGCGCGAGGCGATCGAGTTGCGCGAACAGGCGTATGCGCAGATCCGCCAGCAGCCGGTATGCCATGTCGTGCGCAAGCCATGATTCAAGCCAGTGCAGAATGGCTGCCAGTGGGGCCACGATCAACAGCCACATCTCGATCGTCTGATGCGGGCTGCCGGCCCGCAGCGCGGCGACCAGCCATGCGCCCAGCACACCGACGCCGATGAAGGCCGTCACTCGCCCGACGCCCAATAGAATGGTCAGCACCAACCGTACTCGCCAGGGGCGGATCGCCGAGACCAGGGACGCAAGGGTCGCTTTCCAATCCAGGGTTTTCGCATCGGCATCGAGTTCGCGCGGACCTTGCACGGCGTCTTCTTCCGTCTCGCTTGTTAGCGCGGTTTTTGTTCCGGGCGCGCCTGCCTGAGGACCGGGGGCAGCGGCATCGGAGCGCAATGCAGATACAGTGTGAGGCGTCGCTTGCGCCCCCATCAACCGATGATACAGCCCGCTTCTTTTCATTAGTTCGTCATGCGTACCAGTCTCCGCGACAACGCCATCGTCCAGTACCAGGATCCGATCGGCGTCGATTACGCTGGAAAGCCGATGCGCGAGAATCAGCGTGGTGCGGCCTTGCATCAGACGATCGAGCGCCCGTTGAATCAGCGCCTCGTTTTCCGCATCGACGGCCGAGAGCGCTTCATCCAGGATCAGGATCGGGGCATCACGCAACAGCGCTCGGGCAATGGCAAGCCGTTGACGCTGGCCGCCTGACAGCTGAACACCGCGTTCGCCGATCGAGGTCTGATACCCGTCAGGCAGGCTCGCAATAAAGTCGTGAGCGTAAGCTGCCCGCGCGGCCGCTTCCACTTCATCAGCGGTGGCGTCCGGGCGGCCGAGCCGAAGGTTTTCTTCAACCGTGCCCGCGAACAACATGGTGTCCTGCGCGACCACCGCAATCTTTGCGCGCAGTGCATCGGGGTCCAGCGACCGTACGTCCTGACCCGCAATGCGGATACTGCCGCTCTGCGGATCGTACTGGCGAAGAAGCAGGCGAACGATCGACGACTTGCCGGCGCCACTCGGCCCCACGATGCCGATACGCTCACCTGCCGCCACCGAGAATGTCAGCCCGCGGTGCGCGCGACCCCGGCCGCCGGCATAAGCAAAGCTTACGTTATCGAAATCCAGCGACGCCGGAGTGTCGCCCAACGGGTCCGTGCCGGCTTCCGGCATGGGCGGACTCGCCTCGAGCAGCGAGCGAATGCCCGCCGTCGCAGCCTGCCCGAGCATGCCCTGGTGCAAGACACTGCGCAGGTCGCGCAACGGCCGGAAAATCTCCGTACCCGCCATCAGGACGATCAGGAGCGTAGTCAGGCCCATCTCCCCGTGGGTCACGCGCCAAGCGCCAAGGACGAGCGCCAGCGCGGCGCCCAGGGCTGCTCCGAGATCGACGATACCGCGTGTAAGAAGGCCTGCCGCGAGCACCCAGAAGGTGTTGTCGGAGACAGCACGTGCCTGCGCGGCGAGGCGTTCGCCCCATACGCGGCTTTGCCCGAACGCTTTGAGCGTCGGCAGGCCCTGGACCGCGTCGAGAAACGTTTCACCGAACTCCTTGAATGCCTGGGCGCGCGCGAGGCTGGTGCGGCGTTCATGCATATGCACGACGATCGGTCCGAACAGCGCCACCAGGGCTGCCACCAGCAGCACGGTGGCCACGGGCAGGTCCCAGAATGCGATGAAACCGAAGATCGCAAACGGCGCACAGAGGGCCACGGCCAGTTGCGGCAGATACTGCCCAAAGAAGGTCTGCAACTGCTCGACGCCGTCGATGACCGACAACATCACGCCACCCGTCCGCTGTTCGGCGAACCAGGCCGGCCCAAGCGTCACGATGCGGTCGTACAGCTGGCCACGCAGGGTTTCCTGGGCCCGTGCTGCGGTGCGGCAGGCGATGCCGGCGCGCCAGTGATCCAGCAGCGCGCGCAGGACGATAGCGGCCGCCACGGCGACGGAAGGCGCTACCCACGATTGCCACGGACTGCCACGCAAGACCAGTGCGAGCAACTGGCCGAGAAACACAAAGCGGGCGATCCCGGCCAGCAGGGCCAGCAGTCCAACGACGATGCTGAGCAGCATGTGCCCGCGTAACCCTTTAGTCAGTTGCCAAAGGCGAAGATCGAAATACATCAGGGCGACTCCTTAAGGTATTGGATCATCGTGGCACGGACCCGCGATGTACGCGAGCGATGCTTTCTCAACCAGGGTTGAGCTAAACTTTACCCATCATGCCAAGACTATCTCCGCACATTCCGCCGTTCCCCGCCCTGAAGGCGTTCGAAGCCGTAGCCAGACTTGGCAGCCTGAGCCGCGCCGCGGAAGAGCTCAATGTCACAAAGAGTGCCATCAGCCATCAATTGCGCGCGCTGGAATCGGCACTGGGTACAACGTTGATGCACCGTGGCGGCACCACGTCACGCGCGCAACCCACGGCCGCCGGGCAGGAGTTGCTGGCGGCTATTGAAACCAGCCTGATTCCCTTGGGTGAAGACTGCGAGCGGTTGACCGTAAGGCGGCGCAAGCGTCGCCGCACGTTGACGGTTTCCGCCAATGCGCCATTTTCATCGCTATGGCTTGCGCCTCACGTGGTGGAATTCTCGACGCGCCATCCGGAGATTGCGGTGAACCTGAGGGTGTTTGACGATGAGCCCGACTGGCAGAACGACACGATCGATATCGCGATTCTGCGCGTGCCATTGAAGAGTTCGACAAGCGAGACGCCGGACCTGCACCCGAGCGATCGGGCGCTGGTCCGGGAGACGGTGTTTCCCGTGTGCAGCCCGCTGTTGATGGACCCGCGGACCGCTACGCCACAGACGCTGACCGAGCATCGGTTGCTGCAGGAGGAGCACCACGCATCGAGTCGTGAAATAGACTGGCAGACGTGGTTTGCGCTGCTCGGTGCTGGAGTGCTTCCGGAGCAGAATCTGGTCCGGTTGAGCAGTTTCAGCCCGATCATCGGCGCCGCGATTGCGGGAAAGGGTGTTGCGCTCGGCCGTTCACCATTGATCGATTTTGACCTGGCCCACGGCCGTCTGGTTCGCCTGTTTCCGGAGCATGAATTGCCGGGGTCCTGGCAGTTTGTCATTCGCCTGCATCCTGATCGCTCATCTGATCCGACGCTGATCCAGTTTCAGACATTCATGCTTGAGCGATCGGCGATCTAGCTTCTTCGAGTTTCCCGATAGAGCGCGTCCTGCTGAAAATCAGCGACTCTGCTTTGATCGATATCAGAAAATCTTCGTTGGTCGGATTTATCGGCTTGTTTAGACTCCATTTCATCTTGTCATAACAAGTTGAAATGTCTGCTCCCACTGCCACCTTGCTGCCCCTGTCCGCCGCCCCGCTCTATGCCCGGTTAAAGGAAGTGCTGCGCGCCCGCATCCTTGACGGGACTTATGCGCCGCATGGGCAGATGCCATCCGAGCACGAGCTTTGCGCCATGTTCGAGGTCAGCCGCATCACAGTGCGACAGGCGCTTGGCGACCTGCAGAAAGAGGGCTTGTTGTTCAAGATCCACGGCAAGGGAACATTCGTTTCCAAGCCAAAAGCCTTTCAGAACGTGACGTCGCTTCAAGGTTTTGCAGAGGCGATGTCATCGATGGGATATGAAATCGTCAACCAGTTGCGCACGTTCAGGGTAATCAAGGCCGACCGCCATGTCGCAGGCCGCTTGAATATTGCGGAGGGCTCGGGGGTGGTCGAAATCCATCGAGTGCGACTACTCAACCGTGCACCCGTCTCGCTGGAAATCACCTACGTACCCGAGGCGCTCGAAAAGCGTCTGGCGAACGCCGACCTCGTGACCCGCGACATTTTTCTGATCCTCGAGAACGACTGCGGACTCTCGCTCGGTCACGCCGATGTGTCGATTGACGCGATTCTCGCCGACGACGAAATCGGCGCTGCGCTGCAAGTTGAGGAGGGCAGTCCGGTGCTACGGATCGAGCGCCTTACCCACTGCGCTGACGGCACGCCTATCGACTATGAATACCTTTATTTCCGGGGCGATGCATTCCAGTACCGGATGCGTATCGACCGGGAAAAGAAACGCAGGAATGCGAGGAAAGCGCAATGAATACACATGTTCTCGAATACGACGTCGTGGTTGTAGGAGGCGGAACAGCCGGACCTATGGCCGCAGTCAAAGCGAAGGAACGCGATCCCTCGCTCAGGGTGTTGCTGCTGGAGAAAGCAAACGTCAAGCGTAGCGGCGCAATCTCCATGGGCATGGACGGTCTCAACAACGCGATTGTTCCCGGGCACGCAACGCCCGAGCAATACACGCGGGAGATCACCATCGCGAACGACGGCATCGTCGATCAGTCGGCGGTGTACGCCTATGCGCGGCATAGCTTCAAGACGATCGAGGAACTGGATCGCTGGGGTGTGAAATTCGAGAAGGACAGCACCGGCGACTACGCTGTCAAGAAGGTGCATCACATGGGTTCCTATGTGCTGCCCATGCCGGAAGGGCACAGCATCAAGAAAGTACTTTATCGCCAGCTCAAGCGTTCGCGTGTCGCCATCACCAACCGGATTGTCGCGACCCGGTTGCTGACCGATGCAACCGGACGAGTGTGCGGCGTAATGGGCTTTGACTGCCGCACCGCCGACTTTTATATCGTGCGCGCGAAGGCCGTGATCTTGAGTTGTGGCGCCGCGGGCCGATTGGGCTTGCCGTCGTCGGGCTATCTGATGGGCACTTATGAAAATCCGACCAATGCAGGTGACGGCTACGCCATGGCCTATCACGCCGGCGCCGCGCTTTCCAACCTCGAGTGTTTCCAGATCAACCCGCTCATTAAGGACTACAACGGTCCGGCTTGCGCTTATGTGACCGGACCGCTTGGCGGTTTCACGGCGAACGGCAAGGGCGAGCGCTTTATTGAATGCGACTACTGGAGCGGTCAGATGATGTGGGAGTTTTATCAGGAACTGCAAAGCGGCAATGGGCCGGTGTTCCTGAAACTCGATCATCTGGCGGAGGAAACGATCAAGACGATCGAAGACATCCTTCATACCAACGAGCGCCCGAGCCGCGGACGTTTTCATGCCGGGCGAGGCACCGATTACCGGCAGCAGATGGTGGAGATGCACATCTCGGAGATCGGCTTTTGCAGCGGCCATAGCGCGTCGGGCGTGTATGTCAACGAGCGTGCGGAAACCACGGTGGCGGGTTTATATGCAGCCGGCGACATGGCTGCGGTGCCGCACAACTACATGCTCGGCGCGTTCACTTACGGCTGGTTCGCCGGATGGAACGCGGCCGGCGAAGTCGCGGGCCGTGAGTTTTCGCCGCTCGACGACGAACAGATCGCGGCGGAGCGTCAACGGATCTATGCGCCGCTCGAACGCGAATCGGGGCTCGCCCCGGCGCAGGTTGAATACAAGTTGCGGCGCATGGTGAACGACTATCTGCAGCCGCCGAAGGTCACACGAAAGATGGAGATCGGGCTGCAGCGGTTCGAGGAAATCAGTGCCGATATCGAGGAGATGAAAGCCGATAACCCGCACGAACTGATGCGCGCCGCAGAGGTGCGGGCCATCCGGGACTGCGCGGAAATGGCCGCACGCGCGTCACTGTTCAGGACCGAAAGCCGCTGGGGGCTTTATCACCACCGGGTGGATTATCCGCAGCGTAACGACAGCGAATGGTTCTGCCATACGCACCTCTTCAAGGATGAGTTCGGCAAGATGACGAGCGCGAAACGCGCGGTCGAGCCCTACGTGCTTCCGCTCGACAACGACGAAAGCGATGCTTATCAAAAGTTGCGCATTGGCGAGCGCGTGTCCGCGCCTGCAGCCGTGCCGGAATCTGCCTGAAAGGAGCCTCCATGTCCTATACGTCCCATGAAATTTTCCAGCGCAGCACGGCGCCCGTCACCGTCGATGAAGACAAATGTATTGCTGACAAGGGCTGCACCGTCTGTGTGGATGTCTGTCCGCTCGACTTGCTGGCGATCGACCTCTCCAAGGGCAAGGCCTTCATGAAGTTTGACGAATGCTGGTACTGCATGCCGTGCGAACAGGATTGCCCGACCGGTGCGGTCAAGGTCGAGATTCCCTATTTGCTGCGCTGACGCGGCGTTCAGATTCGCGGCGTAGTCACACTCTACTCGGGGTTGAGTAATGAACATTCGGAACATTCGAAAACTGCTTCGGGCTTCCACGGCGTTAGGCATCGTCATGGCGTCATTGAGCGCCGCGCAGGCGGAAACGATCCGCGTGGCGATCGGCACGCAGGACACCACGATCAACTGCGCCACCGGCGGTCTCATGATCCGGGAACTGCATCTGCTCGATAAATATCTTCCGCACGATGGCAAATACAAGGACGTCCAGTACGACATCCAGTGGAAGGACTTCACATCCGGTGCGCCACTGACTAACGAAATGGTGGCGGGCAAACTCGATTTCGGCGCGATGGCGGACTTTCCCGGCACACTCAACGCGGCGGCATTCAAGAAGGCCGGCAAGCGGAGCGAGTTCATCACGGTTTTGTCGGGGAGCACTGAGGGTAGCGGCAATGGCATTGTCGTCCCGACTGGATCCCCGATTCATTCTTTGGCCGACCTGAAGGGCAAGACAATCTCTGTGCCGTTTGCATCGACCGCGCATAGCATGCTGCTCCGCGCGATCAAGGCGCAAGGCTGGGATCCGGAGACCGACGTCAACATCATCACGCAAGCGCCGGAAGTGGCGGGCAGCGCGCTCAAGGCGCACAAGATTGACGCGCACGCTGACTTTGTGCCGTTCGCCGACCTGTTTCCGTATCGCGGCTTCGCGACCAAGATCTATGACGGTTCGCAAAGCCACGCGCCGACTTTTCATGGCGCGCTCGTCGACGCGGACTACGCAAAGAAGTACCCGGAAATTGTGGTGGCGTATTTGCGCGCGACCATTGAGGCCAATCGCCTGATGGCGCAGGACCCGGAGAAGTACAGCCTGCTGATCGAGAAAGTGACGGGCATTGAAGCGCCGGTCGATTATCTGTATCACGGACCGCTCGGCTTGCAGACCCGCGACCTGACCTGGAAGCCGGAGTATCGGCAGGCAGTGGCGAGCGCGATTGACACACTCAAGCTGCTGAAAAAGACGGACGTCGAGCTCGACGCGAACAGCATCATTGACGACCGCTTTATCCGCGAGGCATTCAAGCAATCCGGCCTCGACTACGACGCCGCGCTCAAGAACTACGCGAAGCAGCCGTTGACGGCCAATGACGCGCAAACGGGCAAGAGAATCACCAACTTCAACGACGTCGCTCAGGTGTGGGTCGAAGGTGAAGACGCCGTTCGCAGTTACGCGCAACCGCAAGAAGCTTTAAGCGCGCAGGAAGCGTTGACGAAACAGGGCAAGACCGTGCGCGCGGTGTTTGTGCAGGATCACACGAGCGGGTTGAAGCTGTTGGCCGGGCAAGCCTGGTATGTCCGCTCTAACAACGGACAAGTTGCGGCCTTCCTGCTGCGCGCCAGTGCGGATGATTACGCAAAAAAGGTCAGCGGCCAAGTCTCTGACTATGCATCGGTTCGCGCTGATGCGGCTCAGGCCGTTGCCGCACGCTGACGCGCGGCGGGACCAACGCCTTCTAAAGGAAATCGATAATGGCCACCTCGCTCGAAAGCACCGAAAGCCGTGACTTGCCGGTGCTTGACCGACAGCGTTCGTCGGCGGTGCTGACGGGCACGCCTGTCAGCCGTTCGATCTGGCGTTGCGCGTCTCTTGTCGCCTGCCTCGGTCTGTGGCAGATCGCAACGCAGTACAAGGTCTCGCTCGGCTTCGTGACAATGGCGAATGTGCCGGCACCAACGGAGGTCGCGCAGGCGTTCTGGCACCTGCTGCATTCGCCCAAGCTGCCGATGCACCTGTTCGCCAGCATCATGCGGGTGCTGGTTGGATTCAGCGCGGCAGCAATGGTTGGGATCGGCTTTGGCCTGGCTATCGGGCGGTATCGCGCGTTCGAAGATACGCTGCTGCCGTCGCTGGAAGTGCTGCGGCCCGTTCCCGCGGTGGCGTGGATTCCGCTGGCGATCCTGATGTTTCCATCGTCGGAGATGAGCATGATGTTCATCACGTTCATCGGCGCGCTGTTCCCTATTTTGCTCAATACCATTCATGGCGTGGAAGGCGTCGATCCACGTTTGGTCGCCACCGCACGCAGCCTCGGCACACGCGGCCTGTCCCTGTTCAGCGAAGTGATCCTGCCCGGCGCGGCTCCGTCCATCCTGACCGGTTTGTCGATCGGCATGGGCACTGCGTGGTTCTGCCTGATCACGGCCGAGATGATCGCGGGGCAGTACGGCATCGGCTATTTCACGTGGGAGTCGTACACGTTGCAAAACTACGCCGATATCGTCGTCGGCATGCTGCTGATCGGCGGCCTTGGCATGGGCAGCAGCGTGCTGGTCAAAAGGCTCGGGCTGATGCTGATGCCGTGGTACCGGCTGAGCGAGGCGCGTCGATGAATATCGCGTTAACGGAGGTGTTGACCGAGGTGTTGACCGACGCGACCCTGGGTCGCGTGGACGTGCGTTCGCTAAGCGTTGACGTGGGGTTGTCGAGCGAACGATTTACGGCACTCGACCACCTCGATTTCACCGTCGAGCCGGGCGAATTCGTCTGCGTGCTCGGACCGTCCGGTTGCGGCAAATCGACGTTGCTCGGCGCAATCGCGGGACATGTGGCGTCCACCCGAGGCGAAATCGCGGTCGATGGCGAACGGGTCGAAGGTCCGCATCGAAACCGTGGTCTGGTGTTTCAGCAGCACACGTTGTTTCCGTGGAAGCGGGTGATCGACAACGTTGCGTTCGGACTGAAGATGAGCGGGCTCGGCCTGGTGGAACGGCATCGCGAGGCGCTTGCGCTGCTCGAACTCGTCGGTCTGCAGGAATTCGAAGCGCGTTATCCGGCGCAACTGTCGGGCGGCATGCAACAGCGGGTGGAGATTGCACGCGCGCTGATCAACCGCCCGCACATCCTGCTGATGGACGAACCGTTCGGTGCACTCGACGCGCAGACGCGGCGGATGATGCAGAGCCTGCTGCTCGATGTGTGGGCGCGCATGCGCACGACTGTGATGTTCGTGACTCACGATATTGACGAAGCGCTGTTTCTGGCCGATCGCATTCTCGTGTTGTCGCGCCGGCCTGCGCGGATCGTCGCCGATATCGTGGTGCCGCTCGCCCGTCCACGCGATGACGAGAGCACCGTTGCGGCGGAGTTCATCGACATCAAGCGCCGTTGCCTTGCGCTGCTGCGCGAAGGGACGTGAAATTGCGTTCAGCGCCATTCTGATTACTCATTGCTTCAATCGCTCATTTGACAACCGATCTACTCATGACTGCATTCTCTCCGCTGACTTTCGATCCGGACGCGCTCGATCCCGAAGCAGCGGCCTTGCTGCCGCGCTTGTCCGATGCCGACCCCGTGGTTCGCCGCATCGCACTGCTCGAGCTCGCGGATCTGGAGGACGAGAACCTGTTGCCGCCGATCGTCCATGCGCTGCGCCATGACGATTCGGCCGATGTCCGCCGGGAGGCCGCGCGCGTGCTGGCGGCCTGGGAAGGGGCGGAGGTTGTCGACGCGCTGTGCAGTTCTCTTCTCGACCCCGATGAAACGGTGCGCCTTGCTGCGGCTCAAAGCCTCTCGGAACTTAAGGAAGTGACGTCCGGCCACGTGTTGCTGGAATGGGTCGCCAATCCGGACCCGTTCGTGCAGGCCGCGATACTGCGTGCGTTGCGTGAATTGCGCCTGTCCGATGCTCTGGACCCCGCTCTGAGAGCACTCTCGCATCCGCTTGCGGTAGTGCGCCTGGAGGCCGTCGGCGTGGCAGGCTGGCTCAAGGACGAGCGCGCGCTTACGCAACTCGCGCAAGTGGCGGCGGGAGACCCCGATCCGGACGTGCGCCGGGCCGCGGTCGGTTCTTTGGGACTGGGCTCGGAGCCGGCGAAAGCCATCGTCGATGCACTGCTCAGTGCCTTGAACGATGACGCGTGGCAAGTGCGTGAGGAAGCCGCCGCGACGCTGGGTAAGCTGCGTGTGGGCCAAGCCCGCGACGCTTTGATTGCGTCGCTCGACGATTCTTACTGGCAGGTCAGGCTGAAGTCCGCGCGAGCGCTCGGCCGGTTACGTGATCCGGGTGCGGGAGCGGCGCTCTCCGGGCTGCTGTCGCATTCCATCAGCAATCTGCGCAAGGAAGCGGCGCTTGCGCTCGGCGAGCTCGGTGACCGTGGTTTGCTACCGGCTTTGCAAGCTGCCCAAGGCGACCCCGATCCGGAAGTACGCAAGGCTATTCGCATCGCGCTGCAACAGATTGAAGGTCTTCCGGCATGAACGTACCCGAACGCATCGACCTCGACTCGCGAGCTCATACCCTGACTCTGCACTGGCCGGGTGCGCGGACGCAGTGTGTCAGTCACGCGGCCTTGCGCGGTGCATGCCCATGCGCTGCGTGCCGTCGTATTCGCCTCGCCGCGGGTATCGTGCAGGTAGCCGAGGACGTCGCGGTCGTGGACATTCATTCGATGGCGTATGGCGTGCAGATCGTCTTCAGCGACGGTCACGCGCAAGGAATTTTCCCCTGGCCATTTCTCGAAGCACTTGGGGCGGTTGCCGCATGACACGCGCCCTTGGACAATCACCGACGCGGTGAACTCAGGGTCCCGACTGCGAGCACGATGAAAATGAGAATTCCGATCGCGACCTGCTGCCAATAAAAGTTCCACCCGATAAGAAGCAGCCCGTTTGCCGCGAAGCCTAGCAACAGGACGCCTACCAGCGTTCCCGGCACGTTCGGACGGTGCGACGAAGAAAGCGTCGCGCCTATGAAGGTGGCACCGATTGCATTGAGCAGGTAACCGTTGCCTGCGAGCGGCACATACGCCTTCACGTTCGACGACAGGATCAACCCGACCAAGCCGGAACTCACCGCGCTCAACGCGAACGCGAGATACAGCAACGCGCGCACCGGCAGACCGGAATAGCGCGCGACGCCTGCCTGCACGCCGAGCACAGTGATGCCGCGCCCATGCCGTGAGCGCGCGAGCAGCAGGTGTAGAAAGCAGGCAAGGGCTACGACAAGATACAGGGGCAGTGCGATACCGAAGAGCCGGCCGTGGCCGAGCGTCGAGAAAGCCTGCGGCAAGACCTGGTTCAGCAGGTAAATGGGCTGTCCGCCGTCGGTTGCGACTTGCTGGATGCTCTGGCCTATGAACAGTGTGCCGAGCGTGGCCAAAAAGGGCTCCACGCCGAACGAGGCAATCAGCACGCCATTAAACAACCCCACCGCGAGGGCCACACTCAGTGCCGCGACGACCGCGATCGGCAGGCCAACGTGTCGCGCCACGAGCGTCACGAATACGAGGCTGGCGAGATCGACGGCCGTGCCGACCGAGAGATCCACTGCGCCGAGCGACGCCACCACCGTCATGGCAAGCGCCACGATTGCAAGCGGGGCGACCGTGTTGAGCAGCACGCTGTCGATGTTCGAGAACGTGGCGAACGCCGGCGCGAACACGGCAAAGAATGCGATTGCGGCGGCGAAGGCAAAGACCAGCGCATAGCGCGTCCATCCGTTGATCGGGACGGTACGCGCGAAGGGGCGAAGGATGAGCTCACGCATGACTGCGCTTCTCCAGGTTGCGTCGGCGCAGCAGCGCCGTGAGCGAAACGACGAACAGGATCAATGCGCCTTCAACACCGCTGATCCAGTAGCTCGACACGTTGTCCAGCTGGAAGCCGTTCGCGACAAGGCCGAGGAACACAACGCTCAACCAGGTGCCCGCCACGGTCGGCACGAGCCGTCGCGAGAACACGACACCCAGCAGCGCGGCAGCGATCACGGCGAGAAGATTCTCTCCGGCGCCCGGTGCGCTGCCGCTCAGAAGTGCCGTGGAGGCAAGGGCGGCGATGCCCGCCGACAGCCCGCACACGACATAGCTCGCCGCGACGTAGCCTTCAGTGCTCAGTCCAGCCGCGCGAACCGCTGCGGGATGACTGCCCGACGCGTGTAGCCTCAACCCGAATCGCGTAAAGTGCCCGAGCCAGACGAACATCAGGCCCACACCGACAAACGCGTAAGAGAGCCACGGAATGGCGAACGGACCGTTGTCGAGAAGGGCGGCAAGCGTTGGCCCGGTCGCGGAAACGGTCGTGTTTCGCGTAACGACCAACTCCAGCCCCGCCACGATGTTCATCGTGGTGAGCGTAGCGAGAAGGGGAAGCATGCGCAGTACGACCACTGCGAACGCATTGAATACGCCGACCGCGGTACCGGCTGAGAGCGTGAGCGCGACTGCCGTCGGCGACGCAAGACCGTTGGCTAACGAAGTCGCATAAACGGCCGCACAGAAGCCGAGGTTCGCTGCAATCGAGAGATCGATGCCGCCGGCGATGCCGTTCGCGCCGCCACCGATCAGGACGAGCGTCAGGCCGAACGCGAGCGTACCGATCACCGCCGTCTGCTGCATCACATTCGCGAGATTGCCTACGGTGAAGAAGAGCGGCGAGCTTGCTGCAAACACTGCCAGCACAGCGAGAATTGCTAAGAGCGCGCCGCTTTGCAGCCACCATTGCGGCAGTTTGAAGGATCTCGCGAGAGCGAGCACGTTGCCGCGCGATTGCTTGATTTGAACTTGACTCATGCTTGCACCACCTCACGATCATGGGTCGAACTCGAACTCGAACTCGAACTCGAACTCGAACTCGAACTCGAACTCGAACTCGAACTCGAACTTGCGCTCGGACTAGCACCCACACCCGCTGCGCTCGCCCAGCCCAGGATTTCCTGATGGGTCGTCTCTTTCGAGACCAGCTCCTGCACGAGCGCCCCGCGAGCGAGGACGAGAATCCGGTCCGTGATTCCCTGCAATTCGATGAGATCGGTCGAAAACAGCAACACCGCCGCGCCCTGTGCGGCGAGTTCGTCAATGACCCGGTAGATCTCTGCTTTCGCGCGAATATCGACACCTACGGTGGGTTCGTCGAGCAAGTACAGGTTCGCGCGCGTGCTAAGCCATTTCGCCAGGACGACCTTCTGCTGGTTGCCGCCGGAGAGCTGACGCGCAGGCGCTTCGGTACCCGGCGCGCGAACCTGCAGGTCGTCCATCCGTTGCTGTACCAGTTCCTTCTCGCGACGACGATCTATCATGAAATGCCGCACGAGGCGCGTAAGGCTTGCAAGCGAGATGTTCTCGCGGACAGGCAAGTCGAGCGCGATGCCATGCGCTCGCCTGTCCTCAGGCACGAAAGCGATGCCACGGCGCACGGCATTGCGCGGATCGTCCGGCACGTAAGCAGTGCCATCCAGTTCGATTTGCCCGCGCACGCCGGGTTCGAGTCCGAACAGGCTGCGCACGACGGCTTTGCCGCCAGACCCTAGCAGCCCCGTCACGCCGACGATCTCGCCGCGGCGTACGTCGAAGCTGACGACTTCGAAGCGGGCCGCTGCACTCAGCCCGCAGACGCGCAGGAGCGGCGCGCCAGCCGTGCGCGTCGACGCGGGGACAAGCGCAGCGGTACTACCGCCGATCATCGCGGCGACGAGCTGTTGCGGCGTTGAGTCGGCCACCAGGACCCGTGCCACGTCCCGGCCATCGCGAAGGACGGTCACGACGTCGCAGAGCGCTTCGATTTCGTCGAGGTAGTGGGAGACATAGAGGATCGCAAGACCGCGCTCGCGTAGCCTGCGAATCGCGGCGAACAATTGCTCGGCTTCATGCCGCGCGAGTGCCGCCGTAGGTTCGTCGAAGACCAGCACGCGAGGAGCGCTGAGCAGCGCCCGCGTGATCTGCACGAGCTGCTGCTCTGCAACGCTCAACTCGGCTATAAGCCGGGTCGGCTCGATATCGATACCGAAATGCTCCTGCACGGCGGTGCGCGCAAAGCGGCGCATGCGTGCGGCGTTGAGAACCGGCAGGAGGCCGAAGGTGGGCTCGTTGCCGAGCAGTAACGCTTCGGCCACGGTCAGGGTCGGTGCCAGCAGGCGATCCTGGTGCACGATCTCGATTCCAAGCCGGCGTGCATCGGAAGGACTGTTGATCGAAACGGCTTTGCCACCGAGAACCACCTCACCTTCGTCTGCACGGTGTATGCCGCCGAGGACTTTGATGAGGGTCGATTTCCCGGCACCGTTCTGGCCGATCAGGCCATGCACTTGTCCAGGCGCCAGGTCGAGCGAGACCTGGCGCAATGCCGGTATGCCGTCGAACTGCTTGGAGATGGCCCGCAGTTCGAGCAAGCCATGCTTACTTGGCATCGGCCTGACCCAGCGTTTGCGCGGCGTTGGCGGCGTTGTCCTTGGTCACGAGAATCGCCGGCACGTAGGTGGCGGGCGGCAATGAGCGGTCGCCGTTGAGATAACGCGCGACATTGTCGACCGCCGTCTTGCCGATCAGGTACGGTTGCTGGGCGACGACCGCGGCCGCGCTGGACTGCGGATTCTTCACCAGGGCGACGACGTCAGGGCTGCCATCGACCGCATACGTCTTGACGTCCGTGCGATGCGCCGCGTCCACCGCCTGCGTCGCGCCGATCTGCGGAACATCCCAGGCGGCCCAGATAGCCTGGACCGTGCCCTTCGGATATTTGTTCAGCAACTGGCTGATCTGCGCGTACGAGTCCTGGACCGTGTTCGGCACCACGTCGCGCAACTCCGGCTGGATGATCTTGATCTTCGGATACCACTTGAGAACCGAGCGCAACTGGTCATAGCGCATGGCGACAACCGGTACGCCGTAGAAACCGTTGAAAACAAGAATGTTGCCTTCGCCATGCAGGTCGTTCACGAGCTTGAGCGCCAGTTGCTCGCCGATGAAGAAATTGTCGGACGTGGTGACGTTGATGCTCGAGGGGCTGGCGGTATCGACGGTAAAGAGCGGGATGCCCGCCGCACGGATTTTCTGAAGCCAGGGTTCGAGGACTGACGCTGTACCGAGTTGCTCGATGATCGCATCGGGCTTTTGCGCAATCAGTGTCTGGATCTGGGCGATCTGCTGCGCGTCCTTGCGCCCGCCGTCGAGCGCGATCGGCGTGCCGCCCAGGCGCTTCACCTCATCGATCTGCCCTTGATAGGCCTTCAGGTCCCAGTAGTGTTCCGTGCCGGCCACCGTGATGCCAATACGTTTTCCTTTCAGCGACGGGATCTCGTCCGGGGCCGGCGCAGCCAGCGCCGCGCTTGCGAGCACTCCGGCAAGCAGTCCGGTGAAGCCTCGGGCGATCGACTTGCGCATGACTGCACGATTGGCCTTGCTGTGTCTGAAGTTATTGTTCTGCATGTCAAATGAGTCAGGGTTGAAGGGTGAGCGGACTTAAACGCTAGCATGAAGATAGCGCTCGTCTAAGTTGCATTCAGGCTAAGGTTCTTAGAGAGAACATGGAAAGCAAATTCCTGCTCGATGCTTCATTGCGTGGTGTTTCGTTGTCGGCATTAACGCGCTTTTCTTAACGAATATTTCCCCGGAAAAAGAATAAGAAACCGAGAAATGATTGGTTTTTATCGATCCCGGAAAAAGAATAAGAAACCGAGAAATGATTGGTTTTTATCGATGGGGGCGCTCGTTATAGTTACCTGCTCTGATCGCGTTGCCCGGACTTCCCGTGGACCGGTCCAGATGGCCATATCTAATCCAGACACACGATTTCAGATCAGACGCGGGAGACGCAATGGCAATGAGCAACGTCGATTCGGGCAAACAAGTTGTGTCGAGCGCGGAAGGGACGGGGCAGTACGAGGTGGACGTGCTGGTCATAGGTGGCGGTCCCGCGGGTGCATGGGCGGCGATCAGCGCCTCGGCCAAAGGCGCGAAGGTGTTGCTCGTGGACAAGGGCTTCTGCGGAACGTCGGGGGCGACGGCACCCGCCGGCACGGCGTTATGGCACGTTCCTCCGGACGTTCAGTCGCGCGAGAAAGCCAAGGCGAGCCGGTTCGCCCTCGGCGGCGAGCTGGCCGAGCACGCGTGGATGGATCGTGTGCTCGAACAGACCTGGATCAATGCCGAGCGGCTGGCGGAATGGGGTTATCCGTTTCCGGTCGATGCCAATGGGATCGAGCACCGCGACTCGCTGCAAGGCCCGGAGTACATGCGGCTCATGCGCAAGCGGGTCAAGCAATCCGGCGCGCGGATCCTTGATCACAGCCCCGCACTCGAGTTGCTGACCGATGAACATGGCGTGGTCGCCGGCGCTGCCGGCGTGCATCGGCAGACGGGCGACACCTGGCTCGTGCGTTCGCAAGCTGTCGTCATCGCGACAGGCGGATGCGCGTTCCTCAGCCGCGCGCTCGGCTGCAACGTGCTTACCGGTGACGGCCAGTTGATGGCTGCCGAAGCAGGCGCGGAACTGTCCGGCATGGAGTTTTCTAATTCCTATGGGCTGGGGCCCGCATTTTCGTCGGTGACGAAATCGCTCTTCTACAACTGGGCAACCTTTTACTACGAGGATGGCTCCGTCATTGAGGGTGCCGGTTCAGCGCGCGGCAGGGGCATCATCGCTCAGACGCTGCAGACGCAGCCGGTGTACGCCCGCCTCGATCTTGCCGACAGTGCAATCCGCCAATGGATGCGGTCGGCTCAGCCTAATTTCTTTCTTCCTTTCGATCGTCAGGGCATTGACCCCTTTGAACAGCGCTTCCCCGTGACCTTGCGACTTGAAGGCACGGTGCGCGGCACGGGTGGGCTGCATGTCGTCGATGAAAGCTGCGCAACCTCGGTCGAGGGACTCTACGCTGCGGGCGATGCAGCCACCCGCGAATTGATATGCGGTGGCTTCACAGGTGGTGGCAGCCACAATGCCGCCTGGGCGATGTCGTCGGGGTTCTGGGCGGGCGCGGGCGCGGCGGATTGTTCGAGGGACGCCCGCGCCACGGCGCGGCGTGTCCTCAGGCGTGCAGGCGGAGTAGGCCTGCACACGGACAATGCAAGCGCCCCAATCGACAGCGCCGACGTTATTCGCGCCGTACAGGCCGAGGTCTTTCCCTATGAGCGCAACTGGACGCGAAGCGGCGATCTGCTCGAAGACTCGTTGCAGCGCCTCGATGACCTATGGGTCGGGCTAACACAGTGCGCGCCCGCGCGGACCGCTCAGGAAGCCGTGCGTGCCCGCGAGGCGGCCGCCATGCTGGCGACGTCGCGCTGGATGTATCGGAGCGCGCTGCAGCGCACCGAAACACGCGGCATGCATCGCAGGCGCGAGCACGGATCCCTTGACCCGCATCAACGTCACCGTCTGGTGAGCGGCGGCCTGGATGAGGTGTGGGTACGGCGGCTTGCAGTGCCGTATCGGGAACACGGGGACCTCTCTATCGCGGCGGCGGCATGATCGAAATCGTCAGTGCCGCGCGCTGTACAGGATGCAATATTTGCGTGACCGTGTGCCCGACCAACGTGTTTGATGCAGTGTCGAACGGCGTGCCAGTCATTGCCCGGCAGGACGATTGTCAGACCTGCTTCATGTGCGAATTGTATTGCCCCGAGGACGCGCTTTTTGTCGCGCCGCTCGCCGACAGGGTCCGGTCTCAGGAAAGTGTCCTTGCCGACCCGGTGACGATGGGTGCCTATCGCAGTGCGGTTGGTTGGGCACGCGGTGAACGCTCCACTGCGGATCAGGACGCGAGCTATGAGTTGCTGATACGGGCGCGCTGAAAGCCTCGTAAGCAGCCAGGGGTGCGGATCGATCTCCGTCGCGCCTCGGGGGCAGCGCGGACTCACTGGCGTGCATGGCGGTGCCTCTCGTGTTCAAATGCAGCTTTCACGGAGGCACACATGGTCGCTGAAGGTCAAAAAAAGGGTAGCGGTAACGGTAACGGTGGCGCGATCAAACGCGCGGTCAAGCGGTATGCGGTGCGAGATTTCTTCCGCAGGCCAGACAAGCATTCGTTCGCAATCGCGCCTGATGGCCGGCACCTGTCCTTTCTTGCGCGGCGCTCCGGCCGCCAAAACATATTCGTGCAGGCGATCGATGCCGACGGCGCTCCCGTAGGCGAGCCGCACGCGTTGACCAACGAGACAGAACGCGACGTGCCCGGCCACGCATGGAAGGGCAACGATCAGATTTTGTTCGTCAAGGATTTTGGCGGTGACGAGAACTTCCACGTGCTCTCGGTCCCGATCGACGGTGGCGAGCCGCGCGATCTGACGCCGTTCGATGGCGTCAAGGCGAGCATTGTTGATGTGCTCAGGGACCACGACCGCCACGTGCTGATCCAGATGAATCGCCGCGATCTGCAGGCTTTCGATGTTTTTCGCGTAGACATCCTGACGGGCGAACTGACGCCGATCGCTGAGAATCCGGGCACTGTCATGGGCTGGATGACGGATCACGAAGGGCGGTTGCGGGTCGCGGTCGCTTCAGATGGTGTCAACAAGACGCTGCTCTACCGTGACGTCGAGGCAGAGCCTTTCCGGGCTATTCTGACGACGGACTTCCGTGAGACTGTCTCGCCGTTGTTCTTTACGTTCGATGACAAACGGCTTTACGTTTTATCGAATAGAGGACGCGACAAATCGGCAATTTTCGAATTGGATCCCCAGACGGGTGAAGAGGGGCGTTGCTGTTCGAGACCACGCATGTCGACGTGAGCGGACTCACGTATTCGGAACATCGGCGCGTGCTGATATCTGCGTCCTATGTCGACGATCGGGTTCATCGCCATTTCTTCGACGACTTTGCCCGTGACGTCAGGGCCGATCTTGAGCGACAGTTGCCGGATCAGGAAATTACGATCGCAAGCAAAACGCGCGACGAGTCACGCGTGATCGTGCGTGCCGCAAGCGACCGGTCGGCCGGCTCGGTGTGGATCTACGACATCGGGCGCCGGCACCTTGCCAAGCTTGCCGACATGACGCCCTGGCTCGACCCTGCCGACATGGTGCCAATGCTGCCAATTCGCTTCGAGGCACGCGACGGCTTGCAAATCAACGGATACCTGACGTTGCCCGCTGGATTCGAGCTAGGGCAGGAATTCGCCGAGCCCTTGCCGCTGGTCGTCAATCCGCATGGCGGTCCTTGGGCGAGAGACGTATGGGGCTTTAATGTCGAAACGCAACTGCTTGCGAACCGCGGCTATGCGGTGCTGCAGCTCAATTTCCGGGGCTCGACGGGATATGGCCGCGCTTTCTGGGAAGCCAGCTTCGGGCAATGGGGGCTCGCGATGCAGAATGATATCGACGACGGCGTCGACTGGCTTGTGTCGCAAGGGATCGTCGATCCGGCGCGCGTCGGGATCTACGGGGCAAGTTATGGTGGCTACGCGACACTTGCGGGCGTTGCGTTTACGCCGGATCGATACGCGGCTGCCGTCGACTATGTCGGCGTATCGAACCTCTTCACTTTGCTCGAATCGATGCCTCCGTATTGGAAGCCGATGCGCGACATGATGGTCGAGATGATCGGCAACCCGCAGACCGAAGAGGGCAAGCAGGCACTGCACGATGCGTCGCCGCTGTTCTTCGCGGACCGGATTGTTACGCCGCTGTTTGTCGCGCAAGGCGCTAACGATCCGAGAGTCAAACAGGCCGAGAGCGATCAGATCGTCAACGCCCTGCGTGCGCGCGGCGTCGATGTCAAATACATGCTCAAGGAAAACGAAGGGCACGGCTTTCACAACGAAGAGAACCAGTTCGAATTCTATGAAGCGATGGACGCGTTCCTTGCCGAGCATCTCGGCGGCGTTGCGAGGGAGTAACCAGGTTTTCAGCAGGTCGATATTTGTATGCGCGACCCAGGCAAATTCGTCTAAACCAGCGAATGAGGAAACGCGTGTGCATATTGCTAGTCGAAGGAGATTCGATGGTCTTGCGTTGTCTATGCTTGCGTTTCTCATGGTCTTCTCGCCCTTGTCGCACGCCGCGTCCTTACGCGATGAGAAAATCCTGGTTCCCAAAGGCCACGGGTTATTTCATGTTGAACTCGAAACCCGGTTGTATGCTCCGCTGGGAGATGGACCTTTTCCGCTTGTAGTGATCAATCACGGGAAAAATCCTGGAGAGCCGCGGTTTCAATCCAGCTCTGCCTTTTACGGACAAGCGCTTGAATTTGTGCGGCGCGGCTATGCGGTGATCGCCCCCATGCGGCAAGGATTCGCGGGCTCCAGCGGTTTCTATCTTTCGGCGGGCAGCAACATAGAGGACACAGGGCTTGCGCAAGCCGACGACATAGCAGCCGCCATTGATTACGCCAAAACGGTTCCGTTTATTGATGCGAGCCGAATCGTAGTGATCGGTCAATCGGCGGGCGGACTTGCGACGATTGCGCTAGGGTCAAGAAATCCTCCGGGCGTGCTTGGATTGATCAGTTTTGCCGGCGGTTTGCGCTTTATGAACACCCCGGGCGCAGAACGCAATTTAGTTGTTGCCTACGGTGATTACGGGAAGACAACCACTATTCCGTCGCTGTGGATGTATGGAGAGAATGATTCGTTGTTTCCGCCCCCACTCGCTCACAGAATGTTGGACGCCTATAACGGCGCGGGCGGTCATGCGCAATTTGTTGATTTCGGAAGTTTCGGCGACGATGCGCATGCGATGTTCGGTTCTTTTAGCGGAACGCCAATTTGGCTGCCGCAGGTCGAGAAATTTCTCGCTTCTTTGGGGCTCCCAGTCGACATTCGCTACGATTTGAGAAGCCACTCCGACGGACCGGATATCGAGGACGTTTCTGCCGTGCCGAATTTGAATGATGCCGGGCGAGAGGGCTATCGGCGCTTTCTGTGGTCGGCATCACCAAGAGCGTTCGCGTTGTCCGAGAACGGGCATTGGGCATCCAGGACCGGCCCGGACGCGCAGAAGGAAGCACTCGATGGCTGTGCAAAACGCGGCGGCTTGCAGTGCAGGCTTTATGCGGTGGATCAAGAATTGGTGTCGCCAGCTGGTAAGTAAATGTGATTGTCGTTGCGGTCCTTGCAGCAAGACACGTGCGCATGCCCATGCGGACTTGGACCACCGCATCAGCCTGATCTGCCGGGTATTAAAACGCCGGTATGAGCGCGCCTTTATAGCGGGTCAGAATGAAGTTGCGCACCTCGTCGGATTGATAGGCCTTGACGATCTGCTGCACCCACGGCTTGCCAGCATCCTGTTCCCGAACGGCGATCAAGCAGGCGTATGGCCCGTTCGCATCCTCTACCAGGATGGTGTCCCGACCGGGATTCAGGCCGGCCTTGATCGCATAGTCGGCATTGATGGTGGTCGCATCGAAATCATCGAGTGTGCGCGGCAGTTGCGCCGCGTCGATCTCGGTGAACTTGAAATGCTTCGGATTACTGGTGATATCGCGAGGTGTCGCATTGATGCCTGTGACCGGGTCGATCCCGGAGCGCAGTTTGATCGCCCCCGCTTTCTGCAGCAGCAGTAGCGTGCGGCTCTCATTTGCCGGATCGTTCGGAATGCCGATGCTGGCACCGTCGGGAAGTGCTGAGAACTGCTTGTACTTTTTTGAGTAGATGCCAATAGGGCCGATCCACGTGCGCCCAACGCCTACCAGCTTATAGCCACGTGCACGAATCTGGGAGGCGAGAAAGGGACGATGCTGATAGCTGTTGGCGTCAATGTCGCCCGAATCGAGCGCGGCGTCCGGCTGTATATAGTCGCTGAAGGCCACAATCCGGATATGCAGGCCGTAGTCGCGTTCAGCCACCTTTTTGACGGCTTCGAAAATCTCTTCGTGGGGTCCCGTCGTCACACCGATCTTCAGAACTTGCTCTTCTGCGTTTGCCTTCACGCCGCCCGTCAAGACGAGGCAGGCGAGTGAAAGCAGAGCGATGCGTCGGGAGATGCGCGGCAAAAGGGACACTTTATATTCCTTGACCTGGTTTGTTGAGCGCGCAATTTAACGCCCCTTCGCACGCGCTCAAACCAAGTATTTCGGCTATAGAAAGCATCGTCTTCTCGAGCCGGCCCCGGCAACTTGCGCCGACGGGACCAGCGCGACTAGTCGTCTAGACGAATGCCGACCTTTAGTGTCACTTGCCAATGCGCAACTTTGCCACCCTCGACATGACCACGCGTTTCGATGACCTGAAACCAGTCAATGTTATGCAAGGTCTTGTTGGCTCTTGCCAGAGCGACTGACACCGCGTCGTCAGTCGATTGCGTTGACGAGCCGGTCAGTTCAATTTGCTTATAGACGTGATGGGACATTGGCGTGTTTCCTTGTTTAACTTAGGCTGCGAATCGACCCTCGGTGGCGATTTCGCCAAGGGGTTTGCGCGGACTGGGCGTTTCTCGCGCCTGTAGTGCTTCCGACAGCGAAGCCTTGTCGCCGAGACGGCCTATCGCGATTCCTGCTTCAATCGTGTAGGTATCCGGGATTTTCAACTCTGTCCGAATTTTGGCTCGTTCGATTCCAGCCAGTCCGTGCGTGTGCCATCCAGCCAGACTTGCCTGCAGCGCGAGATAGCCCCACGCGGCGCCACTGTCGAACGAATGACTGATTGACGGCACTTCGTCTGTTGCGCCCGGCGGGACGAACGTACTCTTCGAGAGGACGATGACCAATGCCGCGGCCTCACTTGCCCAGCTGCGATTGAAGTCGTTCAGGAAGCCCAGAAATTGCTTCCAGTGCTCGCTGTCACGGGTTGCGTAGATAAACCGCCATGGCTGTGAGTTATACGACGATGGCGCCCATCGAGCGGCCTCGAGAAACGTCAGCAGCGTGGCGTTATCGATAGGTTCCTGGCTGAAGGCGCGCGGCGACCAGCGATTCACAAATTGCGGATCGATAGGGTGATCCGCGCTGCGAGGGTTCGGCGTT
>Ga0302228_10000846_pt1 | contig 24081 bp, 25 predicted proteins | sample II_Palsa_N1_2_FD_193519 | JGI IMG/M metagenome (GOLD analysis project Ga0302228, IMG submission 193519) | Peat permafrost microbial communities from Stordalen Mire near Abisko, Sweden - II_Palsa_N1_2 | ecosystem: Environmental > Terrestrial > Soil > Palsa > Peat permafrost | place: Sweden... | reverse complement strand
AGCGATCGCAGAGTACCCATTGTCCGGCATCCAGTGCCGGCGCAATCACCTCGCGCACCAGTTGGGCACGCGAGGCAAACATCAGCAGCAGCTCAGCTTCCGCCGTCAGACCGCGCTGTGCGGGATCCAGCACGATACTGCGCGCGGCCTCACCCAGCTGCGTACCGCCGGGTTCGCGCGTCTGCACCAGCGTGATGCCACGCTGCTCGATGCTCGAACGCAGCCCGGCCAGCAAGGTGCTTTTACCGGCACCCTCGCCGCCTTCGAGGCTGATGAATTTTCCTCGCCGTGGATGGATCGATGACGCACTCACTGGCAATGCTTCCGTTGGTAGCAATCAACGTTGCGATTGTGCTCCTCGAGCGTGCTGGCAAACACATGCCCGCCATCACCGCGGGCGACAAAATAAAGCTCGTTGCCGGCGGCGGGGTGCAGGGCGGCTTCCAGCGCGGGCTTGCCTGGCAGCGCGATCGGCGTGGGCGGCAGACCCGCCCGGGTATACGTGTTGTACGGCGTGTCGGTGGTGAGATCGGTCTTGTGGATATTGCCGGTGTACTGCGCGCCCATGCCATAAATCACACTGGGATCGGTCTGCAGCAGCATGTGGGCCTCCAGGCGTCGCACAAACACACCGGCAATCCGCGGACGCTCGTCGGCACGCCCGGTTTCCTTTTCCACGATCGAGGCGAGAATCAGCGCATCGTACGGCGTAGCCAGCGGCAGATCCTTGTCACGCAGCGGCCATAGCGTATCGAGTGTCTTGGCCATCGCACTATGAGCGCGCTTGAGAATATCCAGATCACTATCGCCTTTCACATAAGCATAGGTTTCGGGCAGGAAGCGCCCCTCCGGGGTCTCTCCGCCAGCCCCGATTTTCTGCATAAGGGTCGCGTCGTCGAGACGGGCGCTTTCGTGCTTGAGCTTGTCGGCTGCGGCCAAGGCCTGGCGCAATCCAGCGAAGGTCCAGCCATCCACGATGGTGAAATTGCGCTGCATCACTTTGCCGGCGGCCATGTTGGCCAGCAGCTGGCGCGGCGTCAGACCCATCTCGATCGCGTACTCACCAGCGTGCAGCTTGCCGGCCACACGCATCTGCTCGGCGAGCAAACGCCAATAAAGCCCGTTGGCCTCACTCAAATCGCGCTGCTGCAGATCCGTCACGATGTTTCTGAAACTGGTTCCACGCGCAATATCGATGCTGTCGCCCTGCGCCGTGACATGCAGCGGCATACGGCTGAAGCGGTTGAAGTCGTACACGCCATACGCCAGCCCGCCAACAATGATCAGCAGCACGATCATTACCAGCACGCGCACAAACACGCCGCCTTGCATCATCTTGCGGCTCATCCCGCCTGCTCCATCGAAAATCCCAGGTTGTGCCAGTGTTGTTGGAGTTTGCGGGTGATGGTACCCGGTGCATAGTTACGATCACCCAGTGACTGTACCGGGAGAATCCCGCGCACGCTTGAGGTGAGAAAGATTTCCTCCGCCTCCAGCAATGCTTTCATGCTGATCTGGCCAATCTGCGTTTGCGGACAAGCTGCCAGCACTTCGGCGCGGGCGACACCAGCGACGCCGCACCGATCGAGCACTGGGGTACGAAGCTCGCTATCGATGACGGCAAACAGGTTGGCCATGGTGGCCGAAATAACCGATCCGTCGACATCACGGAGCAGGCCTTCGGCGATCGCCGGATCGCTCCACTCACCGCGTGCCAACACCTGCTCCAGGCGATTGAGATGCTTGATGCCGGCGAGCAGCGGCTGCGCCGCCAGACGCAGTTCGCAGATACGCATGCGCACGCCGCGAGAATAGCTTTCCGTGTTCACAGACGGTGGCGCGAAAGCCGCAACGATCCGTGTCAACAAAGGCGATGCAGCCGGTGCATAACCGCGGTCACCCACACCACGGGTCAGCGTGATGCGCACCACCGATTGCGGCAAATCGTGGCTGGCTTCGCATGCCTCGTGCCACAGCTGTTCGTTGTCCGGTAGTGGCATCCGCAAACGCCGACAGCCCTCTTCGAGCCGCTGCATGTGCCTGGACCACAGCGGAGCCTCGGCCCCGACGAAACGGATGCTTTCGAACAGACCGTCGCCATACGCAAGTCCACGGTCCAATGGCGATACCACGCCTCGCGCCGATCCATTGATGAGCATCATGGGCGCCATCAATCCGGCACTCCCAGTGCACGCAGCAACCCGCGAGCCTTGGCGCGGGTCTCATCCAGTTCGAGTTCCGCCACCGAATCGGCAACGATGCCGGCACCCGCGCGCAGGCTCACATCATTGCCGGTCAGCGTCAGCGTGCGGATCAAGATATTCAAATCGAGGTCACCGTTGCGATCGAGATAGCCCAGCGCGCCGGTGTAGGCGCCGCGCGGTACGTCTTCCAGCTCGGCGATGATTTCCATGCAACGCACTTTCGGACAACCGGTGATCGTGCCGCCTGGAAACGTGGCAGCGATCACTTCACCCGGCGTCACGTCGCCGCGCAGCTGTCCTCGTACATTGGAGACGATATGGTGAACATGAGCATAACTCTCCACCACCATCAATTCGTCGACTTCGACCGTGCCGGGAATGCAAACGCGGCCAAGATCGTTGCGCTCCAGATCGATCAGCATTACATGTTCGGCGCGCTCTTTCGGATGCGCACTCAGTTCGCGGATGCGCGCCAGCTCATCATCGCCAGGCAGTCGTGCACGTGTACCGGCGATCGGCCGGGTCTGCGCCACGCCTCCACGTACTTCAACCAGGCGCTCGGGCGACGAACTCGCCACTGCCCAATCCGGTTGCTGCAGCAAACCGGCAAACGGCGCGGGATTGGCTTGGCGCAACACACGGTAAAGCGACGCTGGCGGCGGCGCTTCAGCGTATTGCGCACGCCACGCACGCGAGAGGTTCACCTGAAAAATATCGCCCGCCTGGAGATGTTCGTGAACGCGTTCCACGCCGTCGAGAAAAGCCGCGGGTGCATCTTCCTGCCAGTCTTTCAGCGATGGCAATGGCGGGATCCGCGGCACTGCAGCGAGATCTGCTTCCAGCTGATCGAGCAGGCTTTCATCGCCCTCTTCGGCAATCAGGATCGTGCAATCGTGCAGATGATCAACGATGACAGCGGCAGGACACCGCAACGCCAGCGCGACTGGCAATGTCGACGGCGGACGCAGCCGCAGCCGTGGTTCGATTTCGCCAGCGAGCTCGTAAGCCAGCAGCAGTACCCAGCCGCCATGAAACGGCAGGCCATCATCTTCGCCATGCGGCAGACTTTCGGCCTTCCACGCCAGATCCAGCGCATCGAGGAAACGGCCATTCAGGACCTGCCCCGTTCCGTCGCGCAAAATACCATCGGCATCCAGCGTCAGCGCATCCCGCGGAAACGCGAACAGAATGTCGTAGCGGGACTGCGCCGTGCCGCGCACCACACTTTCGAGCAGGCATGGATAACGTGCTGGAAACGCAGCGGCCGGCGCAAGTAGATCGCGCCGGCCGCTGAGAGTACGTCGATTAAGGGCCGGTCGATCGAGGACCAGCCGATCGAAAGCTGGCCGATTGAACGCCGATCGAGGGTCACTCACGCTCAGACGCGGCGAAATGCCAGTGTGCCATTGGTACCGCCGAAGCCGAACGAGTTGGAAATCGCCACGTCGATTTTTGCTTCGCGCGCGGTGTTTGGCACGAAATCCAGATCGCAGCCCTCGCTGGGTTCGTCGAGATTGATGGTCGGCGGCAGCACCTGGTCACGCAATGCGAGAATCGTGAAGATTGCCTCGACACCACCCGCCGCACCGAGCAGATGCCCGGTGGTCGACTTGGTCGAACTCATCGCCAGTTTGTAGGCGTGCTCGCCGAAGACCGATTTCGCTGCCATCACTTCGCTCAGGTCGCCCGGCGGTGTCGAGGTGCCGTGCGCATTCACGTACTGCACGTCGGACGGATTGAGGCTGGCATCGTTAAGCGCGGTCTGCATACAGCGTGCCGCACCTTCGCCGCCTTCGCTGGGTGCCGTCATGTGGAAAGCATCGCCACTCATGCCAAAGCCGACCAGCTCGGCGTAGATGCGTGCGCCGCGCGCCTTGGCGTGTTCGTATTCTTCCAGCATCAATACACCAGCGCCATCGGACAGCACGAAGCCATCACGATCCTTGTCCCATGGCCGACTGGCCTTTGTCGGCTCGTCGTTGCGGGTGGACATGGCCTTGGCCGAGCAGAAACCGGCCATCGCGGTACCCGTGGTCGCAAACTCGGTACCGCCGGCAATCATCGCGTCGGCATCACCGTACTGGATCATTCGCGCCGCCAGGCCAATGTTGTGCGCGCCGGTGGTGCAGGCGGTGACGCAGGCGATATTCGGTCCCTTCAGGCCGAACATGATCGACAGCTGGCCGGCCACCATATTGATGATCGAGCTGGGCACGTAGAACGGCGACACCCGGCGCGGCCCCTTTGCGGCCAGCTCTAGCGTAGTGGCCTCGATGGTGTACAGGCCGCCGATACCAGCACCGACAGCTACACCTATGCGCGGTGCGTTTTCTTCGGTAATTTCCAGCCCGGAATCACGCAGTGCCTGGGTACCCGCAGCAACACCGTAGTGAATGAACGGATCCATCTTCTTGATGTCTTTTGCCGCCATCCACTGCCCCGGATCGAAGTCGCTGACCTGGCCTGCAATACGGGTAGCGTAGGCCGATGCATCGAAGTGGGTCACCAGACCAACGCCGCTGACACCTTTGACGACGCGATCCCATGCACTGACGAGGTCGTTGCCAACCGGGGAAATAATGCCCATGCCAGTCACTACAACTCGACGCTTGCTCATGCTGTGTTCCTTAGTCAATCCGTCAATCTACGCAGGTCTACGGTTTACCGTGCAACGGTAGATACGTCTTCGGTCATCGCGCAGACGCACGGCGCACACCATACGGGATCGGACGTTACAAATTGCAGAAATGAAAACTGCGCCGGGAGGCGCAGTGTTCGATCTGGTCAGATCGGTGGCGAGGCAACATCAATGCCTGGTCCGAGTCTGCCCGATGTCGTATCGATCAATCCTTGGAGTGGGCCTTGATGTAGTCAACAGCCTGCTGCACGGTGGTGATCTTCTCGGCGTCTTCGTCAGGAATCTCGGTCTCGAACTCTTCCTCGAGTGCCATGACCAGTTCCACCGTATCGAGCGAATCGGCGCCCAGGTCGTCCACGAACGAAGCGTTCGCCGTGACTTCATCTTCCTTTACGCCGAGCTGTTCGATGACGATTTTCTTGACGCGCTCTTCGATGGTGCTCATGTTGCCCATACCTCTCAAGGAGTAATTGTTTGTCTGTGCAGGCGACTGCCTGCACAGGCCCGGCGGCATTGTAGTGGCTTCGTTGCAAAGCCGCCACGATACGCCGGTGATACCAAGCGAAGGCGACCAGCGCCCACGCGAAAGAGTAATTGTCGCCTAAAACGTGCCCGCTGGCGACAACTAGGCTCGCAGGCCTTATGGCATATACATGCCGCCGTTGACATGAAGGGTTTCGCCGGTGATGTAGGCCGCCGCGGGCGAGGCCAGAAAACCCACCGCCTTGGCGATATCGGCCACCTCTCCAAGGCGTGCCAGCGCGATTTGCCCCAGCAAAGCCTGTTTTGACTCCTCCGGTAGAGACTTGGTCATGTCGGTATCGATGAAACCGGGTGCCACCACGTTGACCGTGATGCCGCGCGAACCGATCTCGCGCGCCAGCGACTTGGAGAACGCAATGATGCCGGCCTTCGCGGCGGCATAGTTGGACTGGCCCGGGTTGCCGGTAAGTCCGATCACCGAGGCGATCGAGATGATGCGTCCCTTGCGCGCCTTCATCATGCCACGCATCACCGCCTTGGAAGTACGGTAGACCGAACTGAGATTGGTATCGAGGATGACATTCCAGTCTTCCTCGCGCATGCGCATCAGCAACTGGTCGCGGGTGATGCCGGCGTTATTGACCAGAATCGAGATCGCGCCGAACTCCTTGCCAATGCCATCGATCAACGCTTCAACCGCCGCGCCATCGGTGACATTCAGCAGACGGCCATGGCCGCCGTGCGCAGCCAGCCGCTCGCCGATGGCGGCGGCACCAGTTTCACTGGTCGCCGTGCCGACCACCGTGGCACCCATGGCGGCCAGTTCATCGGCAATCGCCGCGCCAATGCCGCGACTGGCGCCGGTAACCAGCGCGATTTCACCTTGCAGTGTCTTGCTCATCGAGAGGGATTCCTGGAGTTCAATGTTTGAAAAAAGATCACGCTGGCGGTCAGACCCATTCGGCAACCGCCGCATCGATATCCGCCGGCATACCGACAGCGCGCGCTTCGATCGTCTTGTCGATGCGCTTGATCAGACCCGTCAGCACCTTGCCTGGGCCGCATTCAACGATGCGCGAGGCGCCAGCACCGGCCAGCGCCTGCACGCACTCAGTCCAGCGCACGGGCAGGTAAAGCTGACGCTGCAGTGCGAAGCGAATATCGTCAATCACACCGTAAGAACGCGCCTCAGCGTTCTGCACGACCGGAATCGATGGCAACTGCCACGCTATGGAAGCCATGCGCTCACCCAGCCGATCGGCGGCATCCCGCATCAATGCACAATGCGAAGGCACGGAAACGGCAAGCTTGATCGCCTTCTTCACACCCAACTCGGCCAGCCGCGCCAGCGCTCGATCCACCGCTTCCGCGTTGCCTGCGATCACCAGCTGGCCGGGCGAGTTGAAATTGGCCGGTGCAACCACCTGGCCTTGCGCCACCTCCTCGCACACAGCCGCAATCTGCGCATCATCACCGCCAAGGATTGCCGCCATGGCGCCAACCCCAGCCGGCACCGCCGCCTGCATCAGGCGTCCGCGCTCGGCCACCAGCGACGCTGCGTCGTGTAGCGACAGCGCGCCCGCACAGACCAGGGCGCTGTATTCGCCAAGGCTGTGGCCAGACAATTGGGCGGGTTTCGCACCGCCGAGCTTCTGCCATACGCGCCACACCGCCACACTGGCTGCCAACAATGCCGGCTGGGTATTTTCGGTGCGATTGAGCTGCTCTTCGGGTCCCTGCGAGGCCAGGTTCCACAGATCAAGACCTGCTCCTTGCGACGCCTCTTCAAAGGTCGCCCGTACTTCGGGATGCACGGCGGCCAGCTCGGCCAGCATGCCAATCGATTGCGAACCTTGACCGGGGAAAACAAAAGCAAGCGACGCAGGTGTTGAACTCATGGATGCGCAGATTCCGTGCGGGAAAACCGCCATGGTGCCAGCATCGCGTAACGTGCGCAGCTGTTTGGAGTGCTGGGAGCCGGAGATGAGCAGCAAGTAGCGAGAACTCGAGAACCAGTCGACAGGGTGCAGCAGTGATCTATGCACCCTCGCTATTTATCCCCTTTTGGGGACTCGCCCCTGCAGACTCAATAGCGCAGCAAGGCCGACGCCCAGGTGAAGCCGCCGCCAAAAGCTTCCAGCAGAAGGTTCTGACCACGTTGCACCTTGCCTGATCGCACGGCGTAATCGAGCGCCAGCGGTACCGATCCCGCCGAGGTATTGGCATGTTTGTCGACCGTCACTACCACACGATCCATTGACATCTTCAACCGCTTGGCCGTGGCCTCGATGATGCGCAGATTGGCCTGGTGCGGAATCAGCCAGTCGATATCCGATTCCTCCATGCCAGCCGCCTGCAGGGTTTCACCCACCAGCGAGTCGAGCGTCTTGACGGCGACCTTGAACACTTCACGGCCAGCCATGCGGATACGCACGCCGTGGTTGGGCTCGTCGGTAAAACCGGCCGACACGCCAACCGGGTTGTACAGCAGATTCTTGTGCCCGCCATCGGCATGCAGGCAGGTAGCATAGATACCTGGCTCGCTGGACGCTTCCAGCACCACCGCGCCCGCGCCATCGCCAAACAGCACGCAGGTTTCGCGCTCCGTCCAGTCGACCATGCGGGTCAATGTTTCGGCACCGATCACCAGCACTTTCTTGGATGCGCCGCTCTTGATGAATTTGTCGGCAACACCCAGCGCATAGACAAAGCCCGAGCAGGCTGCGTTGACGTCAAACGCGGCGCAACCGTTAGCGCCGAGACGATGCTGAACAAGGCACGCCGTGGACGGAAAAATGATGTCGGGCGTGGTGGTACCCAACACGATCAGATCCAGCTCGGACGCCTTGACGCCAGCCGCTTCCAGTGCGCGCTGCGCCGCTTCGAAAGCCAGGTCACCGGTGGTCTGGCCGTCCGCCGCTATATGACGCTGACGAATACCGGTGCGGGTGCGAATCCATTCGTCACTGGTGTCGACAATCTTTTCCAGATCAGCGTTGGTTACCACGCGCTCAGGCAGTGCGCTGCCGGTAGCGATGATGCGGGAGTAGATCTGGGTCATTACCTATCCATCAACGAAAACAGGGTGTCGAGTGGCATCGCCACGTCGATATAAACCACACCACGTTACTTTCCACCGGACAGAAACGCAAAACGGCGCGTCACCGCGCCGTCTCGCATGATCCGATGATCAGCGGGGATCAGAGAAGATTCCCGCAAAACCCATCAATCTTCGACCGACACCGCGCCCTTGGTCTCGATCACTTTCTTGCCGCGGTAGTAGCCATCCTTGGTGACGTGATGGCGCAGATGCACTTCGCCACTGGTCGGATCGGTGGACAGCTGCACGGTCTTCAGCGCGTCGTGCGAACGACGCATGCCGCGGGTGGACGGGGTACGGCGGCTCTTGGCAACTGCCATGGTATTTCTCCAGCGAAAACTTTTAGTGGACTAAATCAACGTGACCTGGATCGGATGAATCAGGTCGGTGGCTACTTCTTCAGTTCGCGCAACACCGCAAACGGATTCTCGGAACGCCCCTCGCTGGAAAATTCCTCTTCCATCTCGTGGCCTGTTACGTCGTCGGGCAGGCTGCTATCCGGATTTACCGGCACCAGCGGCAGCGCCAACAGCAATTCATCTTCAATCACATCGGCCGGGTTCAACCGACCATCTTCAGCAACCAGCAGCGGTTCGCACTCAGGCGGCAAACCAGCCTCATCGCGCTCCTGCTTGATCAAACCCAGTCGCGTATTCACCACAACCGGCAGCGCAAACGGTTCAAGCGAGCGTTGACAGATAACGGTCAACAACGCCTGGGCACGCACATCAACATAGCTGATGCCAAGGCTGTCACGACCGAAATCCAGCGCGTATTCGACGACACCTTCGCTGGCTGCCAGCATGTCGCACAGGCGTGCCAGTGCGGCGATGGGTAGCATTCCCTCGAACGAACGCCGCGCCGAAACCATGCGCCAAGCGTCCACGGACTCTGGCAGTGTCACGGACATAATCTGTAAATGTTAGGTTTCTGGCGCACTTAAGTCAACCGATACCGTTAAAAGGCGGCGTTAATCGACTGAAACGGCCGCTTATTTTGCCCTACGAGGTTCCAATGCGGCAAACTGCATGCCATTGCAGCCCGAGCCGAGTTTCGTGAATGCCTAATTTGACGCTCGGCATAGCCGCACTCGCATTACTTGTTATCGCTGTTGCGACTTGGCTGATCCTGTTACGCCGACGCCAGGCCAAACGAACATCAAGCCTCCAGTATCTGCTCGACCTCGCCGATCGGCTCGAAATTGATCTGAAAACCTGCCGGGCTGGCTTGGAGCAGGCCCATGCCGTGATGTCACTCAATCCCGATCTGCCAGCCGCCAGCGAGCAGGATGCGCAAAACGCGATCGACGCCGGTTTGCGAGCCCTGCTCCAACAACGTCTATGGATCCGCGACCGCTCGCCGCAGGCCAGCCAGCGCGAGCTGGATGAAGCCGCACTGTCGATGCGCACCGCTCGTGATCGCCTGCAGCCGCTACTGCAAGCGTTGACCCAGGCACAGCGCGACCTCAACAGTGCCATGCGTGAGCACATTCGCCGCGAACCCGAAGCATGATGACTGCGCAGCACCGCGGTGACGTGCGCATCGTGCTCGGCTCCACCTCTCGCTATCGGGCAGAACTTCTGCGCCGACTGGTTGCGGATTTCGAACAACGTGCGCCAGGTACTGATGAAACGGCACTCACCAGTGAACCACCTGAAACGCGCGCGCTGCGACTGGCGATTGCCAAGGCCGAGGCTGTCGCCAGTGGATTGCACAACGTACTGGTGATCGGCTCGGATCAGGTCGCCGAACTCGACGGGCAGGTTCTCGACAAGCCCGGCACCGCTGAAAACGCACGCCATCAATTGGCGGCCAGCTCTGGCCGCACCGTGCAGTTTCATACGGCGCTGTGCCTGCTGGATACCCGAAATGGCCGTCAGCTAACGCATGTCGATCACACCCATGTGCACTTCCGCCAACTCGACACTGCCGCTATCGAGCGCTATGTCGAATGCGAAAAACCGCTCGATTGCGCGGGCAGTTTCAAATGCGAAGGCCTGGGTATCAGCCTGTTCGAGTGGATTGATAACCAGGACCCCACTGCATTGATCGGACTACCTCTGATTGCCCTCGCGCGGCTGCTGCGCGAATGCGGAATCGCGATTCCATAAGCAAGCGGCGAAAAGAGCGCGATCAACGCCTCTCCAACTGGCTGAAGATTGTCAGTTGCCGCGCATTTCGTCGCACCCGCAGACCGCTCATGGCGAACCATCGCCAACACGCGAAGGCGAACGCTACACTGGCTCAACTGCGCCACTGATGGCGTTCCGTCCACTTGTTACCTCCCCAGAAGAACCATGGCCGCCAACATTCAGCCGCGCGACGAGACTCTGCAGAAGCATCTTGAAGCCGCGATAGCCCAGGTCAACCATGTGTTGCTCGGCAAGCCAAGGCAGGTGAAGCTCGCCTTTACCTGCCTGATCGCCGGTGGACATCTCTTGCTGGAGGACGTGCCGGGCGTAGGCAAGACGACCCTCGCCCACGCACTGGCCGCAACCTTCGCGCTCGACTTTCAGCGTGTGCAGTTCACCAGTGACCTGCTGCCTTCGGACATCATCGGCGTCAGCATTTACGAGCGCGAAACCGCCACGTTCCGCTTCCATCCCGGCCCGATCTTCACCGGCCTTCTGCTGGCCGACGAAATCAATCGCGCCAGCCCGAAAACGCAAAGTGCATTGCTGGAAGCGATGGCCGAAAATCAGGTGACGGTGGACGGCCAGACGCATGTGCTGGCACAGCCGTTCTTCGTCGTCGCCACGCAGAACCCGCTCGATCTCAACGGTACGTTTCCACTACCTGACTCGCAGCTCGATCGTTTCATGCTGCGGCTGTCGCTGGATTATCCCGATGCAAACGCCGAGCGCGCACTGCTTATCGGCAGTGATCGCCGTGACCTGCTGGCACAGCTGACACCGCAGCTCGATGGAGCGGGACTACTCGCGCTGCACCAGCAGTCGCTGGCGATTACCGCCAGTACCGCCCTGCTCGATTACCTGCAAGCCCTGCTCACCGCCAGCCGCCGGAACGCGGAAATTCGCGTAGGCCTGTCGCCACGTGCCGGCCTGGCCCTGCTTGGTGCTGCACGTGCATGGGCTTTGCTGAGCGGTCGTTCGCACGTGCTGCCAGAAGATATCCAGGCCCTGTTCGTCCCACTGGCTGCGCACCGCCTGCTGCCGGCACGCGGCGCCAATGGCGATCTACTGGCTCGCCAACTGCTGGCCGAGGTCGCGGTGGATTGATGCACGACTTGCTGCAGCGACTGCAAACCTGGGCCGAGCACCGCCTGCCCGCGCTCACCCGTTACCGTCGTCCGGAAACCCTGCCGATCGAACTGCATCGCCGGCGCATCTACATCGTACCGACGATGTTCGGCCTCGGCTTCTCGATCCTGCTGCTGGTGATGATGGTCGGCGCGCTCAACTATTCCAACAACGCCGCGCTGCTGCTGACCTGCCTGCTCGGCGCCGCCAGCTCTACCAGCATGCTGGTTGGGTTTCGCACCCTCGATGGCTTGCACCTTAGTCACATTCGCGCAGGGCATGCCGTTGCAGGGCAGCCGATCGAACTGACGCTGGTTTTCGAAACCGTGCGGGCACGCAGTTCGATACGCGTCGATCTCGATGACGCGTTCACTGCGTTCGCGATCGAAGCAGACGGGACAGCAACGGTGAAGATGATTCTAGCCACCACCTATCGGGGATGGCAGCCGCTACCGCGCATCAGATTGTGGACCACCTGGCCGCTGGGCCTGTTCCGTGCGTGGAGCTGGCTGTATCCGGATCAGTCCGTGCTGGTGTGGCCACGGCCTGAATCGGCGGGTCCACCGCCGCGCGCGCCGGCCGACGATGCGCGCCACATGCGCTTGTATCGGGGTGATGAGCTGGCCGCGCTGCGTGATTATCGTGCCGGCGATCCGCAGCGTCACATCGCCTGGAAAGCCAGCGCCCATCACGACAATTTGCTGGTGAAGGATTTCGAGCAGCCGCAAAGCCGTCCGCAGTGGCAGCTGGACTGGCGCCAGTTGCGTAGCATGGACAACGAGTCACGCATCGCACGACTGGCACGCTGGGTTGGCGAAGCGCAGGCGCAGCGGCGCAGCTATAGCCTGTGGTTGCCCAATAGCGAGATCGCCGCGAGCAGCGGTCCACTGCATTACGCGCACTGCATGAACATGTTGGCACAGCTGCCGTGACATTCTGGGCACGCCGCAAAAAACCGGTAGAACCGGCCATCGACAACCGCGTATTCGACCTGCTCAGCATCACGGTGACGCTGGTTCTGCTGGTGCATGCGCCGCATCTGCTCTGGTGGCTGAGCATCGCGCTGGCGTTGACGCTTGGCTGGCGCTGGTGGCAGCGGCGGCGGCACACAGGTCGCGTGCCGGCATGGCTGAAAATACCGCTGCTCGCCTTGTTGACGCTGGCCGTCGTCGTCAGCTACGGCAATATTTTTGGCCGTGAACCCGGCACAGCCCTGGCCGTTGGATTGCTGATACTGAAGCTGCTCGAGACCGAAACGGCTCGTGATGTGCGCGTCGGTGTCGGTTTTGCCTGCTTCGCCCTGATGAGCGCGCTGCTGATCGATCAAGGGCTGGTCGCTACGGTTGTTGTGGCACTTGGTCTGTTGCCGGCACTGGCAACCCTGCGCGCGCTGGAACCGGCGCAAGTGCCCATGAGCCTGCCACGCACACTGCTACCCGGATTGGTGTTGCTTGCCGCCGCGATACCGATGGCACTGCTGGCGTTCCTGCTGGTGCCTCGTCTCAGCGAGCCATTGTGGGGAGCGCCCACGCCCGACGAGGCACGTATCGGCCTCAGCGACAGCATGTCACCAGGCAACTTCACCGACCTGCTGATCGACGATAGCCCGGCGATGCGTGTCACGTTTGATGGTGTGCCACCGCCGCCAGACCAACGTTATTTCCGCGCCTATGTGATGTGGAATTACGACGGCCACAGCTGGCGGCGCGCGCTTGTCCGGCATGACGAGATGCAAGTGCCGGCACCGATCGAAGCCGGCACCACGATCAACTACAGCGTCAGCCTGGTGCCTACGCACCAGCGCGTGTTGCCTGCGCTCGACGTGCCGTTGAGCGTGCCCGCCGAGGCGCGGATGCAGCCGGATCACGAAATACTGGCCGACAAGCCGGTGAACGATCCGCTCAACTACACGCTGCGTTCGGCACTGGGCTATCGACTGCAGCCCGACCTGGACGATCGCGCGCGGCGGCTTGGTCTGCAGCGGCCGATCGGTTTCAATCCACGTACGCTCACGTTGGCAACCCAGTGGCGGCAGCGCTTCGGCAACAACGACGCGGCGATCGTGCAGGCTGCCCTGTCACTATTTCACGATGGCGGCTTTCGCTACACCCTGGCGCCGGCACCGCTGGGTCGCGATGCGGTCGATGATTTTCTGTTCTCGACTCATGAAGGTTTTTGCGAGCACTACTCGTCGGCTTTTACGCTGCTGATGCGTGACGCCGGCATCCCTGCGCGCGTAGTCACTGGCTATCAGGGCGGCTACTGGAACAAGTTCGGCAACTATCTGCTGGTGCGCAACTCCGACGCCCACGCGTGGAGCGAAGTGTGGTTGGCCGGGCGCGGCTGGATACGCGTCGATCCTACCGGCGCCGTTCGTCCCGAGCGGGTATCGCTCGGCGCATCGGCCGCAGCCGGCGACCAGCTGTCCTGGTATCGCACCGACTGGCTGCAAGGCATGCGCAATCGCTGGGACATCGTCAACCGCTGGTGGGCTCAAGGCGTTATCGGGTTTGACTCGTTGCGTCAGCGCGGCCTGCTTACACCGTTTGGGGTGCGCGATGTCGATACAGCAACGCTAGGCGTGTTACTCGCCATAGGGAGCGTGCTGTTTATTGCCATCGGGCTGGGCTGGGCGCTATTGCGAAAGCAGCCGCGCGATGGTCTGAGAACAGCACTGCGTGAGCTTGAAAGGAAGTTGGCGCGCGCGGGAATCGTGCGACGATCCAGTGAAGGCCCGCAGCATTATTTGAGCCGCGCCGCACGTGCCTTGCCGAACCAACGTGATGAACTTGCGACGCTGATGAAGAGTTACCTGGAACTGCGCTATGCAAATAACATACCGGCACCTGAACCGCTACGCACATTTCAACGTGCAGCAAGGGAATTCCGAGTCACCAGCGTGGTCAAATAACAGCAATCCGACGGCATGCGCCGTCGTACCTTCCGGAGATGCCGCCATGTCACTGTATCGCCCGCTCACCCTCGCTGCTGCCATCGCCTTGCTGGGTGGTTGCGTGACGGTACCGCAACCGCTTCAAGGCACCTACACCAATGTCACCACCGCCAGCGCCCAGCAAGGCGGCGCCGGCGGCACCCATGTGCGTTGGGGCGGCGAGATCATCAAGACAGAACCCGGTCAGCAGGGGACCTGCTTCTATGTACTTTCGCGGCCACTGGATAGCGAGGCGCGTCCGATTCGTGGCAGCGAAGGCGAAAACCAGGGGCGCTTTGTCGCCTGCCACACCGGTTTCTATGACCCGGAAGTCTTTACCCGCGGCCGCGAGCTGACCGTCACCGGTACGCTACACGGTACCGTGTCGCAGAAAGTTGGCGACTTTGACTATGCCTACCCACGCGTCGAAGCAGATGTTGTCTATCTGTGGCCCAAGCGCGTGGCCAATTACGGTTATCCCGGCTACTACGACCCCTACTGGGGCGGCCCTTGGGGACCGGGTTACTACGGCGGTTACTGGGGCGGCGGTTGGGGTGGCTATGGTTGGGGCGGGCCACGCGTGATCGTGGTGCAGCCAGTTCATCGCTAAGCGCATTGGCAGACAAAAACGCCGGCACTATGCCGGCGTTTTTTATGGCACTCATTTCAATCAGCCATATCAGCCTGGCGGCCAATTGAGATGACGCCCGGCCAGCAAATGCACGTGCAGATGAAACACCGTCTGCCCGCCATCCTTGTTGCAGTTGATCACCGTGCGATAACCCTGCTCGGCAAAGCCTTCCTGCTTCGCATAGGCCGCCGCAGCGAGCAGCAACTTGCCCAGCAAATCGGACTCCGATGCGGGCACGTCGCTTAGCGTGGTGAACGGCTTTTTGGGAATAAACAGCACGTGCACCGGCGCCTGCGGGTTCACGTCGCGGAAAGCCAGCAAGTCATCATCCTCGAAGACGATATCCGCGGGAATTTCGCGGCGAATGATTTTGCTGAAAATGGTGTCGCTCATGGCCAGGTTCCTTATGTGAATCAATCCAGTAACTGTCGGCTGCCGAAGGCATGCGCCAGCGTGCCGCGGTCGACGTATTCCAGCTCACCACCGAGCGGCACGCCATGGGCCAATCGGGTAGGCCGTACGCCGCCGGCGCGGGCCAGTTGAGCGAGGTAATGTGCGGTTGCCTCGCCTTCGACGGTGGGATTAGTGGCGATGATCATCTCTTCGATCTCGCCTTCGCCGAGGCGCTGTGTAAGCTGAGGCAGACCCAGCTCTTCCGGCCCTAGACCATCCAGCGGCGAAAGCCGCCCCATCAACACGAAATATTGGCCGCGATAGCCAGTAGCCTGCTCGATCGCGGCCAGATCGGTCGGCGATTCCACGATGCAGAGCACCTGACGATCACGACTACTGCTGGCGCAGAGCGCACACAAAGGATCTTCACTGAAGTTGCGGCACTGCGTACAGCGGCCGATGCGCCGCATCGCCTGCTCCAACGTTGCCGCCAGCCTCAGCCCACGCTCGCGCTCGCGCTCGAGCAGATGGAAGGCCATCCGCTGCGCGCTCTTGTTGCCCACGCCCGGCAGGCAGCGCAAGGCTTCGATCAGATCACTCAGCAGCTTGCTCATGAATCCGCGCGGTCAAGGGGATAAGTTGGGGCTCGGACGGCCAAAGCCCGGTAGGAAATCAACGTGCCGAAAAGATCAAAACGGCATCTTGAAGCCGGCCGGCAGATTCATGCCGGCGGTGACGCCGCCGAGCTTGTTCTTGCTTACTTCCGCTACTTTGTTCACCGCATCATTAATCGCTGCAGCCACCAGATCCTCGGCCATCTCCGGATCATCGGCAAACGTCTGCCGATCGATCTGCACGCGGCGCACTTCATGCGCCCCCGTCATCACGACGCTGACCAGGCCGCCACCGGCACTGCCGGTCACTTCGAGTTTGGCAATCTCGTCCTGCGCGCGTTTCATGTCTTCCTGCATGCGCTGCGCTTGTTGCATCAATTGACCGATCTGTCCTTTCATCGCATGACTCCGCTACTAAAGATTTTGGTTAAAGGGTTTGATGGATTGGGGTACCACGCGCGCGCCGAATTCACGCTTGAGGGATTGCACTAGCGGATCGCCCTCGATCGACTCCTCGGCGGCGGACTGCGCCGTATCGCGCGCCTGCGCCGCACGGGCTGCCGGCGTTTCCGCGACGGCGCTTGACGTGATGCTGACAAAGCGCAAACGGATGCGTTCGCCAAGCGCCTGGCCAATGCGTTCTTCCATCTGGCTGACCATCGGCTCGACGGCAAGACTCATATGCGCCGGCTGCAGAGCGAGTACCAGTGTATTGCCGTCGCGTTCGCGTAGCAGTGCGTTCTGCGCCAACAGGCCGAATGGGCCACGCAAGTTTGCACGTTCGATCAGGCTTTCCCAATGCGGCAGGCCTTTTTCGTCCAGAGCCAGAGCGGCGATAACCGGCGTCGGCGCCACAGCAACTGGCGCATCCACACGCGCCGCAGGCGCCTGCCTGGGCGGTACCACATCCATCGGCTGATGCATTGCCGCGGCAGCAGGAGCACGCTCAGGCGCAGCGGCATTGGTACGTGGCGCTGCCGCCGGTTGGCTGGTGCCAGCAGGTCGCTGGGCGGTACGTGCCGCCGCCGCGCCATCATCCGGCCGAAACGCCAACATGCGCAGCATCGCCATCTCGAAACCGGTGCGGGCGTCCGGTGCAATGGCCAGATCGCGTCGACCCGAGGTAGCAATCTGGTAATACAGCTGCACGTCTTCCGGCGTCATACGCTCGGCCAGCGTTACCAGTGTACTGTCGTCGTCACTGCCCTCTTCGGGCTTGTAACCCGGGATCAGCTGGATCAACTGCAGCCTATGCAGCACGCTGGCCAGATCATCCAGCACGCCGCCGAAATCCGGTGAGTACGAGGCGATCTGTGTGCACTCGGCCAGTAGCCTTTCGCCATCTCCGGCTGCCAGGGCCTCGAGTACGCCAAGCACCTGACCGCGCGCCACGCTACCCAGCATGGTACGCACATCGTCGGCATGCAGTGAGCCGCCGCCGTAGGCAATCGCCTGATCGAGCAGCGACAGGCCGTCGCGCAGCGAGCCGTCGGCCGCGCGCGCCAGCTCGCCGATTGCGCTGTCTTCGTACGCAATATTCTCAGCACCGAGGATGTGCCGCATCTGGCCGGAAATCTGCTCCGGCAGCAGCCGCTTCAGATTGAACTTCAGGCAGCGCGACAGCACCGTCACCGGCAACTTCTGCGGGTCGGTGGTGGCGAGCAGAAACTTCACGTGCGGCGGCGGCTCTTCCAGCGTCTTCAGCAGCGCGTTGAACGCGTTGCGCGAGAGCATGTGCACCTCGTCGACCAGGTACACCTTGAAGCGTCCGCGTGACGGTGCGTACTGCGCGTTCTCGATCACTTCGCGCACGTCGTCGACACCGGTATTGCTGGCCGCATCGATTTCCAGCAGGTCGACAAAGCGACCCTCATCCACCGAGGTGCAGACCGAACACTCACCACAGGGATCCGCCGACTGCCCGCGCTCGCAGTTCAGCGACTTGGCGAAAATTCGGGCGATGGTCGTCTTGCCGACGCCGCGCGTGCCAGTGAACAGATAGGCGTGGTGCATGCGCCCGGTGTCGAGCGCATTGGTGAGCGCGCGCACCACGTGCTCCTGCCCGACCAGCTCGGAAAACTTGCGTGGCCGCCATTTGCGTGCGAGTACCTGATAGGACATGGCTACCAACATGAGGGCAAAGAACGATTGTGCCAAGTCGGCGATGGCAAGTCAGTAGCCGGCGCCGCGCGATACCGGCCATTTTGCGCCAGGACTGTCGCAAGGGTTGCGAGGCAGCACCCAAAAGGCGGCGGCCCCGCCAGCCACACCCCGGCACCCGAATCATTCGCTACCGTTGCTTCCTTCCGGACCTGGCGGAGTTTGCGAACTATCGTCGCGGGGGGACCGACGGGGCCACCATAGACGTCAAGCTGTTTTGTCCAGCTTGCTTGTTTCAATGCGCCAAGCCGGTTGGCTGTCGCACTTATTGCTCAAATTTGGCGGAGAGAGCGGGATTCGAACCCGCGATACGTTTGACCGTATACACACTTTCCAGGCGTGCTCCTTCAACCACTCGGACACCTCTCCATGCAACCTCTTCCGTCAGGCAATCCGGCCCGACAAAGAAGCGGAAGGATAGCGTCAGGGCGTTATACAGGCAAGCAAGCGTTGCTCAACTCAACCCGCATCAGCCCTTGGAGTGGCTGGCCTGGCCACCAGCACACGCTCATCGGTACCGACAATACGGAATCCGCGGGCCGCAAGCGCGGCGCCATCGGCGGCGCTGCCGTAGTGATACAGCAGACATTGCGCCCGCAGGGAATCGTCGTATTCGCGCTCGATATCGTCCACGCCAGTATGCGACGGGTTGCCCACCAGGCCGCAATCATGCGCAATCAGCTCCGGACCACCGGCATATCGGGCAAGAACCTCGGGGATCGGCCGCGTGTCGCCGGTATAGACAAAACTGCCGTCCAGCGCGAGACCGTAGGATGTGCCCGGCGCGTGATGGCGCGTAGCAAAAACGTCGAACCACAGCCCATCCAGCCAGAATCCTCGCGTACAAGGCACCAACCGAAACGCCTCCCAGTAATTGACACCGCCTTCGGCCAGTGCACCGGGATAATCTGCGACGCGTGCCTGCAACCAGGGCAACAGCGTCGCGTGCAAAAAAACCTTCGTATGGCCGCGCAGGTGCTCGTCGAACCATAAGCGAAAGAACAGCCGCTCCAGTCCCGCCACATGATCCATATGCGTATGCGTAATGAATAGCGCACGGGGCGGTGCACCGTAAGCGGCCTGATAGCGATCGAGCGTATCGGGGCCGCAGTCGATTAACAGCAGCGGCTCACCATCGCGTTCGAACACAGCGGCAGACGAACCCAATTCGACTGCGTGCGCTGCGCCCACGCCAAGAAAATGCAGATGCCAGTTCATGCGTCGAATGTACGCTGATAAGCATGAAGAAGGGGCTGCCAGACGGCTTGCTCGAATGCCGCATCACCGTACGCTGCCGCGCCGAGTTTCACCAGCGAACGACGCAGCCTCTGCAGGTTGGAAAGCCGCCACGCCTCTGCCGGCTGGCGCAACTCGCACCGGTCAAAGTCGATCACATAAAGTTGCCCTGGAGTCACCAGGATATTGTGTGCATTCAAGTCTGCATGCCAGATGCCAGCATGGTGGAATCGTGCGACCAGCATGCCTACGTCTTCGGCGAGCTTGGCATCGAATTGTCCGGCGGCCAGACGCTCGGCGAGCGTCGACGCATCGGGAATGCACCGAGTAATCAGGTCAGCGGTGTAGTAGACGCCATGCCGGCAATACCGCGCGGCAACGACCTGCGGACCCGGTAGCCCAAGGCGGGCGATTTCACCGAGCAGCCGAAACTCCGCAAAAGCGCGCGTTCGATCGGCACCGGTCCAGAGATAACGATCGCCCATCAACGTCGCCACCATGCCGCCGCGGCGATAATGCCGCAGCACGCATTCGCCGGCAGGCGTGCTGATCACTGCTACACCGCCGCGACCGCCACTTTGCACACGCAAGGCGTCGCGCGAACGCCAGTAATCGAATGAGAACCAGTCATTGGCGACATCTGACGACGCATCCGCATCGAACAGGATCACATCGGTTGTATCTTTGTGCGTTCGTTCCTGCATCATCCTGCCTGGAGGCGCCTGATCTCGGCGCCCTTCACGTTCGCCGATTCAACACGACGATTCTAGCCCAAGCCTCATGACAGCCCCCGACTCGATCTGCCTGCTGCGCACTTCCGCCATTGGTGACGTGACCCACGTGGTGCCTTTGGTGCGCACGCTTCAACAGGCGTGGCCGCAAGCCTCTTTGACATGGATCGTCGGCAAGCTCGAGCGCAAGCTGGTCGGCGACCTACCCGGTGTCGAGTTCGTCACCTTCGACAAGAGTACCGGCTGGGCCGGCATGCGCGAAGTCCACAAGGCACTGCGTGCGCAGCGCTTCGATGCGCTGCTGCAAATGCAGGTGGCGATGCGCTCCAATCTGTTGAGCCTGGGCATCAAGGCCAGACAGCGGATCGGTTACGACGCGGCACGCTCGAAGGATCTGCATGGTCTGGTGATCAACCGGCGCATTCCAGCGCGCAGCGGCGAGCACGTACTTGATGCGCTGGGCAGTTTTATCGAACCGCTGGGTCTGAAACAGACACAGGTGCGCTGGGATATTCCCGTTCCCGATGAGGCCCTAGCTTGGGCTGCCGACACATTATCCGGCGATACACCGACCCTGCTGGTCAGTCCGACCTCCAGCCACGCGCTGCGCAACTGGCGGCCCGAGCGCTATGCCGCCGCCATGGATCATGCCGCTGCACGCGGCTGGCGTGTGGTGCTGATCGGCGGCCCATCGCCAGGCGAACGCGCGATGGCTGACGCCGTACTGACCGCCTGCAAACACGCACCGCTCGACCTTACCGGCAAGGACACGCTCAAACGCCTGATGGCCATGCTCGGTCGTGCACAGCTGGTGCTGACGCCGGATTCCGGCCCGATGCATATGGCCAACGCCGTCGGCACGAAAGTACTCGGCCTGCATGCGGCCAGCAATCCGGACCGCTCCGGCCCGTATTCGGACCGCCGCTGGTGCGTCAACAAGTACGACGAGGCGGCGCAAAAATACTTCGGTAAACCCGCGAGCGAACTCGCGTGGGGCAGCAAAATCGAGCGGCCTGGCGTGATGGATCTGATCAGCGTGGACGACGTGATCGAGCGCTTCGAAGCCGCCGCGCTCGATCTTGGCCTGGCCTGATCGCCCGAATCAAACCGCGCGGTAGTCCTGGTACGATTTTTCCTCGACCAGCTCCGAGCCAAGCTTGAGGTTGATCTCGCGCTTGAATGCGGCGCGCTCGTCATTGCGGAAATACACCGCACGCGCCAGCTCGATGAACTCCTGATCGAACGCCTGTGCGCGCTCCTTCACACGGATCGCATCTTCGATGTCCCACAGCGTTTCGTTGACGGCATGCAAACGCTCGCGCTCATCGGCGATGTCCGTGTGTGAGGCCGCGTCGTTGGCCCAGGTAGCGTTGAGCATGTCCAACTCGTTGCGTACGTTGGCAAGTTTGGCGTCATCAGTGATACGGCGTGACTTGATTTCGAGAATGGTGATCTTGTCGATCAATTCGCCGTAGGACACCGGGGTCTGAATAAGGCTCATGGGTAACTCCGCGAAAAAAGAAATCAGTGCGACCGACGAAACGTGCCCTGCTGGACCAGCTCACACACCGTGCGCACCTCGCCATCCATCGCGCGATCGCGATGCATGAAATCGATGTGCTGACGCAATACTGCATGGGCATCGCGCACACGCGTGCCCGCATGGAAATCACCGGTCTCGGCCAACGCCGCCGTAAGCTGCTTCACCTCGGTGACGAATTGCGCGTAATGCGGGTGATCCTCGCGCGGTGCGTTGGTGATCTTGTCGGCAATGGCCTGCCAGCCCGCACGCGCTGCCAGCCGGCGTGCGGCGTTCAACATGGCCTGGCGGAAATCGAGCGCCTGCGCGGCAGTGTAGATTTCCAGCGCCAGCACATGACTGAGGTCTTCGGTCATCTCCAGCACGTGGCGCGCTTCGTTGGCGCCCATCGAGACATGATCTTCGGCGTTGGCACTGGTGGGTACCGAGTAAACGCTGGCTGGATGCGCACGCGTGGCCAGGTCGTTGACCAAGGCGGCAGCGGTGTACTGCACGATCATGAAACCGGAATCGGTGCCGTCCTCATTTCCCGTGAGAAATGCCGGCAAGCCGTCATTCGTCGCCGGGTCGACCAGCTTGTTGAGGCGCCGTTCGGAAATCGATGCCAATACCGGAATCGCCGCTTTGATGTAGCTCATTGCCAGCGCCAGCGGCATGCCGTGAAAGTGGCCGGCCGAGATCACCTGCTCCTCGATGAACTGCGCATCTTCGGCGTCGGGAAAGATCAGCGGATTGTCGGTGACCGAATTCAGCTCGATGTCGATCACGCGACACGCCTGTGCCCAGGCATCGCGCACGGCGCCGTGCACCTGCGGCATGCAACGCAGACTATAGGCATCCTGCGGTTGATGCTTCTTGCCGCCCTTGAACGGCAGGAAGCGGCTGTAGAACGCTTCGCGACCGTGCCGCTGATTCGCAGGCACCCACTCCCAGCCAATATCGAAGCTCAGCGCCTGGTCGTCCGGCTCACTCCACGCCTCGGCGCTCCACGACTTGAAGCGCGGCACCAGGTGATACGGAATATCGATCAAGGTCGAACCGACAAGCAGGTCGCGTACGTTCATCGCGGTTTCCACCTGCCCCGGATGCGGACGCAGCGCATGCACTTCCGGTCGCAGCGCGCCGCTGCGACCGGCGAATGCATCGAGCGTCATCGATGCCGCGAGGTCGGCGGTATCCAGCAATTGTTCCAGCGTATCCAGCGCCAGCGCGGCGGTGGCCAGCATCTGTGCCGTACCGTTATTGAGCGCCAGACCTTCTTTGAACGACAAGCGAATCGGTTCGAGCCCCGCGCGCTTCAACGCCTCCGCACCGGAAACGCGCTCGCCCTGATAGAACGCCTCACCACCACCCAGCAAGACGATTGCCAGATGCGACAAAGGCGCAAGGTCGCCACTGGCGCCAACCGAACCTTTCTCCGGCACCACCGGTACCACACCGGCATTGAGCATCGCGGTCAGCGCTTCGAGCGTGCTGACACGTATGCCCGAATGGCCGCGCATCAACGTATTGATGCGGATCAGCAACATGGCTCGCACCACATCTTCGCCGAACGGTTTGCCCACACAGACCGCGTGCGTGATGATCAGGTTGTGCTGCAGCTCTTCCAGCAGCGTGCCTTCGGTTTCATGTGGACCGCGTTTGGTCAGAGCCGCTCCAGGCAATTCGTCGCGCAGACGATGCGCGCCAAGCAGCTTGTCCGCGTTGCTGCCGAAGCCGGTAGTCACGCCGTAGGTCGGCTCACCGCAGCTGACCTTCTCGGCCAGAAAATCCGCGGCGCGCTGCACGCGCTTCAGGCCTGCTGAATCAAGCGAAACCTTGTTGCCGGAACGCGCGACGGCAACCAGCTGTGCGCGGGTGAGATGGTTGCCATCGAGAAGAATGGTGTCGGACTGGACCACGAGTGCCTCGCAAAACGGATGATCGAACGGGGATGATCGGATGTAGCGGAAACCGGCATGATGCTGGCGGATTGCAGCGAAAGAAATACGACCGAATCAACCCATCGCCGCAGCCTGCTCCAACTCCACCCGCAACGTCTTGACCAGTTCGCTACGCGCCACTTCGAACTGATCCTCGCGACGCAGATCCTTGACCGTCACCACGCCCTTGGCAATTTCATCCTCGCCCAGCACGATGACGAAGCGGATACCGGCACG
>Ga0302228_10000832_pt1 | contig 24269 bp, 18 predicted proteins | sample II_Palsa_N1_2_FD_193519 | JGI IMG/M metagenome (GOLD analysis project Ga0302228, IMG submission 193519) | Peat permafrost microbial communities from Stordalen Mire near Abisko, Sweden - II_Palsa_N1_2 | ecosystem: Environmental > Terrestrial > Soil > Palsa > Peat permafrost | place: Sweden... | reverse complement strand
TTTCGATGGCGATCAGATGGCTGTGCACATTCCGCTGAGCCCCGAGGCGCAGATTGAAGCGTCGGTGCTGATGCTGGCTTCGCACAACATTCTTTCGCCAGCCAGTGGTCATCCGATCACAGTACCAACGCAGGATCTCGTGCTCGGCCTCTACTACTTGACGAAGGCTAAGGTCGGCGCCAAGGGTGAAGGTCGTGTTTTCGCGAACATCGAAGAGGTGTTGATGGCGCTCGAGGCCAAGCAGGTCGAGACGCTGACGCCGATTCGTCTGCGCTACACCGGACCGGTGCTGGATATGACCGTCGCCTATGACGATCAGGACATCCTGCACACCGAGCCTGTTGAGTTCACCAAGCAGTTCATCAACACCACCGTCGGCCGCGCGATTTTGAACGATGCGCTGCCTGAGGGCATGCCGTTCGTGAACGGCCTGATGAAGAAGAAGGGCATTGGTCAGCTGATCAATTACCTCTATCTGAACCTCGGCCTCGAAGTGACTGTGAAGGCGCTGGATAAGATCAAGGAGCTCGGCTTCAACTACGCGACGCGCTCTGGTCTGTCGGTTGGCCTGGACGACATGGTCATTCCGGATTCGAAGTACACACTGGTGCACGAGGCGGAGAAGCAGGTTATCGCCATGCAGCAGCAGTATCTCGACGGATCGATCACGAACCTCGAGCGCTCGAACAAGGTCACGCAGATGTGGTCTGGCGTTACCGAGCGCGTTGCTGATGAGATGTTCAACAACATGAAGCGCGCGGACAAGGAAGGAGCCATGAATCCGATTTACATCATGGCCGATTCTGGTGCGCGTGGTTCCAAGCAACAGATTCGTCAGCTGAGCGGTATGCGTGGTTTGATGGCGAAGCCATCGGGCGAAATCATCGAGACTCCGATCACGGCAAACTTCCGCGAGGGCCTCACCGTTCTGCAGTACTTCATCTCGACGCACGGTGCTCGTAAGGGCTTGGCGGATACGGCGTTGAAGACGGCTGACTCTGGTTACCTCACGCGTCGCCTGGTTGATGTGGCGCAGGATGTCATCATCTCCGAGCTGGATTGCGGCACGGTGGAAGGCATTTACGTTACTCCAATCATCGAAGCCGGCGAGACGATCGAGCCGTTGCGCGACCGCATCATTGGCCGCGTGTCGCTCGAGAAGTTGAAGGACTTCGAGGGCAAGGTCATCGTCGAGATCAACGAAGAGATCGACGAAGATAAGGCCTCCGCGGTTCAGGCGGCGGGTATTGAGCGCGTGAAGATTCGCTCGGTGCTCACCTGCGAGTCGAAGCGCGGATGCTGCATTCTTTGCTACGGCCGTAACCTTGGTTCGGGCAAGATGGTTGAGATGGGCGAGGCTGTCGGTGTCATCGCGGCGCAGTCCATTGGTGAGCCTGGAACGCAGCTCACGATGCGTACCTTCCACATCGGCGGAACAGCGTCGCGTGTGCAGGATACGTCGCATCTTGAAGCCAAGAACGCGGGTAAGATCCACTTCATCAATCTCGTCACCGTGCGCGCGAAGGAAGGTGGTCTGGTTGCCTTCAACCGCAACGGCTCCATCGCTGTCATCGACGCGAAGGGCCGCGAGAAGGAGCGGTATGCCATCGTGTACGGCGCGAAGCTGAAGGTAGAGGATGGGCAGGAGGTCAAACTCGGCGACGTGATCGGCGAGTGGGATCCTTACACCTTCTCGATCCTCACCGAGATTGCGGGAACGGTGCAGTTCAAGGATCTGCAGGAAGGCCTCACGCTCAACGAAGAGATCGACGAAGTCACTGGGCTGGGACGCCTGGTGGTTGGCGACTCGTCCGATGAGAAGCGTCAGCCTGCGATCATCATCAAGAGCGCGAAGGGCACCAAGCGGTACCTGATGCCGTCGCGTGCTCACCTCATGGTGCAAGATGGCGACGAGGTTTTCCCGGGAGATATTCTCGCGAAGATCCCGCGTGAGACGACGCGTACGAAGGATATTACGGGCGGTCTGCCGCGCGTGGTTGAACTCTTTGAGGCGCGTAAGACACGTGACCCGGCGATCATCTCGAAGATCGATGGCGTGGTGCGGTTCGGCGACGTCTCGAAGGGTCAGCGCAAGGTGTATGTCACGGCGGACAACGGTCAGGAAGAGGAGTACAGCGTTCCTCGCGGTGTGTACGTCAACGTCCAGGAAGGCGAGCGGTTGCGTGCCGGCGATGCTTTGATCGACGGACCTCGCAATCCGCACGACATCCTCGAGGTGTTGGGCGAGCGCGAGCTGCAGCAGTATCTGGTCAACGAGATTCAGGAGGTTTATCGTCTGCAGGGCGTGTCGATTTCGGACAAGCACATTGAGACGATCGTCCGCCAGATGCTTCGTTGGGTGAAGGTCGAAGAGGTTGGCGACACCAACTTCCTGCTCGAGCAGCAGATCGATCGCTTCCGCTTCAACGCCGAGAACCAGCGCGTGCTGATGGAGGGTGGCCGTCCGGCCATCGGACGTCCGCTGCTGCTGGGCATCACGAAGGCGTCGCTCTCTACCGACAGCTTCATCTCGGCGGCGAGCTTCCAGGAGACCACGCGTGTGCTTACCGAAGCCAGCATCAACGGCTCCGTCGACACGCTGCGCGGGCTCAAGGAGAACGTCATCGTCGGCCGCTTGATTCCGGCCGGTACGGGTATGGCCTACTACCGCAATGTTCAGCTCTCTCCAGAGCTGGAAGAGGCGGCGGCGCAGGTCCAGCAAGAGGTTACCGCGGCGATCGAAGCCGAGGAGCGCGAGCTGGAACAGATGCGTATGGAAGGCGAACAGGAAGAGATGGCCGCAGAGTAAGACTGTGCGCCCATCGAATGGCACAAGAGCAAAACAGAAGGGCGGACTCGAAAGAGTCCGCCCTTTTTGTCGGGCATCGTTCTACCTGGCTGAACCACACGCCCGGTATACCCTTACGGGATAAATACAGGCCCCCTTTCGGGGGCTAGGCTGTTGCTCTGAATCCTAGGCAAACGCTAGCGCAAGCTGTGCAGTAAGTCTGAGCAAGAGTGCTCATGCGTTGGAGGATACGCATGGATGCCTGAAGCGCACACTTGAGCTGGTCGCGGGAACTTTGCCCTGGGTTGCGGTGTTGATGCAAGATGGGAGGTCGGTGAACTGGATGGGGTGGCCCATCAGAAATGCGGTCTTAGCCTGTGAAGAAACTAATTACGATGGTGCTGTTGGTGGCTTTGGTCGGCGTCGTGCATGCGCAGGGTCAGCGTGCGGAGCATCTGGTTTGGTCAGATGAGTTCAATGGGGCCGGTGGGGTTCCGGATCCGGCGAACTGGAAGTTTGAGACGGGTGGGGATGGGTGGGGGAATCATGAGTTGGAGACTTACTGCGCGCCGGGATCGAGCGTAGCTCCTTGCAACGTTTCGAAGCCGAACGTAGTGGTGACGGATGGGTATCTGCACCTGGTGGCGCGGCGGGATGCGGTTACGGGTAAGTGGACTTCGGCGCGGATGACGACGAAGGGGCTGCAGAGTTTTCAGTATGGGCGGATTGAGGCGAGGATTCAGATTCCTGCGGGGTCGGGAGTGTGGCCGGCGTTCTGGATGCTTGGGGATGATATCGACCAGCGGTCGTGGCCGGCTTCCGGCGAGCTGGACATCATGGAGAACATTGGTAAGGAGCCGGGGAAGATTCATGGGTCGGTGCATGGGATTGGGTTTACGGGCACGCCGCTGACGACCTTGGCCACGCTGCCGGAGGATGCGCAGTTTGCGGCGGGGTTTCATACGTATGGCATGATCTGGTCGCCGTGCAAGGTGCAGTATTACGTGGATGATCCGGTGCATCCATATGCGACGTACACGCGGGCTGATTTGCCCAAGGGCGCAGTGTGGCCGTTCGATGATGGGCGATATTTCTTTATGTTGAATTTGGCGATGGGTGGAGACTGGCCGGGGCCGCCGGCGGCGATTACTCCGGCGACGGTTGAGATGCTGGTGGATTATGTGCGGGTGTACCAGGATGAGCAGCTGAGTTCGGTGAAGCCTTAGGAGGCTATGCTGTCGGTATGAGTGGACGTGTGGCGTTGGTGACGGGAGCTTCGCGAGGGTTGGGCGCGGCGATGGCGGTGCAGCTGGCTGAGAGCGGGCATTGCGTGGCGGTGAATTACTTCGAGCGAGCAGCGCGGGCGGAGGAGTTGTGTGCCGGGCTAAGGGCGAAGGGGCTGGTGGCGCAGGCGTTCCAAGGGGATGTGCGGGATGAGGCTGACGTCGCGCGGCTTGTTGGGGAGGTCGAGGCTGCGCTAGGGGCGGTTGAGGTGCTGGTAGTGAATGCTACGGGGCATCAGCCGTTGCTATCGATTGAGGAGCAGACCTGGTCGGCGTATCTGGATCAGCTTGAGTTTTTTGTGAAGTCTCCGCTGCTGCTCGTGAAGGCAGTGTTGCCGGGAATGCGGTCGCGCGGGTTTGGGCGGGTGATCCAGATTGGCAGCGAAGTGGTAGAGTTGGGCAATCCGCGGTTCGCGAATTATGTTGCGGCGAAGGCCGCGCAGTTGGGACAGACGCGGTCGTGGGCGCGTGAGCTTGGAGGGTCGGGGATTACGGTAAACCTGGTCGCGCCGGGTTGGATTCCTACGGAGCGCGCGTTCGAGGCGGCGCAACAGGAGAAGGACACGTATGCACGCGGCGTGGCGCTTGGACGAATGGGCCTGCCGGAAGAGGTTGGGCGCGTGGTCGCGTTCCTCGCGAGCGACGCGGCTTCGTTTGTGACGGGGCAGAAGATTGCGGTGAATGGCGGGAACACGCTTGGGTAGCTCGGTAGAACCAGATCGGAGCGCGATGACTCAAAAAAGCAAACAGCAGATTCCCAGAGGGAATGACAGAAAGAAAAGCAACAGCGTCGGGCGCAGCCACGATGAGATTGCGCTAGGGTTCTTGGGTGGCTAGCAGGGCCTTGAGGTCTAGGGGGCGGGTGTACATGGTTAGGGTGCCGGTGGGGGTGCGGGGCCATTCGGACTCGGGGCGGTCCCAGTAGAGCTCTACGCCGTTGAGGTCGGGGTCGTGGAGGTAGAGGGCTTCGCTGACGCCGTGGTCGGCGGCGCCGTCTAGAGAGATGTTGGCGGCGAGCAGGCGGCGGAGGGCGTCGGCGAGGGCTGCGCGCGTGGGATAGAGGATGGCGTGGTGGTAGAGGCCGGTAGTCCCTGGGCCGGGAGGCTGGCCTCCGAGGGATTCCCAGGTGTTGAGGCCTATGTGGTGGTGATAGCCGCCGGCGGAGAGGAAGGCGGCGGAGTCGCCCATGCGCAGGGTGATGTCGAAGCCGAGGACGCCGTGGTAGAAGGCGAGGGCGCGGTCGAGGTTGGCGACGCGGAGGTGGACGTGGCCCATGCGGGTTTGCGGATGGATGGATGCGGGAGCGCTCATGGAGTGGGCAGACCATTGCTGCCTGGAGGTTCGTTGGCGCTGGCGTCGAGGGCTACCTTCCACTCGCCGTGGACCTTCTTCCAGACGGTGATGTAGCGGCCGGTGGTGGTGGTGGATTTGCCATCCTTGTCGATGGTGGTGGCGTCGTAGTGTCCCCAGGTGAAGCCGGTGTCGTTGGAGGGGCCCATCTGGGCTCCCTGGGCGTACCAGCTGAGCTTGTAGGTAGCGGGATCCCAGTTGGCGATGGAGGCGATGGCGGAGCGGCCGAGGACGGCGGGCTGGCCGTTGTTGAGGGTAACGCCGTCGTCGGCGAACCAGGAGCTGAAGGCCTTGCCGCCGCCGTCCGTGACGGCCTGGGAGAACTGGCCTTCGAGCTTGAGCAGTTCGAGCACGCCGGGAGGGAGATTGGGCATCTTCAGCGGCGTGTAGGTGAAGGGCGACTTCGCGGGGCTCGAGACTGGAGGAACGGACGGGTTGGCAGAGGGGCTGACAGCGGTGGCTGGCGGGATGTTCTGCGCGCAAAGGCTCACGGGAAGGGCGCAGAGCAGAAGGGCGAGGGCTAGTCGACTCATGAGGAGAATTGTACGTCGCGGAGACAGCTGGGAGGATGAGGCTGATATGCTTCGGGCCATGGCAGAGAGTTCGGCGAAGGGTGAGGTGTTGGTAACGGCTGCAGGTGCGTTGGTGCTGGCTGGGGGCGTGGTGATGGGAGCGTTGCATGCGCCGCACGCGGTGGCGATGAGCGTGCGATGGGTTGGTGTGCTGCTGATGATGGTGTTTGCGTGGCGGCGGAAGAGTCTTACGCCCTGGATCTTTGTGGCGATGGTTGCGGGAGCGGAGTTGGGGTTCGATGCGCCGCATGTTGCAGTGCAGTTGAGAGTCTTGTCGGATATCTTTCTGCGGCTGATTCGGACGATTGTGGCTCCGCTGATTGTGGCTACGTTGATTGTTGGGATTGCTGGACATGGTGATCTGAAGAGCGTTGGACGCATGGGTTTGAAGGCGCTGGTGTATTTCGAGGTGGTGACTACGCTGGCGCTTGCTGTTGGGCTGGTAGCGATCAATGTGACGAAGGCTGGAGTTGGGTTGATGGTGTCGGGTGCGGCTCCGATCGTGAGTGCGCCGGTGGCGACTCGGTGGGACGAGGTGCTGTTGCATGTGTTTCCGGAGAACCTGGCGAAGAGTATCGCTGAAGGCCAAGTCCTGCAGGTGGTGGTGTTCGCGGTGCTGTTCGGGATTGCGCTGGCAACGGTGAGTGAGGCGAAGCGCGCTCCTGTGCTGAGGCTTTGCGAGAGCCTTAGCGAGGTGATGTTTAGGTTTACGAATGTGGTGATGTACTTTGCTCCGGTCGCAGTTGGGGCGGCGATGGCTTACACCGTCGGGAACATGGGGCTGGGTGTGCTGGTGAATCTGACGAAGCTGCTGGCCACGCTGTATGGTGCGTTGGTTGTGTTTGGCGTATGCGTGCTGCTGCCGGTGGCGCTGCTGTTCCGCGTGCCGGTGCTGCGGTTCCTGCGTGCGGTGGCGGAGCCGGCGACGATTGCGTTTGCTACGTCGACCAGCGAGGCAGCGCTGCCGAGTGCGATGGAGCAGATGGAGGCGCTGGGAGTTCCACGACGGATTGTTGCGTTCGTGATTCCGGCGGGGTATAGCTTCAACCTGGATGGGTCGACGCTGTATCTTGCCGTGGCCAGTATCTTTGTGGCGCAGGCGGCTGGGATGCACCTTTCTCTTGGGCAGCAGGTGGTGATGATGCTGACGCTGATGCTCACTAGCAAGGGCGTGGCGGGGGTTCCGCGGGCGATGTTGGTGGTGTTGCTGGCTACAGCTTCGCAGTTCCATCTGCCGATGGAACCGATTTTCGTGATTCTCGGGATCGACGCGCTGATGGATATGGCGCGGACGACCGTGAATGTTGTCGGGAACTGTTTGGCTAGCGTGGTGATCGCCAAGTGGGAAGGCGAGTTTGGGACCGAACCGGTTAGCGAAGTCGTGCTCGAGGGCGCGGAAGCTTAGGGGTACCCCCTCCCCCTCCCCACTGTTTGCAGGTGTTTTTTGCCTGTAAGCGTATGAAAGTAGGCGGTTTAAGGTGGTAGATCCTTGCGCGGTTTCCGGTCGATTTTGACCTGTAAGCCGATGATTCCAAGATGCTTACAAGCAAAATAGCTTTTCTAAAGGAGTTACGGGGCAGCTGGGGTTGGCGGCTTGGGATCTACGTCCATGAATGTGGGTCTAGTTCAATTGTAGTGGGTTGGCGGGGGTAACTATGCCAAGTGGGTTAGAGAGAAATCGGCAATGGGGGCGCGGGTTTTGTGGGGTTTGGGGGTGCGTGGGGGGTTGACATGCGGGTTTTGGGCTGTTTTTGAGGGTGATTTGGGGAGATTTATTTTGGGGCTGTGAATGCTGGTGCCGGGGTGAGGCGCGAGCTGGGATTTTGGTTGAAAAGGGACCAGGGTCATCGGTGAGATGAAACTCTTCGGGGTCCTTCGGCTGCGCTCAGGATGACAGAGTTTTGGCGGGTTGGGGATTGGAACGGTTTTGGTGGATTGGTTCCCGCGCGCAAAAAAACGCGTAGGGAGAGACCCGGCGCGCGGACAGGGAAGAAGCAGATTCCCGGAGGGAATGACAGAAAGAAAGGCAAGGGCAATGACGAATACAGGGGTCTTTCCACTGCGCATCACAAAAACAAGTGCGTGATGCTCCGGTCGAGATGACGGAGTTTTGGTGACGCAGAGGAAAGCCGGTAGTGGCGAGAATCGGTGGGGGTTGGGTGGAGCAGCGGTTGGGTTAGGGTTGGGTGGACCAGCAGTTGGGGTTGGGTTGGGTGGTGGAGCTGGAGCTTGGGTTGGGGGTGGGTGGGTTGATGGCGGGAGTGGTGGTGGGACGGCCGGGGCCGGGGGGTTGGGGTGTGGGGCAGGGGGAGGGTGCGCTGCCTGAGTCGTTGGCGTTGCGGTCGTCGCGGTGGTGGTCGTGGTGGTCGTCAGCGGGTGGGAGGATGTTGATGGTGCGGAGCCAGGCGGTGGCGAGGCGAGGCCAGTTTTCTTCGGGGGCGTTGGGCGGGTGCATGCCGAAGCCGTGGCCGCCGGTGGCGTAGAAGTGGAGCTCGGCGGGGATGTGGGCGTCGAGAAGAGCGCCGTAATAGACAAGAGCATTGCGAGCGTAGGTGCGATCGTTTTCTGCCTGGATGAGGAAGGTGGAGGGAGTGAACTCGTTGGGGGCGTAGACGGGGTTGAGCTCGGTGTTGGCGGGCGGGATGGCGAGGTAGGCGGGGTAGACGATGATGGCGAAGTCGGCGCGGGCGCTGATGCGAGGGTTAACGTCGGGCGCGGCGGGGGTGGAGGCGACGTGGTCGTCGTTGGGATGAGTGCAGAGGAGGGCGGCGAGGTTGGCGCCGGCGGAGAAGCCCATCACGCCGATGTGGGTGGGATCGAGATGCCACTCGGCGGCGTGGGCGCGGGTGAGGCGCATGGCTTGCTGGGCGTCTTCGAGATCGGCGGGGTCGGCGGGATAGTGGCCGGCATCCCCTGCGGGCTGGGCTACTCGGTATTTGACGAGGATGCAGGTGATGCCGACGGAGTTGAGCCAGTGGCAGGCGTCGGTACCTTCGCCGTCGGTGACGAGGATGCGATAGCCGCCGCCGGGGAAGACGAGGACTGCGGCACCCGTGTTCTCGCCGTGCGGCGGGTAGACGGTGAGGGTGGGGATGGTGACGTTGGTGAGGCGGACGACGCGACGGCCGCTGATGAAGTTGTCGGTGGGTGTGGTGGTGTCGGTTTCGGGGGCGGTGGTTGCAGGAGGCTCGGGTGTGGCGTGGGGCCAGAGGGGGAGGGTGAGGGGTGGGGTCTGGGAGTGGGCCGGGGCTGCGGGGAAGAAGAGCAGGAGAGAGGCGAGGGCGAGGGCCGGGGAGAAGCATTTCATGCGCACCATAGTATTCCAGGACTTAGGATTCTGCGCGGACGGTGCTGCACCGAGGGTGGTGGCGGGGGATTCGTGATCCCACCCGCCCGCAAGTGCGCGTACGGATGGGGCATCCTGCGCATGCGAGGCGAGAGGGTTATTTCGTTCGTGGTGATGGGGTAACGGATTGAGGGGAGGGTTGTTGGTGGGGTGGGCAAGGAAATGCGGCGGGTTGGTACACTGGAGGGATACAGAGTACGTCCTATGAGCATGAGGTTAAGGGCCCCACGGGTTTCGAGATGAGCGAATATTTAAGTAAGATCAAGTCGCCGGGGGATGTAAAGAAGCTTGGCCTCGTGGAGCTGGAGCGCCTGGCGGAGGAGATTCGCGAGCGGCTGATTGTGGGCGTGGCGAAGACGGGTGGGCATATCGGGCCGAATCTTGGCGTGGTGGAACTGACCATCGCGATGCATTATGTGTTCGATACGCCGCGGGATAGTTTTGTGTACGACGTAAGCCACCAGAGTTATGTGCACAAGTTGCTGACGGGGCGGGAGAGTCAGTTCGATACGATCCGGCAGCCGGGGGGCCTGAATGGCTTCATGCTGCGGACGGAGAGTGAGCATGACTCGTTTGGTGCGGGGCATGCGGGGACCGCGCTGAGTGCGGCGCTGGGTATGGCGGTGGCTCGGGATATGAGCGGCGGGGATGAGCACATTGTGGCGCTGGCGGGGGATGCGGCGTTTACCAATGGGATCAGCTACGAGGCGCTGAATAATATGGCGTCGACTAAGCGGCTGATCATCGTGCTGAATGATAACGAGTGGTCGATTGATAAGAATGTGGGCGCGATTGCGGAGTACTTCCACAAGATTGCGACCAACCCTACGTATGTGAGCATGCACGATCGCGCGGCGGTGCTGGTGGAGAAGTTTGGCGGCAAGGCTGCCCGGCATATTGCGCGCAAGGCGGAAGAGGCGGCTAAGGGGATTGTCGGGCGGGGCATGATCTTTGAGGAGTTTGGGCTGAATTATTTTGGTCCGGTGGATGGGCACAATCTGCCGATGCTGATTGAGACGTTCAAGTTCCTGAAGAAGCAGAAGCGGCCGGTCGTGCTGCATGCGCTGACGCAGAAGGGGAAGGGATTTGCTCCGGCGATGGAGCAGCAGAAGAAGTTTCATGGGCTGGGGTCGTTTGATCCGGCGACGGGAGAGACGAAGGCGGCGGCGCAGAAGACTTACTCGGAGGTGTTTGCCGAGAGTTTGACGAAGCTGGCGAATGAGAATGAGAAGGTGGTCGCGATTACCGCGGCGATGCCCAATGGGACGGCGCTGGATTTGTTTCGGCCGCATCATCCGAAGCGGTACTTCGATGTGGGGATTGCGGAGGAGCATGCGGTGTTGTTTGCCGCGGGGATGGCGACGAAGGGGTATCGGCCGTTCTGCGCGATTTACTCTACGTTTTTGCAGCGGGCGTTCGATCAGATTGTGCATGATGTGGCGCTACAGAATTTGCCGGTGGTGTTCTGCATGGATCGCGGCGGGTTGAGTGGGGATGATGGGCCTACGCATCACGGGCTGTTCGACATCAGCTATTTGCGCGGCGTGCCGAATTTAATCCATATGGATCCTAAGGATGAGGACGAGTTGCAGGACATGATGTTTACGGCGCTGGAGCATGAGGGGCCTAGCGCGATTCGGTATCCGCGGGGGACGGGGCCGGGGGTTGAGGTGAAGGCGCAGCCGGTGGCGCTGGAGATTGGCAAGGCCGAGGTGCTGAAGGACGGGCGCGACGTCGCGATTTTTGCGCTGGGTGCGATGGTGGCGGAGGCAGAGCGGCTGTCGGTGATGTTGGAGGCGGAAGGGCACAGCGTTGCGGTGATCAATGCGCGGTTTGCCAAGCCGATCGATGGCGAGTGTGTTGTGCGGTATGGTTCACGGTGCGAGTTGCTGGTGACGATGGAAGACCATGTGCTGGCGGGTGGGTATGGGTCAGCCGTACTGGAGTGCTTGAACGCGCACTCGATGGAGGTGCCGGTGGTGCGGGTGGGGTGGCCGGATGCGTTTATTGAGCATGGGAAGGTGGAGGCGCTGCGGGAGAAGTATGGGCTGACGGCGGAGTCGGCGATGGAGCGGGCGCGGCCGTTTCTTAAGCGGCCTGTCGCGGTTTAGGGTCCTGCGCGGACGGCGGGAGTGGATTGGTCGCGCGCTAGAGGGATTGGTGGGCGGCTTCGATGGCGAGGAGCTCGAGGGTGCGGCGGTGGCGGTAGTTGAAGGTGGCGGCTAGCTGGCGGTGGACGAAGAGTTTGTCGGCGAGGAAACCCAGGGGGCCGAGGGGGAGTTCGTACTCGACTTCGTCGTGGAGGAGGGTGCCGCTGCGGTGGGACTGGACGGTGTGGCAGTGGCGCCAATACTTGAAGGGGCCGCGGAGTTGGACGTCGCAGAAGCCTTCTAGCCAGCGGAAGTCTTCGATGAGGGCGTCCCAGGTGAGGCGGATTGGGGAGAACGGGATGGGGCGAATGGTGAGGGTGAGGCGCGTGCCAGTGCCGGCTGTGACGCGGTAGGAGCCGAGGAAGAGATCGAGTGGCGGAGGCGGCGAGACGTAGATGGCGTGCTCGATGCGCGCGTGCTGCCAGGTGGGCATGAGGCGGGGAAGGTTGGTGGGGTCGGCGAAGAAGGCGAAGACTTGCTCGATGGGGTAGGGGAGGCGCTGTTCTGTTTGGAAGTGGAGACGCATGGGTTCCCCCGTGAGTGTAATGGTGGGGCCGCGGTGGTGTGTTAGCCCACGGTGAGGAGATGAAATATTTCGGCAAAGAACAGTGGCGTCCCGAAGGACGCCACGCTGTTTCATGGAAGTGTTGGTGGCGGAGGGTTAGTTGGGCATCAGGACGGCGTTGATGACCTGGATGACGCCGTTGGACTGGATGACGTTGGCGGTGGTGATCTCAGCCTTGCCACCCTTCTCGTCGGTGATCATGATGTGGCCCATGTGCTCGGTGAAGGTGAGCATGCCACCCTGAACGGTCTTGGCCGAGTAGGTGCCGTTGCCCTTCTTGATCCACTCCTTGAGGTCCTTGGTGGTGATGGCGCCGGGGACGACGTGGTAGGTGAGGATCTTGACGAGGGTGTCCTTGTTCTCAGGCTTGACGAGGTTGTCGACGGTGCCGGCGGGGAGCTTACCGAAGGCTTCGTCGGTGGGAGCGAAGACGGTGAAGGGGCCGGGGCCTTCGAGCGTGTCGACGAGACCGGCAGCCTTGACGGCAGCGACGAGGGTCTTGTGGATGGGCGAGTTGACGGCGTTCTCGACGATGTTTTTGGTGGGGAACATTTCTGCTCCGCCGACGGTGGGGTCCTTCATCTGGGCGTTGGCTGCGAAGGAGGTGATGGCTAGCGCGGCGCCGGCCATGAGGGTAAGCAGTGACTTCTTCATTTGGTTTCCCTTTCAAAGGTTGTTGCTGTTGATCGTTGTTGCTGAAGCGCAAGGTGAGGAACAAAATATGTTGCTTTGTCTCGCTGTTCGGCAGAGACGCACATCCTATCTACGAGGGTGAAGCGCAAGTGGATTGGTTCTGCGCAAAGGTCGCGAGTTAATTGTGGCTCTGTTCGCAGGGGTGGCAGGAGGAAGAAGTGGGCGAGGTTTGAGGGGGTGGACAAAGAACTGAAAATTGTTCGGTGTGTAGAGCGCTATATGGAATCAAAGAGAGGGCGAGCGCGGAAGAGGGTTTGCGGGTGGGGTGTGCAGCTGAGGTTCGCCTGCATTGACAAAGTGGCAGAGCGACCGTCAACTGAAGCAAGCGTATGGCCAGGCAAAGGGAGTTGCGAGGGAGAATGTACGAGAGGGGTGATCAATCGCGGATCAGGGTGGCGCTGGCGCGTGTGGGCCATGAACGCGGGCTGCTGCTGGTGGGAATCTTCAAATTGAGTAAGGCGATCTTCTTTACGGCGGTGGGAGCGGGCGCGCTGGACTTGATGAACAAGAACATCAGCGCCGTGGTACTGCGTGTGGTCGATGCGCTGCGGATCGATCCGGAGCGGCATTTCGTCGGGATCCTGATGGAGCATGTGGGGCTGATCCAGCCGCAGACGTTACGCAGGGCTGGAATCTTGTCGTTCCTGTATGCGATGGTGTGCGTGGTGGAAGGTACGGGCTTGATGCTGGAGAAGCGCTGGGCTGAATACTTCACGGTGACGCTGACGGCGCTGGCTCTGCCGTGGGAGAGTTACGAGCTGATCGAGAAGTATTCGCCGTACAAGGTGGGGCTGCTGCTGATCAACCTGGCGGTGCTGATTTACCTGGTGTGGATTTTGAAGAAGCGGCGGGAAGATGGGGGCGAGCGGTACGGCGGGGACGGCCAGGGATAGGGGATTTTCGCTTTTATTTCGCTTACAACAAGCGGAATGGGCTGACAAGTACCCAAGGTGGGGCGAATCATTCGAGATAACACAATATGTAGGGGTGGGGTTCCAAAAAAATACTAGATAGTGGATTTTCCACATTTCCTAAGGAAAACCGGGGACGGAACCCTGAGATTTCACTTGCTATCCAGCGGCTTACGCTACATTCTTAGTGGAACGAAGTGGAACAAAGTGGTCAAAACAGTTGATGTGAGACCAAACCTGAGTCGATAGTACTGGAATCGACAGCCGTAGGAGAGTCTTCGGGCAGATACCCTTCGGGATTTTGGTTCGAGATTGGGAACGAGGTTTTGAATGTTTCGTGGCAATCACCCAGCGCGTGTTGATGAGAAGGGCCGGTTGAAGATTCCGGCTGACTTCAAGCGCCGTGTGGATGAGCTGTATGGGCCTCAGTTTTTTATTACGAGCAAGGATGGCAAGCGGGCTGAGCTGTACCCGATGAAGGAATGGGAGCGGATTGAGGATGCGCTGGCGAAGGCACCCTCGAGCGCTGCGAAGAAGAAGTTTCTGGACGTGACGAACTATTACGGCCAGGTAGTGGAGATGGATGCGCAGGGAAGGTTGTTGATTCCGCAGTTGCTGCGCGAGGCTGCGACGCTGGCAAGCGATGTTGCGGTGTTGGGAATGCAGACGTACCTGGCGGTCGCCGATGACAAGAAGCACAAGGCGTCGCTTGAGGAGAATCCGTTGACAGACGCAGATATGGATGCGTTGGGAGCGGCAGGAATTTAGGTTTGAAAGCCCCTTAGTGGGGCGCATGAGGCGGATGGCATGGCTGAACCGCAACATGTACCGGTTCTTTTGGAAGAGAGTTTGAACTTTCTGAATGTGCGCGCGGGCGGTGTGATGGTTGATTGCACGCTCGGGTTTGGCGGCCACTCTTTGACGATAGCAAAGAGGCTTGGAGCGGCGGGCAGGTTGATCTGCTTCGATCGCGATGAGCAGGCGATGGAGTTGGCCAAGGCGCGGCTGACGGGATTGGCTTCGGAGCTGGGAGGCGAGATGCCCACGGTTGAATTTGTGGGGCGGCCATTCTCAGAGATTGCCGAGGTCATCTCGCCGGGCACGCTGGATGGATTGCTTGCTGATTTTGGCGTGAGCAGCATGCAGCTGGACGAGGCGCACAGAGGTTTTAGTTTCCGGTCGGATGGACCCTTAGACATGCGGATGGATACGCGCAAGGGTTTGACGGCCGAACAAGTGGTAAATCAGGCGGACGAAGAAGATCTCGCGAACTTGATTTACGAATTCGGAGAGGAAAGGAGGTCGCGGAGAATCGCCAGAGCTATTGTGCGGGCGCGGCCGTTATCAACGACAGCAGAACTTGCTCGAGTGATCACGGCCGTTGCCCCGCCAATAAAAGGCGAACATTTACATCCGGCGACCAAGACTTTCCAGGCACTTCGAATTCGAGTGAATGATGAGCTGGGCGAGATTCAAACGCTGCTGAAAAGCGCGGGATCTCTGCTAAAGCCGGGCGGGCGAGTGGTGATGATCAGTTTTCACTCGCTGGAGGACCGGCTGGTGAAAGACAGTTTTCGCGAGAGTGCGAGGCTGGGCGAGTTGGAAATGTTGACGAAGAAGCCGGTGACGGCAACGGAACAAGAGGCGCTGCGGAATCCGCGATCGAGAAGCGCAAAGTTGAGAGCTGCTGAGAGAGTTTCGCAGCGAGATGCGAAGAAGTACAAAAAGTTTTAGAGATCGGGCCGGGGTTGTCCTGCCGTGCTTTCAGGCGAAAGACAACCAATGTTTCAAAATTCCCTTCCCCCATCAGCAACCCCGGCCCGGGTTGCACTCGCTGAGCGAGTCGGGGAAAGGGGAGCGAGTTTGAACGAGATTGCAAGGCGGAGGATGCGCGATGGCGACGATGGCGATTGGCGGACAAGGGATGGCGGAGATGCAGGCGAGGCCCAGCGCGCGGCGCGGGGTGAGCGTTGCTGAGCGGAACCGCGAGCTCTATGAGCAGCAGCGGGCGCGTCGCCGCGGTCCGACGCCTGAGATGTTCTTTGCCAAGCACATCGACAACAGCCGGATTGTGAAGGCGGATGATCCGGAACGGCGCAAGGAGATGCGCAGCTTCACCATCGCGATGACGGTGTTCTTTCTGCTCACGATGGTGTATGTGTGGCAGCACTTTTCGGCGATTGAGGTCGGCTACAAGGTAGAGGCGCAGAAGACGGCGGTGGCGCAGTTGCAGGAGAAGAATCGGCAACTGGAGCTGACCGAGGCGCAACTGAGCGACCCGGGACGGATTGACAAGATTGCGAAGCGGCTGGGACTCAACACTCCGCAGCCGGGACAAGTGGTGCGGCCGGATGGCATGAGCGGGACCACCGCGGTGATGGCGCAGGCACAGATTCCCTCGCTGACCGGAAAGCTGACGGGCAACTAGGTGGCTGCGATGGCTGGCTGGCGTCGCGCAGAGTTTGATACAGGAACAGGAATTCCAGGATGAAAGAGACGTCGCGTCAAAAGCTTACCGCACCCATACGACGGGTGCGGTTTGTCTACGTTGCGATGTTTTTCTGTTTCTGGGCGGGCGCGATTGCGGTGCGGTTGACGTGGCTGCAGGTGATCCAGCATGGGACGTGGGTGGAGCGCGCGAAGCAACAGCAGCAGCGAACGTTTGAAGTGGCTCCGCACCGAGGCGTCCTGTATGACCGCAACATGCATCCGCTGGCGATGACGGTGCTGGTGGACAGCATCTACGCGGTGCCGAGCGAGCTGGGAGAGAATCGTGCGGACGATGCGGCGCTGCTGGCGAGAATTGTGCATGCGGACCCGCAGGAAGCTTTCACAAGAGAAAAAGAAATTGATGCGCGGTTCAATGCGTCGAGACACTTTGCGTGGGTGGCGCGCAAGGTGACGCCGGAGATTGCGGCGCGGGTGCAGCAGCTGAATCTGAAGGGAATTTATTTTCAGAAGGAGTTCAAGAGGTTTTATCCCAATGGGGATCTAGGTGCGCATGTGCTGGGGTATGTGGGCACGGACGATAACGGACTGGGTGGGTTGGAAGCGAAGTTCGATGAAGAGCTGCATGGAGAGCCGGGGCATGAGTACACGGCGATCGATGCGAAGCGGCACGTGCTGGGTTCGGATGAGAGCGATCCTATCCCGGGCGAAAATCTGCAGCTGACGATTGACTCGAATATTCAGCATATGGCCGAAAAGGCGCTGGATAAGCAGATGGCGAAGGTGAAGGCGTCGCATGGAACGATCGTGGTACAGGATCCGAATACGGGGCAGATATTGGCTCTGGCGGTAAGTCCGCGATTCAATCCGAATGATGCGCTGCATGTGGATCCGCAGGATTTGACGGACCTGGCGGTGAGCGATGTGTATGAGCCGGGGTCGACGTTCAAGCTGGTGACCTACTCGGCGGCCATTGATGCGGGGAAGGTGAAGCCGACAGACATGGTGGATTGCCAGGGCGGCGCGATGACGATGTATGGACGGACGCTGCATGATGTGAAGACCGACCACTTCGGAGTGGTGACGGTGCAGAAGGCGCTGGAGGTATCGAGCGACGTGGGCGCGGCGAAGATGGCGCTGAAGGTGGGTCCGGAGACGTTTTACAAGTACATCAAGGGATTTGGGTTTGGCGATCGGAGCGGAGTGGAGTTGCCGAGCGAGACGCGTGGATTGCTGGCGCCGCCGAGGAAGTGGGGATCGACGAGCATTCTGTCGATTGCGATTGGGCAGGAAGTGGCTGTGACGCCGGTGCAGTTGGTGTCGATGGTGTCGACGATTGCGAATGGGGGAACGTATCTGCCGCCGCACATCTTGCTGGAGTCGAGCGACGCGTTGAAGAGTGAGCAGAAGCTGGGGGCGAGCCCGTTTCATCCTACGGACGGGTTGCCGTCGACGTTGCCGGATGGAGCGCATCGGGTGATCAGCGAGGCGACGGCGTCGACGATGCGGGAGATGATGGCGGGCGTGGTGAGTGAGGGAACGGGCAAGGCGGCGCAGTTGAACGGCTATAGCTCGGCGGGAAAGACGGGCACGGCGCAGAAGGTTGACCCGGTGACGCACACGTATTCGCATACGAAAGTGGTGGCGAGCTTTGCGGGATTTGCGCCGGTCAATCATCCGGCGATTTCGGTGACGGTGGTGGTCGATCAACCGACCGTGGGCATACTTTATGGCGCCGAGGTGAGCGCGCCGGTGTTCCGCGAGGTTGCGCAGGAGGTGCTGGAGTACCTGGGCGTGCCGCATGACCAGGCGCTGAAGTCGGCACAGCAGATGAAGGAAGCGCAGAACACGGTGGAGCCGGATGATGTGCCGGACCAGCATGTCGGGGAGCTGAGCGCGGTGTACGACGAGGTGAATACTTTGCCGCCGGATGATCCGCTACGGCAGCCGGCGAACGCGGCAGCGATGGCGCAGAATCGCAGTGCGGACAAGGCGTATGAAGAGGCGGCGAAGGAGAAGCCTAAGCCTGCGGGGCTGGCAGCGCTGCCGGACAAGGTGCTGGACGCGATTCATAAACATGAAGCCGCGACGGCGGGTGCGCCGGGTGCTGCATCCGTGAATGAAGCTCGGGTAGACGCGCCAGTGATTCGGCCGCAGGTGCAAGTGCGGGACAATGGGGCGGTGGTGGTCGATCCGGGAAAACGGGTGGCCGTGCCGGACTTTCATGGGAATGATTTGCGGTCGGTGGTGGAGCGAGCGGGCGGGCTGCGCTTGAGGGTGCGAACGCTGGGTAGTGGACTGGCGCAGGACCAGGCTCCGCTGGCGGGAACGCTGGTTCCGCTGGGGACGGAGATCGTGGTTCGGTTCATGCGATGATGTCCTCGTCGCCGTGGGTGGTGATCGCGGTGGGAGCAGTGGTGGGTGTGTTCGTCGGCTTGCTGGGCACCAGCGGCGCGATCATGATCCCGGTGATGATTTATGTGTTTGGGCTGACACAGCTAAAGGCGCAAGGGACGTCGTTGTTCATTGCGTTGATTCCAATCTGGGCGTTTCCGCTGGTGCCGTATGCGCAGGCTGGGAATGTGGAATGGAAGTTGGGGCTGTTGTTGGCCGCGGGCGTGGCGGTGGGTGGATATTTTGGCGGGCATTGGGCGCAGGAATTGCCGGTCGGGCTAATTCGCAAAGGGTTTGCGGTGGTGCTGGCGGTGGTGGCGGTCCGATTGTTTCTGCAAAGGTAGAATCGTCAGAATGCAGTGGAGTGAAGCATTGGCGGCGGTGAGCGTGGTGGAGACTGCCGGGCGCGGGGATGTGGAGGTGCGCGGGGTGCAGTATGACTCGCGTAAGGTGAGCGCGGGCGATGTGTTTGTGGCGATGCGCGGTGGGACTTCTGATGGGAATGATTTCATTGACGCGGCGATTCGTAAGGGGGCTGCGGCTGTTGTGACGGACTCGTTGGAGAGGTTTGTGGATTTGCGCGCACAGCAGCCGGAGCTGGCGCTGGCGTTGGTGGACCGCGAGTCGAATGGGGGACGGCGGGCGCTGGCGGAGATTAGCTCGGCGGTGTTTGGCGCTCCGGAGAAGATGCTAAAGGTTAGCGCGGTGACGGGGACAAATGGGAAGACGACGACTGCGTTTTTGTTGGAGCAGATGCTGCGGAGTGTGGGGCGGAAGTGCGTGCTGCTGGGGACCATTGAGACGCACGTGGGCGATGTGGTGCGGGAGAGCGAACATACGACGCCTGAGAGTCGGGATGTGCTGGCGGTGTTTGCCGAGGGGGTTAGGGCGGGGTGCACCGAGGTGGTGATGGAGATGAGTAGCCACGCGCTGGAGCAGGAACGGGTGTGGGGGATTCCGGTGGATGTAGCGATGTTTACGAATTTGACGCAAGACCATTTGGATTATCACGGCACGATGGGGAAGTATGCGTCGGCGAAGGCTAAATTGTTTAGTGGCGTTGGTGCTGAAGCACCTCGGGTGGCGGTGATTAATGCGGACGATGACCAGGGGAACTTTATGAGAGGCTTCGCGCAGAAATCCGGGACTGCTGCTGTGTGGACTTACGGGTACAGGCCTGATCGAGAGTATGGACTGCCCGACTCGTATGCTGAGGACGTTGTCCTCCACGCCGGTGTGACGAGGTTTAGCTGGGTGAGCCCAGCGGGAAGGGCAATCGAGATTGAGTCTCCGCTGACGGGGCGGGTGAATGTCTACAATCTGCTGGCTGCAGCTACGGCGGCGCTGGCTCGTGGGCTGTCGTTGGCGGAGATTGCGTCTGCTGCGAAAGGTTTGCGGCAGGTGCCAGGAAGGTTTGAGGTTGTGCCCGGATCGCGTGATGCTGGCTTCACGGTGGTGGTGGATTATGCGCATACGGATGATGCGTTGAAGAACTTGATTGCGTTGGGACGAGATTTGGTGAAGGAGCGTGGGGGGCGGGTGATTACGATGTTTGGGTGTGGTGGAGATCGGGATCGGATGAAGCGGCCGAAGATGGGTGGGGTGGCTGGGGAAGGGAGCGATCTCGTGGTGGTGACTAGTGATAATCCTCGCAGTGAGGATCCGATGACGATTATTGAGGAGGTGTTGGTGGGGGTGAGGGAGACGACGGTGGAGTGTTTGGTGGAGGTGGATCGGCGGGCGGCGATTGCGGTGGCGATTCGTGCGGCACGGGTAGGGGATATTGTGTTGCTGGCGGGGAAGGGGCATGAGAAGACGCAGACGTTTGCGGAGGGTGTCGTGCACTTCGATGATGTGGAAGAGGCGGAGAAGGTGTTGCGGGAGATTGGACGATGAAGCTGACGTTGGGACAAATTGCGGATTGGATTCATGCTGAGGGGGAGTTTGATTCGGCGGTCGAGGCGGTGGGGTACTCGATTGACTCGCGGACGATTGGGGCGGGGGAGTTGTTTTTTGCGGTGCGCGGGGAGCGCGTGGATGGGCATGATTTCGTTGAGGCCGCGATGGCGAATGGAGCGGTGGCGGCCGTGGTGAGTCAGCGATGGCTGGTGCCGGCGGAGTTTGATGAATGCAGGCTGCTGCGGGTTCCGGATGATTGCGAGGATTGCGTGCTGGATGCGATGCAGAAGCTGGCGCACGAGGTGCGGAGGGCGTGGGGCGGGCGCGTGATTGGGGTGACGGGGTCGGCGGGTAAGACTACGACGAAGGAATGTATTGCGGCGGTGCTGGCTACGAAGTTCAAGGTTTTGAAGACGGAGGGGAATTACAACAATCACTTTGGCGTGCCGCTGACCCTGTTGCGGCTGGAGATGGAGCACGAGGTGGCCGTGCTCGAGATGGGGATGAATCATGCGGGGGAGATTCGGGCGCTGGCTAAGATTGCGGAGCCGGAATGGGCGGTGGTGAGTAATGTCGCGGCGGTGCATTTGGAGTTTTTCGCGGATGGGCTGGAGGGGATTGCACGGGCGAAGTATGAGCTTGTGGAGGCTCTGCCGGCGGAGGGCTTGGCGTTTCTGAATGCGGATGATGAGCGCGTGCGGGAGTTTGGTCGAGGGATGGGGGAACGGGCGGTGCTGTTCGGGACGAGTGAGGGAGCGGCGGTGCGGGCGGTGGGGATTGACGATCACGGGTTGCGGGGGACGGAGTTTGAGTTGGTCGCGGGAGGTCGACCGATGCTGTGGCCGATGGTGCTGCACATGCCGGGAAGGCACAACGTGATGAACGCGCTGGCGGCGTATGCGGTGGGGAGTTGGAGCGGGGTGGAGCAGTTCGATGCAGTGAGTGCGTTGGAGCGTATGCGGCCGACGGAGAAGCGGGGAAATTTGATCGAGTGGGGCGGCGCTGAGATTGTGAATGATACGTATAACTCGAATCCAAAGGCGCTGGACGGGATGGTGGAGGCGCTGAGGAAGACGGAGGCCAAGCGGCGGATCGTGGTGGCGGGCGAGATGCTGGAGCTGGGGGCTGAGGGGGCTCGGCTGCATGAGGCTTGTGGTGAGGCGATGGTGGGCGTGGACGTGGTGGTGGGGGTGAGAGGGTTGGCGCGGGAGATTGTTGCGGGGGCGCGTGCATTGGGCGTGCGGGCTGAGTTTGTGGAGACGCCGGAGGAGGCGGGGGAGTGGCTGCGGAAGAATCTGCGGGAGGGCGATGTGGTGTTGCTGAAGGCGTCGCGCGGGGTGAAGCTGGAGCGGGCGCTTGAGGCGCTGGGTTCGGCGTGAGGCGGGCGCGATGTATTGAGGGAGATTCCTGCTAATGGTTACGTGCGGGAATCACATAAAGAGCACAAGCATGAAGGGTAAGATTAGCGGAGAACTGCGGCTGCACGATCCGGTTCGACGACACAGACGAGGCAAGGTCCGTTGCTCTATTGGTTGCTCTATCAAAAGCTGTTTCCGTACTTTCCGGTGTTCCGGATCTTCCGCTACGTAACGTTTCGCTGCGCGTTTGCGAGCATGACGGCGATGCTGATCGGGCTGCTGATTGGGCCGTTCGTGATTGAACGGCTGCGGGAGTTTCAGATCGGGCAGTTCATTCGCGAGGATGGACCGCAGAGCCATCTGAAAAAGGGTGGCACGCCGACGATGGGCGGGGTGCTGATCTGTATTTCCATCCTGGTGCCGACGCTGCTGTGGGCGAACCTGACGAATCCTTATATCTGGATGGTGATGCTGGCGACGGTTGCGTTTGGCGGGATCGGGTTTGCCGATGATTACATCAAGGTGGTGAAGAAGCGGAACCTGGGGCTGACGTCGTGGCAGAAGCTGGCGCTGCAGCTGCTGGTGAGTGGAGCGATTGCGGTGTCGCTGCTGGTGTTGCGTGGAGAGCACTCGTATTCGACGCGGCTGATGGTGCCGTTTGTGAAGAGGTTTCGGCCAGACTTGATTATCGGGAGCCTGTTGAGCTATCCGCATCTTTGGCCGCTGGCGTTTGTGCCGTTCGTGATCTTTGTGATGCTGGTGATTACTGGCTCGAGTAACGCGGTGAATTTGACGGACGGGCTGGATGGCCTGGCTATCGGCTGCACGATCATTGCCGCCGGCGCGTTGACGGTGCTGACGTACGTGAGCGGGCACGTGGTGTTCGCGGATTATCTTGAGCTGCAGCGCATGCCGATGGTGAGCGAGCTGACGATTTTTTGTGGGGCGATGGTGGGGGCGAGCATTGGGTTCCTTTGGTACAACGCGCATCCGGCAGAGGTGTTTATGGGCGATGTGGGATCGCTGGCGCTGGGTGGCGTGATTGGGACCGTCGCGGTGATTATCAAGCAGGAGCTGCTGCTACCGTTTATTGGCGGCGTGTTTGTGATTGAGATCATGAGCGTGATTTTGCAGGTGGGGAGTTACAAGCTGCGGAATGGGAAGAGGATTTTCAAGATGGCGCCACTGCATCATCATTTTGAGTTGATGGGATGGTCGGAGTCGAAGGTGATTACACGGTTTTGGATTACGGCGCTGGTATTTGCGCTGTTTGCGCTGACGACGCTGAAGCTGAGGTGATGCCGCCGTAAGCGAGCGAGGGGCTGAGATAAAGACTGGGAATAAACTCGGATTGTGGGCACTTGCCGCATTTGTTGCGGCAGGATGCTCTGCTTTCTTGCCACCCTCGAACGCATTTCCCCTCTTCATCTATTTCTGCATGGTTCTGGAGCTTGCGTCGCTTGTCCTTTTTGTCACGGCTGGCATTAAGGGGTCACGATGGTGGTTTGCGGTTCCGATTATCTTCATTAGTGTTTGGATTGTTGTTATGTCGCGAGGAATGTAATGGATTTGAAGAACAAACGCGTGTTGGTGGTGGGGTTGGGGAAGAGCGGGTTGGCGGCGGCGCGGTTTTTAAAAGCGCTGGGCGCGCGGGTGACCGTTAGCGATGCGCGGCCGGCGCTGCTGATTGCGGAGCTGTCGGAGATGCTGGAGGAGGGGTTCATGGTGGAAGCTGGGAGCCATGGGCTGCTGACGTTTCGACGGCAGGATTTGATTGTGGTGAGTCCGGGTGTGCCGATGTCGACTCCTGAGCTGAAGCAGGTACGGGCGATGGGGGCACATATTATTGGCGAGCTGGAGCTGGGGTTCGAGTATTTGAAGGGTGAGGTGATTGCGGTTACGGGGTCGAATGGAAAGACGACGACGACTTCGTTGATTGGAGAGATTTTGAAGGCGGCGGGGCGGGCGACGTTAGTGGGTGGGAATATTGGGCGGCCGGTTACGGCGATGGTGGAGGAGAGCACGGCGGAGAGTTGGAGCGTGCTGGAGGTTTCTAGTTTTCAGTTGGAGACGGTGGAGACGTTCAAGCCGCGGATTGCGTTGGTGCTGAATATTACGCCGGACCACCTGGATCGGCATGGAACATTTGAGGTGTACGCGGCGTTGAAGGCTCGGATTACGGAGTTTCAGACGGCCGAAGATTTTCTCATCCTGAATGGCGAAGATAAAGAGACGCAGATGATCGCGGCGAAGACAAAGGCGCAGGTGTACTGGTTCAGTGGGGGGCGGCCTATGAAGCAGGGAGCGTTTGTTCATGGCGAGTCGATCCTGTTTGTGGCGCGCGAGGGAGCGAAGGCGGAGCCGGTGATGCCGGTGGCGGAGATCTCGCTGGCGGGTGCGCACAACGTGGAGAATGTGTTGGCGGCGGTGTGTGCTGCTCGGCTCGCTGGGGTGGAGAGCGAGACGATTCGTGGGGCGGTGCGGGCGTTTAAAGCTGTCGAGCATCGGTTGG
>Ga0302228_10000829_pt1 | contig 24314 bp, 20 predicted proteins | sample II_Palsa_N1_2_FD_193519 | JGI IMG/M metagenome (GOLD analysis project Ga0302228, IMG submission 193519) | Peat permafrost microbial communities from Stordalen Mire near Abisko, Sweden - II_Palsa_N1_2 | ecosystem: Environmental > Terrestrial > Soil > Palsa > Peat permafrost | place: Sweden... | reverse complement strand
CGGCGGCGGTGTTTGGGGCGGTGCAACTGGCGTTGGGGGCGGGGGCTTCTCTTGCTGTGGGAGTTTGGGAGGGGGCTTCGCCTAAAGGGATGGGGGTTGCTATTGGCGTTGCCGGCGGGCTTTGTTATTGTGGCAAGCTGTTGGTTGTTCGCTGGCACGGGCGGGGGGTGCCTGGGGGTGTTGCTTAGGGCTGTCTTTTTGCCTGGGTGGCGCTTTGGTTGTTGTTCCTGCGGGGTTGGCCTTTCCTTGATTTCTTAGTGGTCTATTGGCGATGCCCCTGTGCGGGGCGGCACTTACTTTCTTTGCCGCCGCAAAGAAAGTAAGCAAAGAAAGCGGGCTGCAACCGCTAGCGTTTAGTGAGCCATCCCGGTCTGCCACCGGGAACGGCCCAAGACGAGACCCGCTCTCGCACCATCTACGTTAGTGACACAGCACTCATCCGTTCCAGCGTTGCGCTGCGCGCCCCGCCGTCGGGCATAACAATTCTTCGATACGCTCATCTTGTTGCGCCTTGCCGTGCACTATTTAGGCATCCAAACATTTTTAGCGCATGCATAGCCAGTTCACATCTGCGTCCGACTATGGGCGGACCCATCCGCTGCGCACGGAGTGCGAAGGCGGGATGGATGAGCGCTGTGTCACTGAGGGGGGAAATGCGATGGCAGGTCTCGTTTTGGGCCGTTCCCAGTAGTAGACCGGGATGGCTCACTAAACGCTAGCGGTGTGAGCCCGCTTTCTTTGCCTACTTTCTTTGCGGCGGCAAAGAAAGTAGGTGCCGCCCCGCACAGGGGCGAAGCTAATAGACCACTAAGAAATCAAGGAAAGGCCAACACCCCAAGAACAACGACAAAACCAGGCCGCCGCAGGCAAAAAAAAGCACACACTAATCCCGAGCAGAAGAAGCAGCCCCATGACTTAACCAGTCAAGCACAGCGGTGGCATCATCATCCGCCCCACTACGAGCCTTAGCGACAGTCTCAGCCACATCCTCACTAGGCACAGCGCGCCGAATAGCGACCCCAACAGCAAGAATATCAATCATGACCAGATGCAAAATCCGCGAAATCATGGAAAGCTGCGACTCGCGAATCTCAATGTGATCAGTCTCAAGCGCCACAGTAGCCCGCTTGGCCAACGGCGTATTGCTAGACGTAATAGCAATCACCTGCGCCCCAGCCTGCATCGCCACATCCAGCACGCGCAGCAACTCCGGCGCACGCCCTGACTTCGACACCGCAACAATCACATCCCCCTTGCCCAGCAGCGCCGCCGACGCCGCCTGCATGTACAGATCGCCATAAGCAATCGTAGGAATGCCAAAGCGGAAGAACTTGTAGTGCGCATCCTGCGCGACGATGTTCGAATTCCCCAGCCCATAGAACTCGATGCGCCGCGCGCCGTTCAACAGATCGATCGCCCGCTCGACGTGCTCGAAGTTCAAATGCTCACGCAACTGCAGAATCGCCGAGATCGTGTTGTCCAGCACCTTCGCGCCAAAGTCCGTCGCCGTGTCGCCCAGATGCACCTGGCTATGACTCACCGGAATCGTCCCGGTCAAACCCGTCGCCAGCTTCAGCTTGAAATCGGACAGGCCCTGGCATCCCAGCGAGCGGCAGAAACGGATCACCGTCGGCTGGCTCACGTCAGCCTTGCGCGCAATGTCCACAATCGGATCGTTAATGATCGAACGCGGATGATTCAACGCCAGATCCGCCACGCGCCGCTCCGCCGGCGTCAACGCATCGCGCATCTGGCGAATCCGTTCGAACACCGCCGACGAACTCCCGCCCGTACGATTCGACAATTGCTCCGCCAGAATCGCCGAGACCCCCAGGAACGCCGGATACTCCGCCGTGATCACATAGGTCGGCACGTTCTTCAGATACGCCTCGAAACGGCCCTTCGCCTCGAAGCGCTCGCGGAACGACGAACGCTCGAAGAACTCGCCCAGCCGCGGCACCACGCCACCGCCAATGTAGATGCCGCCCAGCGACCCCAGCGTCACCGCAATATTGCCGGCGAAGGTGCCGAGGATGCCGCAGAACACATCCACCGATTCCGCCGCCAGCGGCTCGCCCTCGAGCGCGCGCTTGACCACGTCGGACGTGTCGAAGTTCGACGGGACGCGCTTCTTGTCGCGCGCCGCCAGCGCCCGGTAAATCACCTCGATGCCGGGACCCGCCGACACACGTTCGAATGACACGTGCGACCACTTCTTGCGGGCGTACTGCAGCACCAGATCCTCGCGCTCGTCGGCCGGTGCGAAAGTGGCGTGGCCACCTTCGCTGCCCAGCGCAATCCAGCGGTCGTCGGCGGGAATCAGGCCGGAGACGCCCAGGCCCGTGCCCGGCCCCAGCAGGCCGATCACGCTGTTCGGCCGCCGTGCACCGCCGCCCACCTGCACGCGTTGCGAATCCGTCAGGCCCGGCAACGCCATGGCCAGCGCGGTAAAGTCGTTGACGACCAGCAGCGTGTCGAAGCCCAGCGCGCGGCGCGTGGCTTCGATCGAGAAGGTCCAGTCGTGGTTGGTCATGCTGACCTGGTCGCCGTCGACCGGGTTCGCAATCGCAATCGCCGCGTGGTTCACACGGCCAATCTTCGTATCCTTGAGGTACTTCTTGATGACTTCGGCCACGCCCGGATAGTCGGCGCACGGATACACCTGCACCTGGCCAATCTCGCCCGGCCCTGTCTCCAGTGCAAAACGCGCATTGGTGCCGCCGATGTCGGCCAACAGCCGCGGTCCGTCGGCGTGCTGACCCGCAGCCGGGACAGCGTTACTTTTCACACCAGTAGACATCGAGTCTCACTCCCTTGTCGTTTGCCAACTGCGAGATGGCATTTTTTTGTGGCGCAGCGGCGGCGGCATTCAGCACGTCCAGCTTGCGCGGTCCTGCAATCAACAGAAACAGGCGGCCCATCTGCTTTAACGCGGACATGGACCAGCTCACGCGTGCATGCGGCGCACTGCCCGGATGCACCGCGACAAAACGTTCGGACGTCGTGATGGCGAAGTCCCACTCCGGCGCATCCGCGAAGATGGACGCCGTATGGCCGTCCTCGCCCATGCCCAGTACGGCGACATCCGGCAGCGTGCGGCGCGGGTCGGCGTTCAGCGCAGCAACGTGCGCCTCGAGCGATTGAGTGGTGTCCACCAGCGGCCAGAACGCCGCGCCTTGCGCTGCATTCTGCAACAGTGCCTCATGCGCAAAACGCGAATTGCTGGCGCTGTCCGTTTCGGGGACCCAGCGGTCGTCGACCAGCGTCACGGCAATGCGCGACCAGTCGAACGGTTGCGTGGACAACGTCTGCAGGAACGGACGCGGACTGCTGCCGCCGGACACTGCAAGCGTGGTATGGGCCGCGCCGGTAGCAGTCGCGGTTGCCTGAGCGGCGAGGGACGCTTGTAAAGCGTCGCCCACCGCTTTCGCCAGGGCGTCCGATTGGGCGCCCTGGTCGTCGAAAGCGTGAAGCTCGATCACTTCTCCTCCGTACTGCTTTTTTGTTGGGTCTGCGGAATATGCCTTAACGCAGGGCAACGGCCGCTTGCAGGGCACTGCCCGTTGCTGCCATTGCCGCCGCCGTTACGGCGCCACCCCGTTCAGTCAATTTCTGCGGTCTTGCATGCGCCAGACGCAGCACTCGTTGAGCCACGCTGCGTTGCCGCCTGTCAGTTTTCTTCTTCGAGCCAGCAGGTGCCGTGCTGCGCCAACATCGCGCTCGACGCCGCCGGCCCCCACGTGCCCGCTGCATAGGGCTTGGGCGGCTTGTTGGCGGCCGCCCATTCGTTCAGGATCGGTTCGACCCAGCGCCATGCCGCTTCCTGCTCGTCACGCCGCACAAACAGCGCGAGCCGGCCGTTGATCACGTCGAGCAGCAGGCGCTGGTAAGCCTCCATCTGTCCTTCGCGGAAGAACTGGTCGAACGCGAGGTCGAGGTGGACGCTCGCCAGGTTCATGCCCTCGCCAGGCTGCTTGGCGAGGCAGTACAGGCGAATCGTTTCGTTCGGCTGCAGCCGGATCACCAGCCGGTTTGCGCCCGGGCGCAAGGCGGTTGGCCCGAGCGCCGAATGCGGCACCGCACGGAAGTTCACGACGATCTCAGCGACGCGGTCCGCCAGACGCTTGCCCGTGCGCAGGAAGAACGGCACGCCGGCCCAGCGCCAGTTTTCGATTTCCACCTTCAGAGCCACGAAGGTCTCGGTGTTGGTGTTCGCCTTGACACCCGGTTCCGTGGCGTAAGCCGGCACCGAGGTGCCGCGGATCCCGCCGGCATGATACTGGCCGCGTACCGCGACCTTGCCGATGTCGCGCGGATCGATGGGCTTCAACGCGCGCAGCACGCGCAGCTTTTCGTCGCGCACCGAATCCGAATCCATCGAATGGGGCGGCTCCATTGCCACGATCGAAAGCAACTGCAGCAAGTGGTTCTGCACCATGTCGCGCAGCGCGCCGGTATTGTCGTAGAAGTCGCCGCGCGCTTCCACGCCGAGCTCTTCCGCAATCGTGATCTGAATACTTTCGACCCATTCGCGGCGCCACAGCGGTTCGAACAGCGCATTGCCGAAGCGCAGCGCGAGCAGGTTCTGCACCGGCTCTTTACCGAGGTAGTGGTCGATCCGGTAGATCTGCTCTTCAGCGAAGATTTCGCCCACGGCGTCGTTGATCGCGTTTGACGACTTCAGGTCGTAGCCGAGCGGCTTTTCCAGCACGATGCGCGAATTCGTATTCAGGCCCACTGCGGCCAGCGCATGGCAGATCGGGACGAACAGCGACGGGCCGGTGGCGAGATAGAACACGCGGATGCCGGGCAACTCGCTGACCGCGTCGCGCAGCAGCGCGAAGTCTTCGGGTTTGCCCAGGTCGAGCTTCACGTACTGGATGCGTTCAAGGAAGCTCGCCCATGCCGTCTCGTCGAGACCGTTCTTCGAGACGTACGGCTTGACGTGCGCGTTGACCCACTCGATATACCCAGCCCGGTCCTCGGCATGACGCGCCACGCCAACGATCTTGCCGCCTTCTGCCAGCATCCCTGCACGGTGTGCTTCATACAGTGCCGGCAGAATCTTGCGCATCGACAGGTCGCCGGTTCCGCCGAAGAGAACGAAGGTGAAACTTGAATCGGTAAACATGTGTCTCCGTCGATGTCCAGGGGGCCGCTCCAGGCGACCGTAGTCCGATAAAATTTTTTTTGACACTGAATTGTAGTTTAACTACAATCCAAATCAAGAGGTAGCGATAAATCGATGAAAAAAGCGTGCGTGCTTAGGCAAGATGCGCGTTTTCCCGAATCGGCCCGCGTCCCCTGCATGTTAACGGACATTGCGTTTTTGCACGTGTTGGCTGCTTTGGGGCGGCAAACCGCGCTGCAATATCAGGGTTAACCTGTGAGGAACCTCGAGTCTGCCGCGCGCGACGCGGGCAGGCAAAAATCAAAAGAGGAGACAGTCAAGTTGCATCCCGAACCACTCATCTTCTGAGCTTCCTGCGGCCGAACGTCGGCTCGCCGGCACATGCATGCGCATGCGTCTGCCCGAGGCTCGATCGCCCAGTGTTTTGCCTGTTTGAACCAACCACAGCACCCTGGAGAATCAGGGGCCATTCGTTTTTTGTTCAGGTGTCTGGAGGAGATAAGCAATGAAATTCCGCGCGATCATGGGCGCTTTGTGCGCCGCAGGTCTGATGTGTGGCGTATCCGCAGTGCAAGCTGCCGAGTCGATCGAAGTGCTGCACTGGTGGACGTCAGGCGGCGAGTCGAAAGCCGTCGGCGTGCTGAAAGATGACATGACGAAGCAGGGCTACACCTGGAAGGACTTCGCGGTTGCGGGCGGCGCAGGTGCGGCGGCCATGACGGCACTGAAGACGCAGGTGATCTCGGGCAATGCGCCGAGCGCTGCGCAGATCAAGGGTCCGTTGATCCAGGAGTGGGCGGAGCAGGGCGTGCTGGTGCCGATCGACTCCGTCGCGGGTGACTGGAAGAAGAACCTGCCGCCGCAGATCGACAAGATCATGCACGCAGACGGTCACTACGTCGCCGCGCCGTTCTCGGTGCACCGCGTCAACTGGATCTGGATCAACAAGGCAGCGCTCGACAAGGTTGGCGCGAAGCCGCCTACCACGTGGCCGGAATTCTTCGCCCTCGCTGACAAGCTGAAGGCTGCCGGCATCCAGCCGGTCGCTGCCGGCGGTCAACCGTGGCAAGACCTGACGCTGTGGGAAGACGTCGTGCTGTCGCAAGGCGCTGACTTCTACAAGAAGGCGATCGTCGACCTCGACCAGAAGACCCTGACGTCGCAGCAGATGGTCGGTGTGTTCGACACGGTCCGCAAGATCGAGTCGTACATGGACACGGGCCGTACGGGCCGTGACTGGAACCTGGCTACCGCCATGGTCATCAACGGCAAGGCCGGCATGCAGTTCATGGGCGACTGGGCGAAGGGCGAGTTCGCGAACGCGAACAAGCAGCCGGGTACGGACTATATCTGCGCACCGGTCCCGGGCACCTCGAAGGGTTACACGTTCAACGTCGACTCGTTCGTGTTCTTCCAGCAGAAGGGCGCGAAGGATGCAACGGCGGGTCAGCTGGCGCTGGCGAAGACGATCATGAGCCCGGACTTCCAGGAGCAGTTCAGCCTGTACAAGGGTTCGATTCCGGTTCGTCTGGGCGTGAACATGGACAAGTTCGACGCATGCGGCAAGCAGTCGTACGCGGACGAACAGACGGCCATCAAGGCCGGCGGTTATGTTCCGTCGCTCGCGCACGGTATGGCTCAGCCGGATGCAACGGCGGGTGCGATCACCGACGTCGTGACGAAGTTCATGAACTCGGACCAGGATTCGAAGAGCGCAGTTGAAGCGCTCGCGAAGGCTGCGAAGACGAAGTAAGCACGGTAGCAGGGCGCCCGGTTGCGACTCCACGCGTAACCGGGCGTTCGCTTCAGGCATGAAGATGTACCCAGAGTCACAGCCTTTGCCAGTCCAGTGTCGCGCGCTCAGCGCGCCGAAACCGGCGGCACAGTTTCAGGAGTCGAGTAGTGACTGCTTCTCTTAGCGGAAACGGGAAAACCACGGCCACCGTGACCCGCCGCACGTCGCCGATAGCGGCGCTCGCCGACCGCTGGATTCCGAAGCTGGTGCTTTCTCCCAGCATCGTGATCAGCATTGTTTTTGTTTACGGCTTCATCTTTATCACGGGTTTTCTGTCGCTGTCGAATTCGCGGCTGATGCCGCGCTACGATTTCGTCGGCCTCGACCGTTATCGCGAGCTGTTCGATAACGACGTCTGGTGGACCTCGGCCGCCAACCTCGGCTGGTTCGGCATTCCGTTCATTGCAATCTGCGTGGCGCTGGGCCTGTTCCTCGCCATCCTGCTCGATCAGCGCATCCGCAACGAAGGCGCTTTGCGTGCGGTGTTCCTGTATCCGATGGCGCTGTCGTTCATCGTGACCGGCACGGCATGGCAATGGATTCTCAACCCGAATCTCGGCATGCAAAAGGTGCTGCACGACTGGGGTTGGACGAGTTTCCAGTTCGACTGGCTCGACAATCCGGACCGCGCGATTTTCTGTATCGTGATCGCGGCCGTGTGGCAGTCCACCGGCTTCGTGATGGCGCTGTTCCTCGCCGGCCTGCGCGGTGTGGATGCGGAAATTTTCAAGGCGGCACAAGTGGATGGCGCAACGCTGCCCACCATCTACCGCAAGATCGTGATTCCGAGCATGCGTCCGGTGTTTTTCTCGGTGCTGCTGATTCTCTGCCACATCACGATCAAGACCTTTGACCTCGTCGTTGCATTGACGGCGGGTGGCCCGGGTACCTCGTCGTCGCTGCCGGCGATGTTCATGTACACGTTTTCGTTTAACCGCGGGCAACTGGGTGTCGGCGCAGCGTCGTCGATGATGATGCTCGCAACCGTCGTGGCCGTGCTCGTGCCGCTGATGTATATGGAATCGAGGAGCACGCGTAATGCAGCCTAAGATGACGATCAGCCGTGCCGTCATTTATGCGGCCTTGATTCTGTTTGCGTTGTACTTCCTGTTTCCGTTGTACGTGATGCTGTCGACGTCGTTCAAGGACATCGATCAACTGCGCACCGGCAACCTGCTGACGCCGCCGTCGCACCCCACCTTCGCGCCGTGGATCAAGGCATGGAGCCAGGCGTGTACGGGCGTGCGTTGCGACGGTATGGAGCCGTTCTTCATGAACTCGGTGCGCATGGTGATTCCGGCCGTGCTCATCTCGTCGATCATCGGCGCGTTCAACGGTTACGTGCTGACGCACTGGCGCTTCCGTGGCGCCGACATCCTGTTCACGATGCTGCTGGTGGGCTGCTTCATTCCGTTCCAGGCCATCCTGTTGCCGATGGCGCGTTTTGAAGGCTTCATGGGCCTGTCGAACACGGTGAGCGGACTGGTGCTGGTGCACGTGGTGTACGGCATTGCGTTCACGACGATGTTCTTCCGCAACTTCTACGTCAGCATTCCGGCGGAGCTGGTGAAGGCGGCGCGTATCGACGGGGCAGGCTTCTTCCTGATTTTCTCGAAGATTCTGCTGCCGGTGTCGTTGCCGATCTTCATGGTCTGCCTGATCTGGCAATTCACGCAGATCTGGAATGACTTCCTGTTCGGTATCGTGTTCTCGGGTGTCGATTCGATGCCGATTACGGTGGCGCTGAACAACCTCGTGAATACGTCGACCGGTGTGAAGGAATACAACGTCGACATGGCAGGCGCGATTATCGCGGCGCTGCCTACGTTGCTCGTCTACATCATCGCCGGCCGATACTTCGTGCGTGGCCTGACGGCAGGCGCAGTGAAGGGCTAACCCCAAACGATTGCCGCAGCGCGCCACGTGGCCGCTGCGGTGCGAACCGGCATCCGGCCTGCGCCGCCTGAGTGCGACGCACCTGAAGCTGTACCAGAGACAAGAGGATTCACAGCATGGCAAGCCTTTCCATCCGTGACGTGTACAAGACCTACCCGAACGGGGTGCCGGTCCTGAAGGGTGTCAACATCGACATCGAAGACGGTCAGTTCCTGATTCTGGTGGGCGGCTCGGGCTGCGGTAAGTCGACGCTGCTCAACATGATCGCCGGTCTCGAGACCGTGACGAAGGGCGACATCCAGATCGACGGCAAGACGGTGAACAACCTGTCGCCGAAGGATCGCGATATCGCGATGGTGTTCCAGTCGTATGCGCTGTATCCGTCCATGACGGTGCGCGAGAATATTTCGTTCGGCCTGGGTATTCGCAAGGTGCCGAAGCCGGAGCAGGCGCAGATTGTCGACCGTGTATCGAGCATGCTGCAGATTCAGCATTTGCTGGATCGCAAGCCGGGGCAACTCTCCGGTGGTCAGCGGCAGCGTGTGGCAATGGGGCGGGCGCTGGCGCGCGATCCGGTGATGTTCCTGTTCGACGAGCCTTTGTCGAATCTGGACGCGAAGCTGCGGATTGAGATGCGCTCGGAGATCAAGTTGCTGCATCAACGCCTTGGCACGACGATCGTTTATGTGACGCATGATCAGATCGAGGCTATGACGCTGGGTGACCGGATCGCGGTCATGAAGGATGGGGTTGTGCAGCAGTTCGGCGCGCCGCAGGATATTTATGATTCGCCTTCGAACCTGTTCGTGGCCGGCTTCATCGGCGCGCCGCCGATGAACTTCATTCAGGGCAAGCTGGTGGAGCAGGGTTCGGGGGTTGGGGTTGAGATTGATACCGGGATCAAGCGCAGCGTGCTGAATTTGCCGTTCACCTCGGCCAAGGTTAAGGCGCATGTGGGCAAGGAAGTGATCCTGGGTCTGCGGCCCGAGCGGATTACCGATGCTCGTAGTGCACATAACGTTGAAGACGCGCAGTTGCAGCCGGTCGAGGTTAAGGTTGATGTGATCGAGCCTACCGGGCCGGATACGTTGGTGTTTGCGCAGGTTAATGGCAAGCGTGTGGTGAGCCGTGTGCACCCGGCTTCGAATCCGCAGCCGCTTTCGAATATGACGCTGTTGTTTGATGTGTCGAAGGCGGTGTTGTTTGATCCGGCTAATGAAGAGCGGATTGCTTAAGGTTTAGCGCTGTAAGTTGGAGCGAAGATAAGGAAAGGCCCCATGCGTTGGGAGACGTGTGGGGCTTTTTGCCATCTTGCCGTGCTCACGAACCTCGCCCTCCGCACAACCCCTCAACTCCCCAACTTATTCGGATCCCGCCAGGCCCGCTCAAACGGCAACCGCCACGCCCGTGGCGCGACAAGCTGATGAATCGCATTGGGCCCCCACGATCCCGGTGAATAAAACCGAACCGGCGGAGGCGATTCAATCAACGCGGTCGAAACTTGCCACAACCGCTCAATCCCTTCCGCGGTTGTGAACAACGTGCGATCACCCCGCATCGCATCAAGAATCAACCTCTCATAGGCCTCAAGCACATCCCCGATCATGCCAGTGTCATGCATGGCGAACTGCAAGCTGAGCTTATCCAGCCGCATCCCAGGCCCAGGCCGCTTGCCATAAAACGAAAGCGACATCTTCGAAGCATCCGCCAGATCAAAAGTCAAATGATCCGGGCCCTGCGCGCCCACCCCCGACCCCGCCGGAAACATACTCTTAGGCGGCTCGCGAAACGCAATAGAAATAATCCGTTGTCCTTCGGCCAGCCGCTTCCCGGTCCGGAGATAGAACGGCACACCAGCCCAACGCCAGTTGTCGATGGAGCACTTCAACGCAATAAAGGTCTCAGTCTCCGACTCCGGATTGACCCCATCCTCAGCCCGATAACCGGTGTACTGCCCTCGCACGACATCAGAAGGTTGAATTGGCAACATGCTGCGAAAGACCTTGTTCTTCTCCTCGCTGATCGGCGCTGGCTCCAGTGATGTGGGAGGCTCCATCGCCATAAACGCGAGAATCTGGAACAGGTGAGTGACCACCATGTCGCGAAACGCCCCGGTCTGCTCGTAGAATCCCGCGCGCTTACCGAGCCCTAGCGTCTCGGGGACGTCGATCTGAACGTGATCGATAAAGTTGCGATTCCAGATAGGTTCGAAAAGCCCATTCGCAAAGCGGAACGCCAGAATGTTTTGCGCCGGCTCTTTGCCAAGGAAGTGGTCGATGCGGAAAATCTGCTCTTCTTCGAATACTTCGTGCAGCCTGGCATTCAATGACACTGAGCTTGCCAGATCGGTGCCGAAGGGTTTTTCCATGATGATCCGCGAGCGCTCGACGAGGCCCGCTTCCTTGAGCATGCCGACTGCGGATAAGGCCGCGTTCGGCGGTACGCTCAGATAGTGCAGTCGCCGGCACTCGCCTTCGAAGGTCTGCTCGGCACGTTCAACCGCAACCTTAAGCGCCTCTGCACCTGCAGCCAGCGACAGATAGTCGAGGTGGGCCGCAAAGGTGTCCCATTCCGTCTCGACGATCGGGCGAGAAGAAAACTCATCGAGTGCTTCACGGGCCGTCCGGCGAAACTGATCCGCTTCGATGTCATCGAGCGCGACCGCAATGATCCGGCAACCTGGAATGAAGCCCGCATTCGAGAGATGGAACAAACCGGGCAAGAGTTTGCGTCGCGCCAGATCGCCGGTGGCGCCGAAGAGCACGACGACTTGCGGAAACCGCGGACCCACGCCTGGGGAGATCTTCGCCATCGTGCAAATCCTTCTAGGTTAGCAACGTCAAACGAAAAGGTGATCCGCAAGAGCGAAACCCGGCCTGGGTTTCAGCCAGCAATTCTACGCGGCGAAAGCTTGAAGAGCCCGCTCGAGTCCAGGCCGATTCGGCAAACGCACGAAGGCTTTCACACTGAAAGTAGCGCTGTGTCTCCGAGTCACGCCCGACTGCGCTGGCGTATACCCCATTGCAACGATTTTTTTCCCGTGAAACACTGCTCCTCATCTGCTGTGTCGGATTGAAGTCCGATATACCAGACAAACGAATATTGACGTTCGATCAACTCGAGCTCGTCACCTTGAGCATGCCGCGAAGGCCTGGTTGATCGCCGTTTCCGTCCACATGTGGACTTCTCACTCCAGATCGGGATCGAAAAATGAGAATCATCAGGGAAAGCGCAAGATTCGCGTGTTTGTTCGCTGTGGCCGGTCTATTGGTGATTGCCGGTTGCACGAAGATCGCTACGCCAGATCAGGGCGGCGTCGCCGATTCGACACTCAAACAGGTCCTGCAGCGCGGCACCTTGCGCGTGGGCGATTGTTTGACCTTCGCGCCGTTCGGCTTCTACAACAAGGACGGCCAGCCCGACGGTTACGACGTCGACCTCGCGAAAGAACTGGCCAGGCAAATGGGCGTCAAGCTCGAAGTCGTGAATACGACGAGCGCTAACCGCATTCCGAACCTGCAAACCAGCAAGGTGGACGTGGTGTTCTGCAACTTCACCCGCAACCTCGAGCGGGCGAAGGAAATCTCCTTTACGAACCCGTACGTGGTGGCGAGCGAAGCGCTGCTGGTGAAAAAGAGCAGCGGCATCAAGTCCATCAACGACATGTCGAATCGCACGATTGCAACCGTCAAGGGCTCGACGAACGGTGACGAAGTGCGCTCGCTGAACATGCAGGTCAAGATTCAGGAGTTCGACAGTTCGGAGGCTGCGATCCTTGCGGTCAAACAAGGCCAGGCCGACGCGATGATCGAGGACAACAACTTTCTCGCGTATCAGGCAACGCTCGATCCGGACCTGACTGTGACCAACGAAGCGCTCGTTCCGCTCGAATACAACGCGTTCGGCGTCAAGCAGGGGGACCAGGTCTGGCTCGATTACCTGAACCTGTTCCTGTTCAATACCAACGCCTCCAAGCTGAACGCGCAGCTCTACAAGAAGTGGTTCGGCACAGATCCGCGCTTCCCGCTTAATCCGCAGTACTGAATCTGCGCGCGCTCAACGTCGGTTGAAAGACGGAGGAACCATGAGCTATGAATGGCTGACCCTTGCGGGCTATTGGAGCGATTTCGTCCGCGCGGCGTGGCTGACGCTTCAGATCACGGTGCTGGCCTTCATCCTTGCGCTGCTGCTCGGTTTGCTGACGGCGCTGGCCAGCGCATCGCGCGCCCGACTGCTGCGCGCGATCGCGAGTGCCTATATCGAAGCGATCCGTAATACGCCGGTGTTGCTGCAGATCTTCATCGTGTTCTTTGGTTTGCCATCGCTCGGCATCACGTTGAATGCCTATGCCGCTGGTGTCATTGCGTTAGGGGTGAATGTCGGTGCGTACCTGGCCGAGGTGTTCCGTGCGGGCATCCAGTCCGTGCCGCGCGGTCAACTGGAGGCGGCGTCGATCCTCGGCCTGGGGCGCTCGCAGATCTTCGTCGAAGTGGTGCTGCCGCAGGCCGCGCGTGCCGTTTATCCGGCGATCGTCAACAACCTGATCCAGTTGCTGCTCGGCACATCGCTTTTGTCGGCGATCGCGCTACCGGAACTGAGCGGGACGGCGACGGTGATCAACGCACGTACGCTGCTCTACATCCAGACCTTCACGATCACGTTGATTGCCTATCTGGTACTCAGCAATGTCCTGTCGTGGGCGGCGGGCCAGGTGAGCGCCCGTGTCTTTCATCCACCGCTCGTACTGAAGAAACGTCCGCGCCGCGCGTTTTTCTTCGCGCGACAGACCGATCGCACCTGAGCGCCCAACCGGAGATCGAACATGTCAAGCGAATTGCTCACGACCAGCCTCGCGATCCTGATTCAGGGTCTGGTGGCGACACTGCTTCTGTCCGCGGCGTCGATCGTCGGTGGAACGCTGATCGGGCTGCTGGCAGCCGTCCTAAGGTCATTCGGACCATGGGGCACGCCGCGTATCGCCAGGCTCTATACCGAACTGTTCCGCGGCACACCTGTGCTGATCACGCTGATGTTCATCTATTTCGGCGTGTCGTACTTCGGTTATGCAATCGATGTCTTTGCAGCCGGTGTGGTGGGTTTGAGCGTCTATCAAGGCGCCTACATTGCCGAGATATTCCGCTCGGGCATCGAAGCCGTGCCTAAAGGACAGTGGGAGGTGTCGCAGATCCTCGGGCTCAGCAAGACGCAGGCTTTCTTTTCGGTGGCGTTGCCGCAGACCGGGAAGATCGTCATACCGCCTCTCGTCGGCCAGTACTTGTCGCTTATCAAGGATACGTCGATCGTCAGCATGATCGGCATGTCGGAATTGATGCACGCGGGTCAGGCTATCGTCGACCGGGTCGGCAAACCGGTTGAGATATATGGCCTCGTTGCCGTGCTGTATTTCGTTGTGTGCTTTCCACTTTCGCAGTGGGTGCGCCACCATGATCGTAGAAGGAGCCTGTTGTCATGACCGCTACTACCTCTATCGCCACTTCCAGGCCCATCATCAACCTCGCCGGCGTCAGCAAGTCCTTCGGCGCTACGCAGGTTCTGAAGGAAATCAATCTCGATGTGCGACCGGGTGAAGTGCTCGTGCTGATCGGCGCATCCGGTTCTGGAAAGAGCACGGTGCTGCGCATCATGAGCGGTCTGGAAACGGCCGACACAGGTGAGGTCTGGGTCAACGAGGTGCCGCTGCACGACGCTCGCCGCGCCAAAGAGATTCGCGGTCACGTGGGCATGGTGTTTCAGCAATTCAACCTGTTTCCGCACAAGACCGCACTTGGCAACGTGACGCTCGCGCTGATCAAGGCACGCAAGATGAGTCCGGCGGACGCGCGCAAGCGTGCGATGGACGCGCTTGATCGCGTAGGTCTCGCCGACCGTGCCGATCACTATCCTAGCCAGCTCTCAGGCGGCCAGCAGCAGCGCGTGGCGATTGCCAGAGCATTGGCAGTCGAGCCGGGCATCATGTTCTTCGACGAGGCCACCTCCGCGCTCGACCCGGAACTGGTCGGCGAAGTGACCGAGGTCATGCGCGGATTGGCGCGCGACGGCATGACGATGGTTGTCGTCACCCACGAAATGGGCTTTGCGCGCAAGACTGCCGATCGCGTCGTGTTCATGGATAAAGGCGTGATCGCGGAGCAGGGCGCGCCCGAGGATATCTTCGTGAACCCGCAGAACGAACGTACCCGGCAGTTCCTGCACCGCGTGCTCGACCATTGACCTTGCGCTAAACTGCGAACCCTATCGCCGACGGAGTTGAAGGCATGTCAGCACCAGAGTCATCAAGAGCGCGAGGCGTTGACCGCGTCGTCGGCATTTTCAGGCAACTGCATATCGCGCGTCGTCCGATGACGATGCGCGAACTGATTGAAGCGACCGGCGCGCCGCGCTCCAGCATCTACGAACTGGTCACCATTCTCACGGAAGCAGGATGGCTGGAGACAACGGTCGACGGTAGTGTCTTTTTCGGCCGTGAAATGCATTACTACGGCGCCGACTACGCGGTGCATAACGATCTGATCAGTCGCGCCCACCAGGCCATCCTCGCGCTGGTCAGAAACCACGACGAGACCGCGCAGTTGTGCATGCTGGAGGGCAACAAGTACACCGTGGTTTTGTCCGAGAACAGTTCGCGGCCGTTCAACATCAGTTCCGACATTGGCGTGAAGGTGCCGATTCCGTGGACCGCGACGGGCCGCCTGTTGCTCGCACATCTGCGCGCGGACGAGATTCGCGCGCTGATCCCGGACGAAGACTTTGTCCTCGATAACGGAAGGCGCGTTGAATTTGAGGATTTTCTGCGCGACGTCGAACGCGCTGCTGAACAGGGTTACTGTTGCACCGAAGGTCTTTCGCACACCTTTCGATACTGCATGGCAGCGCCGATACGCGATCGAACCGGTCTTCCCGTCGCTGCGCTTTGCTTTATGACGAGCCGCGACACGAATCCGGAAAAGCGCGCCACGATGCTGGAAGACCTCATCAGGTCGTCGAAAGCGTTATCGCAGCCGTATGTCCGTTTGTAGGCGCCGCGCGAGACGGCTCTCGCCGCTCAATGCGGCAAACGGACATTGAATTTGAACGTCGCAAGTCGCGCCAGCAGGATGAACGCAGTGGCGATCAGCACGCTATATACGCTATCGAAGTTGAAGTAATCCAGCAGTAGATACAACCAGCATCCAACAAACGCGCAGGTCGCATACGGTCGCGAATCCTTCAAAATCAGCGGCACTTCATTGCAAAGCACATCGCGAATCACGCCGCCGAACACCCCAGCCAGAACCCCGATCATCACCGACGTAAACCACGGCATCTGCGCGTCGAGCGCCATCGAAGTACCCGAGATGCTAAAGAGCCCCAACCCAACCGCATCCGCCACCAACAACACCCGCTCGGACAACAGCTTCGACGTCATCTTCAACAGCATCGGCGCGAACAGCGACATCACAAAGATCGCGATTACATACGGTTGATGCTCGACCCAATAAAACGGCCTGCGCTCCAGCAGCACATCGCGCACGGTCCCACCACCGAAGGCCGTCGCCATCGCCACCAGAAACGTCCCGACCGCATCGAGCTGCCGCGTGCGTGCTTCAATAAAACCGGAGATCGCGTAGGCGAAGATCGCCAGCGCCTCCATGATGGTGAGCGCGAGGGTAAGCCTCGGATGCATTAACGGAGCCCCGTCACGGTTTGGGATGAGCGACCTGCGCCCCCGGCTGCAACAGCACGAGCACAGCGCCGGCGCCGCCGTCATGCGCTCTTGCCTGGCAGAACGCAATGACCTCTTCTTTCTGCACGAGCCAGGCCCGAACCTTGCCCTTCAGCACAGGCTCCTTGCCGACCGACCCAAGCCCCTTGCCATGAATTACGCGCAGGCAACGCAGTCCGCGCTTGACCGACTCGCGAATGAATTCCGCCAGCGCCTCACGCGCCTCTTCACGCCGCATCCCATGCAGATCCAACTGGGCCTGCACAATCCACGCGCCGCGCCGCAGCTTGCGCACCACCTCCTGACTCACTCCAGGCCGGCAATACGAAAGCGTCTCATCGGTCTCAAGCAACACCTCCGGATCGAACTCATCCGAAATCGCCTCATGCAGGACAGCCTCTTCATCGAGCTTGGTTTGCGTGGGCACAGGCGAGGGCGGCGTGCGCGCCGGCGGCACCCTGGGCGGCACCACCAGGGGCGCAACCGCGCCAATCTCCCGCCGGAACAGATCGGCATCCGCCGACGCTTCACGCTGTGCCACAGCCGCCGCGGCGCGGTCGCGCTCACGTCGCTCGGCATCGCCTTTTAGCGCGGCACGCAGAGCACCCAGACCGGCGAGCCCGGCTGCCGGCTCGATCTGCGGTTTAGACGGCGCAACCGGCACCGGCGTCGGCTGCACAGCCGCCGCGCGGGGACGTTTGGGTTCGCCAGGATGAGGCCGATTCTTTGCCATGACGGTGACACGGTGGAAAGTAGAGCGTCGTGTGAAACTGCCGCGCGCCTCGCCATGCATCCGCAGGTCAAAACGGACCTGCAGCCGCAACAAGACACAACGCGATGCAAAAAGGGCCGCCAGCTTGCCAGCCGCGGCCCTTCATAGGGTGTGATGCGTGCGGTGCCCGGTAAGCGCTCAGGCCGAAGCCCGGGCGCTATTTTACCTTCCCCGCGTCATGAAGCAGGCCCGCTTGCCCGGCTTGCCCGATGCCCCGATTAACGCTCGGCTTCGGCGCTCATCGCGTGCTCGCCGGCCATCTCGTCAATGGTTTCGAGGTAGCGCTGCGCATCCAGTGCGGCCATACAGCCCGTGCCGGCGCTGGTAATCGCCTGACGATACACGTGATCCTGCACGTCGCCCGCGGCAAACACGCCCGGCACGCTGGTACCCGTTGCGTTGCCCGACAGGCCGCCGTTGGTGATGATGTAGCCGTTCTTCATCTCCAGCTGGCCTTCGAAGATATCCGTATTCGGCTTGTGGCCGATCGCGACAAACAGGCCCTGCAGCGCGATATCCGTCTTTTCGCCGCTCTTCGTATCCTTGATGCGCAAGCCCGTCACGCCCGATTGATCGCCGGTCACTTCGTCCAGCACATGGTTCCACTTGATGTCCACGAGGCCTTCCTTCTGCTTGGCCAGCAGGCGGTCGATCAGGATCGGCTCGGCGCGGAACTTGTCGCGGCGGTGGATCACCGTCACTTTCTTCGCGATGCCGGCGAGGTAGAGGGCTTCCTCGACTGCGGTGTTGCCGCCGCCGATCACCGCTACGTGCTGCTGCTTGTAGAAGAAACCGTCGCAGGTCGCGCAGGCGGACACGCCCTTGCCCATGAACGCCTCTTCCGACGGCAGGCCGAGGTACTGCGCCGACGCGCCGGTCGCGATGATCAGCGAGTCGCAGGTGTATTCGCCCGAGTCGCCAATCAGACGGATCGGCTTTTCGTCGAGCTTCGCCGTATGGATGTGGTCGAAGATGATCTCGGTGTTGAAGCGCTCGGCGTGCTCGAGGAAACGCGCCATCAGTTCCGGGCCTTGCACGCCGTTCGCGTCGGCCGGCCAGTTTTCGACGTCCGTCGTGGTCATCAGCTGGCCGCCCTGGGCCAGACCCGTGACGAGCACCGGATTCAGGTTGGCGCGCGCCGCGTAGACGGCAGCGGTATAGCCTGCGGGGCCGGAACCGAGAATCAGGACTTTGGCGTGTTTCGTGGTGGTTGCGGGCATGATCGAAATCCGTAAAAAGCGCCCGGCTCGCCCATGCGAGCCCGCGCGGCTACAGTTGAACGTTAGTTGAAACTGTAGATGGGTATCAGACCGGCATTATAAAGGTCGCCAAGCCGGCCCGCTTCATGATGCTTCTTGATCGTCCCGATAGCCTGACGCCGCCGTTTGGCCCGAAAACCACGCCGGCTGGCCCCAGTTACCGTCATTTACAGCCTTGCGCACGACACTGCGTTTACAATAGCCCGGATCAAACGACCCGGCGGCCACGACCGGGCACCCAGCACGGCCTGGGGGCGCGCATTTTGGCCGCACCCGCAACAGGATCAATGGCAAAAGCTCCTTATTCCGCGAGCGCGCAGGCATTGCCGCACCGTATGTCGCGCCTCTTCACCGAAATCCGCTGGATCCTGCAGGTTGCGCTCGGCGTTTTCCTGCTGATGGCGCTCGTCAGCTACAGCCGGCATGACCCGAGCTGGACGCACGCCGCCCAGGTCGACCGCATCGCCAACTGGGCCGGCCGCGTCGGCGCGTGGACGTCCGACATCCTGCTGCTCCTGTTCGGCCTGTCCGCTTACTGGTGGGTGGTGCTGCTCGGCCGCAGCATCTCGGCCAATTACCGTCGCATCACCCGTCACGAGGCGTTGCCCGAAGACAAGCCGCGTGATGTGACCTGGCTCGCCGAGATTTTCGCCTTCGTGCTGGTGTTGCTCGCCAGCGACGGCATCGAGGCGCTGCGCATGTGGTCGCTCAAGGTTCAACTGCCGCGCGCGCCGGGTGGCGTGATCGGCGAGGCCGTGGCGCGCGGCGTGTCGCACGCGCTCGGCTTCACGGGCGGCACTTTGGCATTGCTGGTGGCGCTCGCCATCGGTTTGTCGCTGTATTTCCGCTTTTCCTGGCTTTCCGTGGCCGAACGGGTCGGCGAATCGATCATTTCCGCCGTCACCTTTGCCCGTCTGCGCCGTGAAGCCGGTCGCGACCGCAAACTGGGCGAGGCCGCCGCCGTCAAGCGCGAAGGCAAGGTGGAGCAGGGCCGCGTGCGCATCGAAGAGCACGAGCCGGTCATGATCGTGCCGCCTGTGGTCACGCCGGCTAAATCCGAGCGCGTCGAGAAAGAGCGTCAGGTGCCGCTGTTTGCCGACCTGCCGGGAGATTCCACACTGCCGCCCATTTCGCTGCTCGATGCCGCGCCCGCCGCGCAGGAAACCATTTCTCCCGATACGCTCGAATTCACCTCGCGCCTGATCGAGAAGAAGCTGAAGGATTTCGGCGTCGAAGTGAGCGTGGTTGCCGCCTATCCGGGCCCGGTCGTCACGCGTTACGAAATCGAGCCCGCCACGGGTGTGAAGGGCAGCCAGATTGTCGGGCTGGCGAAGGATCTGGCGCGTTCGCTGTCGCTGGTATCGATTCGCGTGGTTGAAACCATCCCCGGCAAGAATTTCATGGCGCTGGAGTTGCCGAACCAGCGTCGTCAGACGGTGAGCCTCTCCGAGATTCTCGGCTCGGCCGTCTATGCCGACGCCGCTTCGCCGCTCACCATGGGTCTGGGCAAGGACATCGGCGGCAAGCCGGTGTGTGCCGACCTCGCCAAGATGCCGCACCTGCTGGTGGCTGGTACCACCGGCTCGGGCAAGTCGGTGGGGATCAACGCGATGATCCTGTCGCTGCTCTACAAGGCGAGCGCCGAGCAGGTCCGGATGATCCTGATCGACCCGAAGATGCTCGAAATGAGCGTCTACGAAGGCATTCCGCATCTGCTTTGCCCGGTGGTCACGGACATGCGCCAGGCCGGTCACGCGCTGAACTGGGCGGTCGCCGAAATGGAGCGCCGCTACAAGCTGATGAGCAAGCTCGGCGTGCGTAACCTCGCCGGCTACAACAACAAGATCGACGAAGCCACCAAGCGCGAAGAAAAGCTGCCGAATCCGTTCAGCCTGACGCCGGACGATCCGGAACCGCTGTCGCGCCTGCCGAACATCGTGGTGGTGATCGACGAACTGGCCGACCTGATGATGGTGGTCGGCAAGAAGGTCGAAGAGCTGATTGCGCGGATCGCGCAGAAAGCCCGTGCGGCCGGCATCCACCTGATTCTGGCAACGCAGCGGCCTTCCGTCGACGTCATCACCGGCCTGATCAAGGCCAACGTGCCGACGCGGATGGCCTTCCAGGTGTCGTCGAAGATCGACTCGCGCACGATTCTCGACCAGCAGGGCGCGGAATCGCTGCTCGGCATGGGTGACATGCTCTATCTGCCGCCCGGCAGCGGCTTGCCGGTGCGGGTGCACGGCGCCTTCGTGTCCGATGAGGAAGTGCACCGCGTCGTCGAAAAACTCAGGGAGCAGGGCGAGCCGAACTATATCGAGGGCATCCTCGAGGGCGGCGTCACCGGCGACGGCGACGAAGGTTCCGCCGGCGCCGAGGGAACTGGAGCGGCCGGCGGCGAGTCGGACCCTCTATACGATCAGGCGGTGGAGGTTGTCATCAAGAATCGCCGCGCGTCGATTTCGCTGGTGCAGCGGCATTTGCGGATCGGCTACAACCGCGCCGCGCGCCTGCTCGAGCAAATGGAGCAATCCGGGCTCGTATCGGCGATGTCGTCGAACGGCAATCGCGAGATTCTCACGCCCGCGCGCGAAACCGATTAGGCGCGGCACACCCCTTGCCTCGACAGGCGGTGACGCTCATCCTGGGTTCAACCGCCTCCGTCCCTGGTCCGATTCAATCCACGGAGAATGATATGCAGCAATACGCCGGGCACAGTGCCCATCCTGGCCGCCTCGGTCATCTGGTTCGAACGCTGGCGCGCGGAATCGGCAGCGTCGCGATCGGTGCGTCGTTGCTGGTCGCGCAACAGGCGTTTGCGAGCGGCACCGAGCAACTCAAGGCGTTTGTCGCACAGGTGCACTCGGCGCGTGGCGATTTCGTGCAGCAGGAAGTGCGGGCGCCCAGCAAGGCACAAGCCGCAAGCGACGCCGCGCAGGTGATGCCGAAAAACACCACATCGAGCGGCACGTTTGTGTTCGCACGTCCGGGCAAGTTCATCTGGTCGTACGAGAAGCCGTATGAACAGATCCTGCAAGCGGACGGCGACAAGCTCTACGTGTTCGACAAAGACCTGAACCAGGTAACCGTGCGGGCGCTCGGCGGCGCACTGGGCGCAAGCCCCGCGGCGATCCTGTTCGGCAGCAACGATCTGGACAAGAACTTCACGCTGCACGATGCGGGTGTGAAGGGCGGTATCGACTGGCTCGAACTGATCCCGAAAGCGAAAGACACGCAGTTCCAGAGCGTGGGTATTGGCTTCAAGGACGGCAATCTGCAGGCCATGGAATTGCACGACGTGTTCGGCAATGTGACCTTGCTGACGTTCTCGAACATCCAGAAGAATCCGCCGCTGCCGGCGGATGCGTTCAAGTTCACCGTGCCGAAGGGCGCGGATGTGATTAACGGCTAAGCGCGTACCGCGCGGCGGTTGGCGCGAAAAGCCACGCAGGTTCTGCGTGGCTTTTTTATTGCCGCTTCGCCGTGTTGCGCGCTATTCGTCCGCTTCGTCGGCGCCAGGCGGAGGATGTGCTGCCTTCATGTCGTCGATAAACGCTTCGACGATATCGCTGCGATGCTGCCGCCCTCGCGTGACCATATGGAACGCCACGCGGTACTTCATCTGCGCGGGATTCAGCGCCGCCAGCAAACCGTCCTTGACGTACGGCGCGGCGAAGTGCCCGGGCAGGTAGCCAAGATGATGGCCCGACAAAACCAGCATCGCGACGGCTTCCATGTTGTCGGCCACCGCGGTGACGTTCTGCGGCGTGGTCGAGCTCTCGGCTTCGGGGAGCGGATAGCTGCGCCACGCCCATTCGTGTTGCGCGGCCTCGGCAGGGGCGACCTCGCCGGCCTGCTCGAACAAGGGGTGGCCCTTCGCGCAGTAGGCGAATTGCTCCTCCGCGAACACCTCCGTGTATTCCAGTGACGGCACCCGGTGCCAGAAGTAGCCAATGCCGACCTGAATGCGCCCATTCAGCAGCAACTCCTCCAACTCGCCCGGCGATCGCACGAGGATCGAAAAGCGCACCGACTGGTCGCGCGTGCGAAAGCGCCCGATCGCGCTGCTGATACGCGCGCTCGCCGACACCGGCGTGTGGCCGATCATGCCGATATCGAGCGTGCCGACCAGCTTGCGGCCGACGTTGCGCGCCTGCATGCCGAAGGTATCCACAGCAGCCAGCAGCGCGCGGGCCGCTTCGATGAACTGCTCGCCGCGTGCCGTCAGGCTAAAGCCGCTGCGGCCGCGTTCGCACAGCCGGTAGCCGAGTCGCGTCTCCAGCGTGGCGAGCTGCGTGCTGATGGTGGACTGTCCGACATTCAGCGTCGCCTGAGCGGGTGAGACGCCGCCGGCGTCGACGATCGCGAGGAAAACGCGGATCAGGCGCAGATCGAGATCGGTGAGTTGCGAGAACATGAGGGTAGATACATCGCTTGGAGTCGATGTGAAGTTTATTCTGCCGGCATTTTATATTGATACGAAGTGCTCAAAAATGAGGATAAATCCTGCGATCCGGACGAGTTGCTGCCCGGTTTGCCCGCTTTTCCATTTCATTGCTGAGCCACGATGAATTCCTCCTCCTTCATTTCCCCCGACCTCACCGACCGTCCCCAGCCTCTGTCAGGCAATGTGATGCCACGCTGCGGCGGCATTGCGACGATGATGCGGTTGCCCAATGCCGGCTCGGCCGAAGGGCTCGACGCCTGTTTCGTGGGTGTGCCGTTCGATCTCGGCACGTCGAACCGAACCGGCGCGCGCTTCGGGCCGCGGCAAATTCGCAGCGAATCGGTGCTGCTGCGCCCCTACAACATGGCCACGCGTGCTGCGCCGTTCGACTCGCTGCGTGTGGCGGATATCGGCGATGTGGCGATCAATCCGTACAACCTGCTCGATTCGATCGCGCGCATTGAAACCGCTTACGACGAGATCCTGCAGCACGGCGCCAAGCCGATTACGCTCGGCGGCGATCACACCATTGCCCTGCCGATTCTGCGTGCGATTCACCGCAAGTACGGCAAGGTTGGCCTCATCCACGTCGATGCGCACGCGGACGTCAACGACACCATGATGGGCGAGAAAATCGCCCACGGCACGCCGTTCCGCCGCGCGGTGGAAGAGGGCTTGCTGGATTGCGAGCGCGTGGTGCAGATCGGTTTGCGCGGCACGGGCTACGAGGCCGAAGACTTCGACTGGTGCCGCGACCAGGGCTTCGAAGTGGTGCAGGCCGAGGCGTGCTGGAACCAGTCGCTTGCGCCGCTGATGCAACGCGTGCGCGAACGGATGGGCGATGGCCCGGTGTACATCACGTTTGATATCGACGGTATCGATCCGGCCTTTGCGCCCGGCACCGGCACGCCCGAGATTGCCGGGCTGACGGTGCCGCAAGCGCTGGAGATTATTCGCGGCTCGCGCGGACTGAATATCGTTGGCTGCGATCTGGTGGAGGTTGCACCACCCTACGATCCCTTCGGTACGACTGCTCTGCTGGGCGCGAACCTGGCGTTCGAACTGCTGTGCGTCCTGCCGGGCGTGGAATATCGGCCTGCCAGGGGGTGAGACGTGCTCAGGAGAAGTCCTGAGACGCGCCAAAGGTTTATGCAATGAGGTCTTCGAGCTGGCGATTGACCTGCGGTTCGAGCTCACGCGCTTCTTTCGCCAGGTTGACCTGCTTGGCCGATTTCGCCACATCGAGGACATCGGGCTTGATGTCATAACCGCCGCGCGTCTTCAACCATGC
>Ga0302228_10000825_pt1 | contig 24355 bp, 28 predicted proteins | sample II_Palsa_N1_2_FD_193519 | JGI IMG/M metagenome (GOLD analysis project Ga0302228, IMG submission 193519) | Peat permafrost microbial communities from Stordalen Mire near Abisko, Sweden - II_Palsa_N1_2 | ecosystem: Environmental > Terrestrial > Soil > Palsa > Peat permafrost | place: Sweden... | reverse complement strand
GCAAACAACTCGCAGCGCGCTTCGTTGCATGGCGCGAATTCGCCGAAATCGCCCAAAATCCGTGCACTGCTTTCTGACCACTCCTCGCTCCTGACCTCTTACCGTCTCACTCTCGACAAGTTCACAATGCCCGCCAAAGTTGTCCTTGACCTGCTCGAGGTCGTAAAGAAAGCCACCACCGCGCTTGAACCGTTCGAGCAACTCCCTCGATCCCATCTGCCGTTCGAATACGTGAGCAAAGTACATGTGCTGATGCCGAAGCGGGAAAAATGCATTAGGCCGCTCTTTCAGCCCAAGGATGACCGCGTCAAGCCGAGCGAAGCGCCAGCTTCCATTGGCGACGAGCGCGCATCCCTCATCGAGATACGCCGAATCGGCAAAACTGTATGTCTTCGACGACTCGACAAACACTTGAAATCCATTCTTGACCAGAATGGGTGCATGGATCGGAATCAGCGGGGTTCTACGTTCGTTTGGTCTTGATTCGGCGCGTAGCCAAAGAATCCTGTTCATCTTCTGCGCGCTTCTGCATAACGCTCAAAAGCGGGACGTACAGCGCCCGCCGCATGTGTTTGTGTGCTTACACGAGGGTCGATCGCCGTACGAAAAAAGGATTGCTCGATTGCACGAAAGTGTGCGTAGTCTCCTTCCAGTTCAACCAGACTGTCGGCGATAAGAATCGGATAACCAGGGTGCCCGAAAGTTTTCCGGTTTCCTTGAGCTCTTAGCCTTCCGTAAAAGTTGACTTGATGCTCATCAGACCTCGCACGGCAATAAGCAAGCTGGATCTGGTTGTCCGATAACCGTTCGGCCAACCTTCGAAAACATGTAACCGATCGGCCCGGCAATCTACAACGACGGCAAATGCGACCGCATGGGCCGACTGTGGGTCGGCACGATGGACATGGGCGCGGCGCCCAATCGCGGCAACCTGTTCAAGGTCGACCCCGACGGTTCATGGATCAAGAAGGAAACCGGCTTTACCGTAGCGAACGGTCACGGGCGGAGCCCGGACAATACGCGCATATAATTCACCAATACGCACCGCAAACTCGTTTTCCAGTACGACTTCGATTTCATCAACTGCACGATCAGTGATCGCCGGCCGCTGATCTCATTCGACGCGTCGGGAGGCTCGCCCGACGGTCTCACAGTCGACGCCGAAAGCTGCCTGTGGGTCGCCATGTGGGACGAATGGTGTGTCGCCCGATTCGACCCGGAAGGGCGGGAAATGACGCGTGTGCGTATGCGGGTTCCGCGTCCGACGAGTTGCTGTTTCGGCGGCCCGACCCTCGACATGCTCTATGTCACGAGCGCACGCGTGCGGCTCACGCAAGCCGTGCTCAAGAGCTCGCCGCTCTCGGATTTGCTCTTTGCCGTTCAAATCCACGGCGTACGCGGACTCCCCGAGACCATTTTTGCAGGTTGAACTGGATCAATCGAAGCGTTTCTTATCTCGCCTCCACCACTGCGGCTGCTGCGAGATAACGATCACATCGTGCCTTTGAACGAGTGACGCCCGGCGAAACACCGCGCGTCACCGGTCGCCGATTGCGGACGTGATCGAACGTGTTGATCAGAATAGATGATTCACGCGCACAATCCCTTCATTCGCACGGTAGCCGCTTCCAAACTGGCCGCCGTATTCCAGCTTCAGTTCAGTGTTCTTCGACACGCTCAGGTTCAGGTCCAGCTTCACCTTCGCGAGCGCCGACGGAGCCGACGAGACCACGGTGAACGGCGCCACGCCAGGCGCGCTGCCGACGAACTGCGCGTTCGTCGCCCAATGGTCGCGATCGTGGAACACCGCGCCCACCCCGAGGTCAGGACGCAGAACCATGCCGTTGGCGAAATTCCATCGTCCGCCCACTTCGAATATCGGTGAGGCCGACACCGTCGTGCCACTCGAACTGTTCATCGCGAGGTCCAGTGCGCCCGCGCCTTGCTCCGTGTAGCTGCCCGTGTGGAAGTGGACAACGTGAACGTCTAGATAAGGCTTCATGTACCAGTCGTCCATCGGAATCGTGTAGGCGATGCGTGAATGCAGTCCGGCCTCGTACGTGTTGAAATCGCCCTTCGCCTGTGCGGCGGAGCCCGGCAACATCACGTTGCGCGTGGAGTCATACCAGCCGTAACTCGCGTCGGCGCCACCGGAAATCGTCCAGCGACCCATTTCCTTCTTCAGCATCACGCCCAACTGCGGACCGTGCCCGTTGACGCCGCCCACGCCGTCCGAGCCGTCCAGACTGGTCGTTCCATAGGCCACGCTGCCGCCGACGAACCAGCCATCGCCCAGACCGTGCTGGCCGCCGAACTGCATCGCGTAGGTATTCGCGTTGTAGCCGATGCCATCCGCGCCATCCGAGCTCGTGTGGCTATCGATTACGCGTCCCCAGCCACAATCGTGCTCGTGCATCATCATATCGGTCGGACCGTCGAACGTCGGGCAGGTATACATGCGATCGACAAACGCATGGCTTGCCGCGAGCGCCGCGGTGCCGACGGCCTGCTGTGTTTCGTTGCCCAGCGTGTTCAGCGCGGCCTTGTACGCCGCGTGATTCTGCACGCCGTTCGCCAGTTGCGCGAAGGCGGTGCCGAGCGCGTTGGCACTCGCGCCCGAATCAAAATTCGCCTGCAAATGATTTGCGAGCGACTGCGCATTGGCGCTCAGCCCTGCCGCGCTCGCCGCGAAGTTCGCGTGCGGTGTGACATACAGCGACTGGCCGCTGGCTGGCGCGTTCCCCTGCGCACTCGGCGTGTTGCCGCTCGCCAACGTGTAGTTGACAAGGTACGGATTGCTCACCTGCAATTGCGACGCGTCGAGCGTGCCTTGCACGTCCATTACATCGACCGTACTGTTACTCAGGCGCGTCGGGCGCATCACCACGTTGCCCGCGAGCGTCGCATTGCCATCGACCGTCAGGCGGTCGGAGACGCCCGCGACGTGATCGCTGTCGATCACAATCCTGCCGCTGCTACCCTGCGTCAGATCACCAGTGATTTCCGTCCTCGCACCTGCTGCGCTCGCGCCCCCGACGTCCAGCGTGCCTTGGTTACTCACCAACGCTGCAGCCAACGTGGTGCCCGGGTTGAGTTGGCCACCGGAATCGTTCTGCACACTGCCGTTGCCACCGTTAAGCTGCAGGTTGATGGAGCCATTGATGACGCCTGTGGACTCGTTGTGCACCAGCGTATTGCCGGCGGCACTGTCGTGGGCGCCCACGTTGGTCACCGACTCGCCGACCGGGCAGCCCGAGCAGGTGCCGCTGCCCAATTCGATGGCACCCGAAATGGTGCCCGCGTTTACCACCTGCGTGTAGCCGCCGCTGGTCGTCCAGATTGCAGTGCCGTTGCCGTTGTCGTTGTTAGAGGTGATCGTCGCGCCCTTCTGGACGGTGATGACGTTCGCCGCCGAGGCGCTCGGGCCGCCGCCGACCAGGTAGATCGCGGCGCCGTCGCCCGCGCCCGGCTGGGAATCGACGCCGCCCATGACCTGGGATCCTGGTTGCAGCGTCACCGTGATGGGCGACCCAGTATTGAGGAAGTAAGGGTTGATGCTTTTGCCGATGCTTTCGGCGTAGATGCCCGGCGAGGCCACACCGACGGCGTCCACGGTGCCGCCGATGTTGATCGTGACCGTGCCGCCGTTGCCGGTGCCACCGAACGAACCGTCGTAGGCGCCGGCGGCATTGACGATGCGGCCGCCGCCGCCGCCGATGCTCTGCGCGAATATCACGGGGGCGTTGTTGCCCGTGGTGATCAGCTCTGCGTTGGTGTTTTCCGTGATCGTGATGGGCCCGCCATTGCCGGTGGTTTGTGTCGTCTGCGGGAGTGCCAGGCGCTGCATCGTCAGGCCGAAATCGCCGGCCAATCCGCCGCCGCCGCCGATGGACTGCGCCAGGATGGCGCTGGCTCCCTGGCCAGTCGTGTAAATGTTGGCGAAGCTGCTGCCATTGCCCACAACGACTGTGACGGGGCCGCCGTTGCCGGATACCGAATTCGCCCCCAGGAAGTTCGACCCAGCCGGGTTGCCACCGAGCACCGCGCCACCGCCGCCGCCGATGCTTTGCGCCAGGATCCCGTGGGCGTCGTTGCCTTGCGTGCTGACAATGCCGGTCTCGGTGACCGTGACCGCCCCGGCGTCACCGCCATCGTTGCAGTTCGCACAGGGCACGCCGCCCACGTTGAGGTTGTAGGCAAAGGACTGATTAGTGGGAACGATACCGCCGGATGTCTCCAGATCATTTGCCAGGAGCCGTACCAATCCGCCACCGCCGCCGATGCTCTGCGCAATGATGCCCGGCGAGTCGTGGCTCGACGTCTGAATGTTGCCGGCATGAGTAACGGTCACGTCACCGCCGAGGCCGACCGGGTCGAAGCCGACCCCGCCGAGTTCGACGGTCAGCCCTTTCATCGCCGACACGCTGTCGGCCGACAGGCTGGCTAGCCCACCACCACCGCCGACGCTTTGCGCAACGATGCCGGGTGCGAGGCTTCCGGCGGTGTAGATATTCGAGTTCGAGTTCGCATCAACCGTGACCAACTGGCCATTTCCGTTGGTGAACCTGCCGCCGAGGTTGATGTTGGTAGAGGTAGCGTCGCTTGCAGACGCCGTGTAGGTGACACCACCGACGCCGCCGCCGTCGCCGATCGATTGGGCCAGCAGCCCAGTTGACATCCTGCCCGCGGTCACGATCGCCCCGTTGTTGGTGACCTGGACATTGCCGCCGCTACCCACGGCGCTGCCCACGGCGCCAAGTTGCATGGCGATGTTCTGTGACGCCGCTATGCCCGAATCGCCGCTGCTGCCATTGAGCATCGACAAGTCGGCAAGCTGCTGCGAGACGCTCCCCTGCGGGGTGTACGACACGCCAAGCAACTGGTTGGCCGCATAGAGCAGATTGTCGATCGTGCTGTAGTCGTTCAGTAAGCCCACCCCCCCGTAAATGACGCTGCCGAGATACCCAGGGATGCTGCTGCTGCCGTTGCCGCCATCGCCGGTGGACTTCGCAAAGCCCAGGCTGCTTGCGCCTTTGCCGAAAACGCCGCCACCACCACCGATGCTTTGCGCGAGGATACCGGGCGCGTCGGCGCCAAAGGTCAGGATTGCGCCGTTGTTGACGACCTGAACGGCCGGCGAGCTGCCGACACCGGTGCTGCTGCCGGTGCCAGCGCTGGCGCCGAGGCTCACAGTCGTTACGAGGGAGCCCCCGTTAACGACGCCTTGCGCGCCGCCGCCGATTCGGCCGCCCCCGTCGCCGATCGACTGCGCCAACATACCGGCCGCCCCGTCGCCCAGGGTCAGAATCGACCCGACATTGGTCGAGAGATCGTTGTTGGTCAAGCTGACGGCGCCCCCATTGCCGCCCGCCGTGGTGACTCCGCTGCCGACCTGGGTTGCGCTCCCGAGCGTCGCCGTCACGCTGGCGCTCACCAGGTTTGCGCTGTCGCCGACGCCGCTGGTGCCGCCGCCGCCGCCGATGGACTGCCCGAGCATGCCGTCGGCGTCCGCCCCGGTCGTTTCGATAAGCCCCGAGTTGGTCAGCGTGACCGGGCCGCCCGTGCCACCGGCGCCGCTCATGCCCCCGAAAGCTATGGTGGCGACGATCGGATGCGGTTGAAGGGAGATCCCGGCCGCGGCGGCGAGCGCAGAGGCGTCGCCAGAATCGCCGCCGCCGCCGCCGATGCTTTGCCCAAAAAGCCCTCGGCTGCCTGCCCCGGTGGCCAAGATGAAGCCGCTATTCTGCAGCGTAACGTTTCCCCCGTTACCGCCGCCCGCGCCCGAGCCACCGCCGAGATAACTGAGTGACACCGAGATGTTCGTTAGGCCCGCCGACGCGCTGCCGGAGGCCGGGCCTCCTTTGCCGCCGCCGCCGCCGATGCTTTGCGCCAGGATGCCGGTGGACTCCGAGCCGGTCGTGTAGATGATGCCGGTATTGGTGGGAGTGGACCCGAACTGCGCAATGTCCCCGCCGTTGCCGCCGCCGGCGCCCGAACCGCCGAGCGCGATGCCGACGCCCACTGAGATTAAGGTGCCGGAGCCCTTGGTTTTGGAGACGGCGGCGCCGCCGCTGCCGCCGCCCTCGCCGATACTCTGCAGAAGCATGCCAGGCGCCTGCTCGCCATTGGTTTCTACAACGCCCCCTGACGATGCGGTCACAGGGCCGCCGCTGCCGCCGCCGGCACCACTGCCGCCGATTGAGAGGTGGAAGATGGTGCCGGTACCGGACGCGTTCCCGCCGTTACCGCCGCCCCCGCCGATACTCTGCATCAGGATGCCTTGGCCGCGGTCCCCGTAGGTCGTGATCCCCGTGCCGATGTTCATCGAGATTGGACCGCCATTCGCGGCGACGCCGCCATTGCCGCCGATCGAGTAGTCGGAGGGGCCGTTGGTGTCGACATCGCCGCCACTGCCGCCGCCACCGCCGATGCTCTGCCCCAGGATGCCCTGCGAATTCGTCTGCGGAGATTGCGCAGACCCGACATTGATGACGCCTTGGCCGGTAAAGATCAACTGGCCGCCATCGCCGCCTGAGCCCCCCGCGCCTCCGGAATTACCGCTGCCTCCGGACGCTCCCTGACCGCCGAACGACTGTGCCAGCACGCCTGCGCCATCCCGGCCGGCCACCGACATGGTGCCACCCAGGTTGATTTGGACCGTGCCTCCGTTGCCCCCCGTGCCGCCGCTGGCGGCTTTGCCTACGCTGCCGCCAGAGCCACCTAGGCCACCAAAGGAATAGGCATAGATGGCTGGCGAGCCGCCGCTGGTGGTCGAGATGACACCGCTATTCGTGACGGAGACCGTGCCGCCCACGCCGCCATTCCCCCCGGAGCCGGCTTTCCCAACTACGCCGCTGTCTGCGGTGTCGCCGCCTGTGCCGCCGTCGCCCCCCAGGCTAACCGCCAAGATGGCAGTGGTGCCGGACGCGATTGGGTTGGTGTTGAGGATGCTGACCGTGCCCCCGGGTGCCCCGGCGCCGGCGGCCCCGGCATCGACGAACTGGGTGCCGACGCTTACGCTCTTCCCGTTTGCGCCGTTGCCGCCGACGCTCTCGGCGATGATGCCGGCGGCGGCAGGAGAATTAATGGGGCTGCTATTCGTCACGCTCACGTCACCGCCCGCGCCGCCGCTTCCAGACACATGGCGCGGGCCGTTGTCTTGCCATAAGCCGGCCTCGCCACCGGTTCCGCCGGCCGAGTAGGCACACACAGCGGTGGGCAACACGACGCCCGGATTGGGCAAGCTAATCGGCGCGGCGATGGTGAGGCCGACGTTACCGCCTGCGCCGCCTAAAACGCCCACACCGCCGCCATTGCTGCCCTCTGGGTTGCCCTGGCTCGCATCCGAGGCGGTGCCACCGTTGCCGCCCTGCGAGAACAGGCCGACCAAATTCAAAGGTGCCGTCGCGGTATAGGAGAGGTTTGACCCGGCACCGCCAGGCTGCCCGGCATGGCCGGGCCCGTCAAAGCCGGCATCGGGTCCATGGGCGCCCGTGCTGCCGATGCTACTGGTGAAGACATAGCCGGGCCCGCTGGGCGGGGTAGTGGTCTCAATGCAAGGGGCATAGGTGGCCGCCATGGCCGCCGGCGCGACCGCCAACGCGGCCGCCGAACACATCACCCATGCACACGGCAATGCGGCCCGGGGCGTGCGAACGCGTGCGGTGTCGGTCTCGTTCGGCATCGCAGAAGAAGCGACGAGTCTCTCTTCGCTCGTGTCGCCGGCCCAACCAGCATCTGCGACCGGCCCAAGCGGGCCGCAAGCGGCATCCATCCGCGCGTCTTTCTCACGGCGAAGCTCCTTTTTGTGCTGCCGCGGTTTGGATGCGCGCGATGCGCTTCGGCGAGATGGGGTCGGTTTCATGGCAATTGCTCACATGCGTGGTCTGAACGGGGTTAAATTAATCAAGAACAAAAAGTCTTCCAGGCGATCGCTAACATCGCGCTCTCCCCTATGCGCCAACTGCTCGCAGTCGATGCACGAAATGCGGACGGGCTCTCACATCCAATACTTTGTTCAAATTCCGACGTTGCCGATGGCTACGGCTCAATTCTCGCAGTGCGAAAGCTGTGCCGCCAATACGTGATCAGAATAGGGATATAAGCTGCGCCAATGGCTGCGCGGGAGTGCATCGCGTTGGTCTGTCAACGAAACACACGCGCAAGCGGGGATTTCTCGAAGAGATGAGGCGCGTAGTGCCGCGGTCGAAGCTGATTGCGCTGATCGAGCCGCACTATCCGAAGGGTAAGACAGGACGATCACCATTTCCGATTGCCACCATCCTGCAGATCCATTTTATGCAGTGGTTCGGTTTGTCGGACCCGGCGATGGAAGAGGCGCTGCATGACGTGCGCTGTATCGGGACTTTGCGTGGCTGGACGGTGGCATGACGCGTTTGCAGGACGAAAATACGATCCTGCGGTTTCGTCACCTGCTTGAGGCATACGGTCTGGCTGTGCAGATGTTTGCGCTGGTCAATGAGATTCTGATCGACCAAGGATTGATGCTCAAGGCAGAATCAGTCGTCGACGCCACCCTGATTCCTGCGCCCACTTCGACAAAGAATGCCTCGGGTAACCGCCCGTAGGGAAGTGGACTACGTGAAGATCCTGATAAGGTTTCATGTACCAGTCGCTCATCGAATCGTGTAGGCGACCCGCGAATGCAATCCGGCCTCGTAGGTATTGAAGTCGCCCTTCGCCTGCGCCTCGTAACCGGGCAGCGTGACATTGCTCTAGAGCTGTCCCAGCCATAACAAGCATCTACACTGCCGGAAATCATCAAGTTACCGATTTCCTTCTTGAGCATGACACCTAGCTGAGGGCGGTGTGCGCTCACTTCGCCGACACCGTCCGAGCCTGCCAGGCTCAACGTGTCGTATCCGACGATGCCTCCAAGAAACCAACCATCGCCGATGTCCTGCTGCCCACCGAACTGCATCGCGTAGGTAGCCGCCGAATAGCCGATCGTGTCCGACCCATCCACACTCGTATGGTTGTCGATGACGCGTTCCCATACACAATGGTGCTCGTGCAGCATCGCGTCGGCGGGGCCGTCGAAAGTCGGGTAGCTATACATGCGCTCGACGAACGCGTGGCTTGCCGCAAGGCCTGCAGTTCCAACGGCCTACTGCGTTTCATTGCCGAGACTATTCAGCGCCGCGGCACAAGCCGCATGGTTCGGAATTCCATTTTCCATCTGCGCGAACGCCGTTCCGAGCGCAGCGGCATCGGGGCCCGCGTCGAAGCTCGCCTGCAAGTGGGTAGCCACTGACTGTGCGTTCGCGCTCAGGCCTTCCGCGTTCGCGGCGACATTCGCATGTGGCGTTACGTAGTCGACCCTGAACAATTGGTTTTGTCGGCCGGTGGTGTAGTCGCTGGGGTCACATGTGAACGGCCGAGTTCAGCAGCAGGGCCAGCATAAAGGCGTAAAAAAACCGCAGCTTCCTGAGAATCATCCGCAGGTTGTGGCCGGCGCCGCACAGCACCGCGTGCATCGCATCGCCCAGTGCACCTTTGAGCCAGTTCCGATCGAGTTTGCCATCCGTCTTCAAGTGCCCGATAGCCGGCTCGATCGCGCTGCGCCGTCGAATCATCGCCCGTAGTCCACGCGTGATGCCACGCCTCAAGCCAGGGTGATAGATCTTCACGCCATCGATCGCGACGCCCTTGTAGCCCCGATCCACAATCGCCACTTCCGGGCTCACATCACTCAAGATTGCCGCCTGCTCCAACGCCTCAGCCAGCGTATGACCATCGTATGGATTGCCCGGCATTGAGCGAGCGCCAACGACCAGCCCTTCCTTGTGGGTCGTCGTGATGGACACCTTCACGCCAAATTCATATGGTGTGCGAATCTTACCTTTGGCCAGACACTCGACTTCCGATGCATGCAGCGCATAAAGCTTGTTCTTATCCTTGGGCTTCTGCGCCAGAATCCGCTTCGTACGGGCAATGAGTTCCAGCAGCGCCACGCGACCCGAGTCCGACGCTCGGTCGACTTGCCGTTGGACATCGCGCATCACCCGGCCCACACGCGAGCGCAGCGTACGCAAGCTCTTTCTCATGCGCTTGTACTGCTTGGCGTGCGCGTAGCGGCCAATCTGCACGGCCAGGCGCGGCGCCTCGCGGTTGTAGTTCTGTCTGAGCTTGAGTCCTTGGCGCGCAGCGGCTTTGACCAGATGTTCACGACACCGCTCCAGCAAGCGTGAATCGGTTGGATGGGCAATTGCTTTGGGCATGACCGTCGTGTCGACGATCACGCGCTTCACGCTCGACGCCTTGATCACGCCGGCACGTTTAGCGGCCTCAATCGTCGCCGCCAACAACTCTTCGACGCCCGCTTCACCGAGGCGTTTGCGCCAGCGTGTCAGGCTCGAAGGATCAATCGGCGGCTCGGTTTGCAGGAACGTCTCGCCAGTGAAGACCTGCCAATAAGGGTTCTCGACCCATTGCCAAACGACCTCCTCATCAGACAGGTCAAATGTGTGTTGCAGATAAAGCAGGCCCGCGATCAGGCGCGGTGATGTCGCTGGTCGTCCGGCACCAGACACGAAGCTCTCGCTCATCGCGGCGCCCAGGTGCTCCCAATCGATTAAGCCAGCCAAGCGCACCAGAGGATGCTTCAAATTGATCTGCTCAAGCAGCGGTTGGCGGAAAAAATCTCGCTCTGTCACACGTGCTTTCGGACCCATTCGAACCTCGTCAGAATTTGCAGGGTTTCAAACGTTAATATGCCCATATCCTGCAATTCCAGCAATCCGGTTTCGCCCTTAAACGCTTGCCAGTAAAGGATTTGACGATTGTTCAGGGCGGACTAAGTACAGCGATTGACCGCTTCCTTGCGCACCGGCAAGTGCATTAACTTGTGCATTGAGCTGCACGTTCGGCGTAGCCGCACTCGACAGCGTGTAGTTCACCAGATAGGGATTGCTCGCCTGCAAATGCGAAGCATCGAGCGCTCCCTTCACGTCGATCACATCCAGCGTGCAGTTGGTGAGGCAGGCCGGACGCATCACCACCTGGCCCGCGAGCGTCGCGCTGCCGGCTACGATCAGACGGTCGCTCGTGGCCGCGACGTGATCGCTGTCGATAACGATGCTGCCCGAGATCGCCCGTCACAAGCGTGATCGCGCCAGGCGCGCTCTCGCCGCCGACGTCGAGCGTGCCGTTGTTCTGCGTCAGCGCCGCCGCGATCGTTGCGCCAGTATTGAGCTTGCCGCCCGGATCGTTTTGTACGCTGCCGTTACCGCCGTTGTTCTGAAAGCTGATCGTGCCGTTTATCACCCCGTCGGGGCGTTATGAACGAAGGTGGTTCCTCCGTAGCTGAAGATAGCCGAACTGCTGGCCCCACCCACTGACGTGACGATGCCATTGACGTTTACCGCGTTGGACGGCTCGTTTCGCAGGTCCGTTTGCGTTGTAATAGCCGTCGAATATCTGGATTCCCGCAGCCGTCCATCACCGCCGTGATAGTAATCGGCGCCACCTGAGATCGTCGCATTCTGGTTGATGTTGATGGTGACCGGCGCACCGGAAGTGCTCCTTCCGCCATTCTGCGAACTCTGAGCGTAGATGGAGGGCGAGGCCGCACCCGTCGCGCCGACATACCCGCTCACGTTGACATTGACCGCGCCGCCGCCCGTGCCGCCGAGCAAACCGCATACACACCTTGCGCATACCCGCTCGCACCCGCGGTGAAATAACCGCCCCCGCCGCCCACACTCTGCGCGATGATCGCCGGCGCGTTGGCGTCGCTCGTCTGCACGCTCGAGTTGGCGTCGACCGCGACTGTGACTGTGCCGCCATCGGCGCTGCCCGGATGATTGTTGTTGGACGGATAGCTTGCGCGGTCCAAGTGGTCGGAAAGGCGTGGAATTAACTCAGAATTACGTCACTCTAAAAGCCTTACAGATCGACCCCAAACGTCAGGGGCCTCCTTCAAAACGACCGCGGGCGATCAAATCGCGTTGGTCGACTGGCTGAAACGAGTGCAGCAGCGCAATTCAGCACACGGAATTGATATGCCTGCGCTGAGGGCGATCAAGTCTCACGGCATCGGGTCGATCGGTAAAGTCCGCGCGAACGCGCCAAAGCTCTGATGTGATGTGCGACTACCCTTCGGAGTAGGCATGTGGCAAATGTATGAATCATAGGCACCTCCTATCCTGCGGCTTGCCTTGAATCTACCACGTGGGGTGCGCGCCAGAGGCACGATTCTGACCGTCAGTTGCGGATGGGTTGCCGGTCCTAACTTTAGGCTCATTCTCAGCCTCTAAGATTCGGTCAATCGACGAGCCCAGAGCTTTCATCTGCGACAAAGAGCTACAGCCAACGCGCCAGTGCCCGTCGACGTTGCCGCGCGGCACCGTCAATGGTCCGCCGCGCATCACCTATTTTTGATACTGGAGAACTTCAGGTTTGCATACCTTCGTGAGAAAACTGGGCGACTGGTTTGAACGTTCTGAACAGCGCCGTCTGGACAATTATCTTGCCGGATCGAGAGGCTTGGAGGAAATCGAACGCCGCCTTCGTTGCCTAGATAGGAACAGATATCCCAGCTCGAAGGGGGTTAGTGACGCCGGACATGACAGCATCTTATTCAGTCTTCGTTTGCACAGCGTGCTGTTGTAAACCACCGTCTTACATCGCTCGATTACTGTAACGCAAATAATCCGTAAATTTCCTGGAAGTTAATATGAGATATATCATCGCACAGCTGCATAAATTGATCCCAACCTTTCACGAACCAAATCTGCCGCTCGACAGCGACTATTCGTATGAGGCGCGGACGAGCGAAGACCGGCGTCTTCGAAAATTCGAAGCAAACATCGCTTGGTTTCGTGTCTGAGTGCGCCTTGCGCCTGGACACATAAGCATTCTCATTTGCCGGCTGCTAGATAGCGGCCATCGCTTTGCGCGGCGTTGTTGAATAATCGATCTCTCGCTCAGAGGCGTTCGATCTGGCATGATCGGCAGGTGACTTTACTTGCAGAAGCGACAATGCCGTACCGCATAATCAGAGCCGTCGACAAGAGATCGAGAAAACGCGTTGCGAGGTGACCAACTGGTCCAAATATAACCGGGCGACGGTGCGAACATCGCGGTGCAAATACGAGCTTTAAGTGTCCCGCCTACACTCCGTGCATTGAATATCGAACTTATCAACGACCGGTCTACAATTGCAGCCGAAGTTCGGAGGGCGCTCCAAGCGCGCCGACGAATGTCGCTTCACAGCCGGACCTAGACGAATACGCTACTGATGCAATATCCAAGCGCGCGAGATTTCGACCCCGATCCGCGAGTTCGCTGACCGATCCAAGCGCGTCGGAAATCGATCCGGACTGAACTCAAAAATTTGTGGAATAGGGCGACCAATCGACGGAAGCAAAAGGCTGAATCTGATTCCCGATCAATTGGGCCGCAGTGGGCGAACGAGAACCAGACGATCGAACGCCGCCTGCAGGGGACGCAGGCGGGGAGACTCTTCGATGCCTTAATTGTTGACTGCGTCCTTAAACGCTTTGCCAGCCGTAAATTTAATCGTCTTTGACGCAGCGATCTGCAGAGGCTCGCCGGTCTTTGGGTTGCGACCCGAACGGGCCGCACGGGAACCCGTGCTGAAAGATCCAAACCCGATGAGTTGAACTGGGTCGCCCTTGAGCACCGCGTTCGTCACGGTCGCTAAAAATGCGTCGAGCATTTCGGCTGCGGCGGATTTCGCGATGCCGACTTCGCTTGCCACTGCGTCGATAAGATCCTGCTTGTTCATGTTTATTCTCTCCATTTAAACGGACTGACAGCCAGTATGCCTGCCAGCCCGGAGGATACCGCGCCGGACATGCGCGGTTGGCGCGAGGCAGCGCCGATATCGCGGCGACAGCGCCCCGCCTCTCCACTGGGCGAGATAGCGCACGGTCGTGAGCCACGCGAACGCCGTACGAATCGCGCACCGCGTCAGTCGTTTGGTTACCAATGGCCGAAACCACAGACCTACGTGGTGATCGAGTGACGGAGCGGCCGCCGCCACGGTCGACGCCCGCTCGACCATGCGCAAGGTGACCGCCGTCAGCTTCGCGCTGCCGAGCTGCTTGATCGACGCTTTCAGGTGCGACGCGAGCGCGGCCGAGCCGTTGCGAAGCGCGAGCTGCACCAGGTCATCGAGCATCGTACGTAGATAGCGCGCCAGCGTTTCCGGACTTGATGCATGCAAGGTCGTGTCCGGATCGTAATAACGCCGGGCGATCACGCCTGCGTCGATGCGTTGCGCGAACGCGCGGAACGCCGCGAAGTCGGTGCGGGTATAGGCGCGCGGAGGCGGCAACGCGAGGTGCTGGACCTGGTTGGCGATGGCGCCCTCCTCTCTCCAAAACGTGTCTTAAAGCAGATGATTGGGAGCCACACCTGCTGTAAATAGATTTACCTCCCTTTTAGCCAAGGCGGTTTCAAACCGAAGCGCAACAGGAGCGTCTAGTGTTTAGAGCCATGAGTTTGGCCGGCTGAGGCAAGTGTCGCAGCGAAGACCTCCAATGGCGAATGAAATCGGAACATGCGGCAATGACATCGTTTAACGCCTGCTGTCCCTTATTGATATCTCGCGCGGTCAGGACGACCTCAGCCCCTGCCTTAGCCAAGGCAAGGCAAGGGCAATTTGATATCCAAGCCCTCCTGTTGAACCGGTCACGATCGCCAGTTTGCCGGATTGCGAGGGAGTGTCTGAAGTTGTCCAACCGCTGCCTCTTCGCAGCGGACGCTGGTGCTTGCGAAACTTTTTTTTGTCCTTCCGGATGTTCTCGATGCACCGCTCAAGAATCTCCCATTCGCGTTTCGCAATCGCGCTCGCTTGCCGGAGCAAAGGCCCGGCAATTGCTGCCGGCTTCCCCGGATGCGGCTGCGGCAAGCTTTCGGTGGCCCCGCCGCGACATCACCCAACTCAGGCGACAAAATGGGGACGAGCTTGGGGTCACCATTTTGTGCTAGCGGCGTAGGACAGGTAAGCGCATAGCAAACCCCCGAGGCCTTACTTCGACAGCCTCGGATTCGACTTCGGTTACAACCGGACCGAGCTCCGGCTTACCCATACCAAGTCGGCGGTTGTTCGGGACCGCCGTGCGGCGCTGCGCTATATGCGCTGCTTATACCGGCATCGCGAGCCGATATTTCCGCAATCGTAAAAAATCACCCATACTCCGCCTGCAGCATCAAGACGGGCTGCTTGTCGCAATTCGGCTCGGGCAGGCCAGCGGCGGCCCAAATGCGTTATGGAATCAACAGCGGATTTGTTACCTTAGCAGCGTGCTTCCGAAGAGAGGGAACGCTACGCGACTTGACGGAACTCCATGCGAGTTTTAAGAACGTGCGTGGGCTCCGGTGTAGAATGGCCCACTGAGTTCTCGTAGCGGGAAACGCGGTGATTGCCAGGCCACAATGCGCCGCTCGCTGATTTTATTTGTTGTTGGAACGCCCATACAACGCTAGCTCCTCACTGTGTCTCAAATCCGAGAAGTGCAAGTTGGTGCAATGCCATTTCGGTCCCTGTCGAAAGCTTATTCAGCCTCTCAACGGTCGGCAATTTAGGGCCGTTTGGTTCTAAGGAAACAACCATTTATTCTGCTCAGCGGTCATCGACGGCATAGGCGTGAACGATGTAAATGGGACTTCACGGAATGGACCCACGACGATGAAGCGGCACATCGGTTTTGCGGAAGCGGAAAGTGCGGGCATGAAATGCGTGACCAACCGTCAACGCTTTCTCGCCGAGATGGGAAAAGTCGTCCCGTGGGCGCGGCTGCTATCGGTCATTTAGCCATACTAACCAAATGGCGAGCGAGGCTGCCTGCCAATTGGCCATGGATCTCAGAGTGGCGGCTGCGCACACCAACGTTTTGAGTGCGTCCCCAAGGGTGGAAGCAGGAACCCGCCTCGACTTCACCAATGGCATGACGCTGCAGATGTATGGGGGTGTCGGTGTGACGCTCTATAATCAGAGCAAAATCGGCGCAAAAGTGCAGCTATCAGATGCTCCTGGCCCCATTTACTTCAATCGGACCAGCGACATACCTCAGGATCGCTTCAAGAGTACGGCCGGCGTCGACCTGAAGGCCAATGATCGCGTTGACGAGCGTCTGGAGTACCAGGGTGAATTCGCTACCCGCTTCCGGTCGAACGCCGGCTCGTTGAAGGTCTCTTATAAAATTTACGTGTGCCACCCTGCCTTGAGTGCCATAAGTAAGCGCGCGGTGAAGTCGTATTGAAGCGAGGACGGAGATCTGACGAACGAACGTCCGTCGGGAAACACGCAGCAGCTAAGCGGATTGCCGCAGTAGCGCCCGGCGATAGTTCGACCGAAGTAGTAAGTCCGGGACGGTGTCGGGACTTCGGACATAAACTGCAGTTCGACACAGGACGCGACTCCGTGGCGCGGAACGGCGCGGTGAAACGCACGGCGCGCAGAATCAAGTTGCGATCGCTCGCCTTCGGCCCCTGCGCGGATTGCCTGTCGTTCAACTTCGCTTAGGATTCGCATATCGGGGCTTTTTGCTTGGTGATCACGCATGCATTGTACGTTTCCTCTAGCAAGCGGGTAAGTAAGGGTTGGGAACGAACGGGTAAATTTTCCAAGGCGCCCGTTGCCATCTATGGGTAGCAACTCTTCGATACGGCCAGCCGGTTGCGTGGGAAGTCGGTTTAAAACGTCTTTCAGGTAAACATACGGATCGTGGGCGTTTAGCTTGGCCGATTGGATCAGACTCATCAATGCGGCCTGACGTCGGCCCGCGCGAGCTGAACCCGCGAAAGCCAGTTTCCCCTGCTAACGGCAATCGGCCTTATTTGGTTTTCGCACCAATTGTTGTCCACGGGAAGCTGGGGATCATCGAGATATCGGTTAGCGCTGCGCACCGCCGCAGACTGTAGTCGAGCGCCTTCGCTATGGACGAACCTTCGTTCACTCGTGCACGATGCAGAACCATCCAGGCGTGCAGTGCTTCGGCGACCGGACGCGCGCATCGTTAGCGAAGTTCTGTCAGATTCATTTTGCCCTTGACCTAAAATCTGAACACAGATCGGGGGCTGATTCAATGACGTAGTGGACTAGGAGATTTTATGAGCGCAGCATTTCACCACCCATTCTGGGCATCGCCGCGAAGTTCGGAGCGCCGCAAGGTTGTCTCTGCCCGCGAAGCCGTGCGTTTGATACGGCCCGGCGATACGGTTGCAACCGGTGGATTTGTAGGGATCGGGTTCGCCGAAGAAATCGCCATTGCGCTTGAACAACTCTATCTTGAGGGCGATAACGCGGCGACCGAAGTATACCCCCGCGACCTAACGCTGGTGTATGCCGCGGGGCAAGGCGATGGCAAATCTAAGGGTCTCAACCATTTGGCGCATGAAGGGCTTGTCCGGCGCGTTATAGGCGGTCACTGGGGTTTGGTGCCAGGACTGCAGCGCTTAGCGATTGATAATAAGATCGAAGCCTACAACTTCCCGCAGGGGGTTATCTCCCAACTTTTCCGAGACATTGCGGCAAATCGGCCAGCTCATCTCTCGACAATCGGCTTAGGGACCTTTGTCGACCCACGGCATGGCGGCGGCAAACTCAATTCACGTACGGATGAGGATCTGGTCAGTGTTCTACCTATCAATGGGAAAGATTTTCTACTTTATAAGACCTTTCCGATCAATGTCGCAATTGTGCGCGGCACGACCGCCGATGCCGGCGGCAACATAACGATGGAGAAAGAGGCGCTGACGCTCGAAGCGCTGTCTATTGCAATGGCTGCCAGAAACTCAGGCGGAATCGTGATCGCCCAGGTCGAACGCATCGCCGACTTAAACACGCTCAACCCACGTCAGGTTAAGATTCCCGGCATCATGGTCGACTGCGTTGTTGTGGCGCACTCGGATAACCACTGGCAGACCTTCGCCGAGCCGTACAGCGCTGCATTTTCGGGCGAGCTGCGTGTTGCGGCCAGTTCAGTCGCACAAATGGCCTTGACCGAAAGGAAAGTCATTGCTCGGCGAGCGGCTTTGGAGCTAATGGCAAACAGTGTTGTAAATCTCGGGATTGGAATGCCCGAAGGTATTGCCAGTGTCGCAAATGAAGAGCAGGTAATAGACCTATTTACCATGACGACTGAGCCGGGCGTCATTGGTGGCATTCCGGCTGGCGGACTCAACTTTGGGGCAGCGACTAATACACAAGCGATAATCGATCAGCCATACCAGTTTGATTTTTACGACGGTGGTGGACTTGATATTGCTTTCTTGGGCCTAGCGGAGGCTGACCGCGAAGGCAATCTTAACGTTAGCAAATTTGGTCCCAAACTTGCAGGCGCCGGTGGCTTCATCAACATCAGCCAAAGCGCCAAGAAAGTCGTTTTCGTTGGTACCTTCAACGCAGGTAAGCTTGATGTCGTGATAAAAGATGGCTGTTTGAGCATTCTAAGTGATGGCCATTGTCGAAAATTCGTCGACAAGGTAGAGCATCGAACTTTCAGCGGGCAGTACGCGTTGGAGTGCGGACAACCAGTCTTGTACATCACCGAGCGTTGCGTCTTCCGCCTCACGCCCGACGGGCTCGAACTAGTGGAAGTGGCACCTGGCGTCGATGTTGAGCGCGATATTTGCTCGAAAATGGACTTCCTGCCAATCATCAAATCACCGCCTCGGTTGATGGATGAACGCATCTTCCGAGATTCTCCGATGGGACTTCGGAATGTCCTTCTTGCATTAAAGATGAACGAACGCTTCAGTCTTGACACTGAAAAAAACATGTTCTTCATTAATTTTGAAGGTTTGGACATCGCCACCCTCGAGGACGTCAATGCTATTCGTCGCGAGGTGGAATCGATACTACGTAAGCATCCATCGCGACCTCATGCCATCGTCAACTATGACAACTGCTCGATCCGGCCGGACGTTATCGACCACTATTCAAATATGGTGTGCGAATTGGTTAGCGAATTCTATTCCGACGTAACAAGGTACACGACAAGCAGCTTTCTAAGAATGAAGCTGGGAACCGCGTTAGACGAGCGGGGTATTTCTAACTACATTTACGAACGCCCTGGAGAAGCGTCTCAAGTGGCCAGTGCCCGCTACTGACTGGGTACCAAGACGATATACCAAGCATATATGCGCGGGACCGAGCAAGGCCAGTGACTTGGCCTGCTTGCCCGAAACTTACAGCGCTAAATGGTCGGCGGTCTTTCAAAAGCCCCTCGATATCGTGTGCACAGACGAGGCATTTCGCTTTCGGCTCACACGAGCAGCCAAGCTAAGAGCCCTACTGGACCGCAAACAGGGTCGTGAAATATGTAAGCATCCGGCGATCTCATCTAATTTTGCATTCTTTGGCGTAAGAGCATACGTTTTCACGATCAGAAAGCGGACACGTGCACACTATTTCCCGAGACATTTCGGCGGCCCGCACACGGCGGACCTGGATCGCGCGCGCATCCCCAGGATTCGGGCAAAGCCGCGCACTTCTTGCGCGCCTGCGGCGAGACGCGCACGCGCACCGTCGCATCGTCCGCGGTACCTGAGATCACGTCCCAGCAGGTATTGGATTTGGCTGGAATCAGGAAGTGGCGATTGCGTGCTCCCATCGTCAGGCCACACAGAATCTCAGCGGGCAGAAAGCCCTTGTCGAACACAGTCAGCGAGTCTTCCGGTATCTGCGGCAGCAGGCTTTTGGCGTACACCATTTCGTTGGTATCGTAGCGACCGAAATTATTGAGACTTCCATAATTTATGACATCACCAGAGCGTAGCCTGCATCCAGCGCGCCGCAATGATCGAGGGTCGCTTTTGAGCGCTCTTGAGTTTGTTGCGAGCGGTGGCGTGCAACTCGCTCAGATCGTTGGGACAGTAGTTGGCCAGTGCGTGTCGCTTGAGCCACGCCCACAGATATTCGACGGGATTGAGGTCGGGGGCATACGGGGGAAGAAAAGCAATCTGAATGTGCCCGTTCAGCCCATCGAGATAGTCGCGCACCAAGCGGCTGCGATGTGCCTTCAAACCATCCCAGATCACCAGCAGAGGTTGCTTGAGATGGGCCTTGAGTGCTTTGAGAAATTCGACGATCTCTTCCTTGCGGATGCTGCCCTCGTGCAGCCTGAACAAACAGTTGGTGTGCGTGAGTCCGGCAATCACCGAAACGTGATTCCAGTTGAAGTGAAACTGGATGACGGGCGTCTGACCCTTGAGCGCCCAGGTGCGCACGCGCGTGGGGCGCTCGCTGATGCCGGACTCGTCTACAAAGACGATCAGTCGGCCTTCTCGCCGGGCTTTTTTTTGAGAGCGGGCCAGGTACTGCGTTTCCAGCTACGCACTGCATCTTCGTCGCGCTCGATGGCGCGCTTCTCAGGCTTTTGCACGCTAAAACCCAAGGCGCCCAGGATTCGCCAGATTTGCGTTTGGCCGAACTTGACGTCGTACAGCCGTTCGATAACCACCCCCACGCGCTTGAGCGTCCAAAGCTCTGTACCAAAGCCGTGCTCGGTAGGTTTTTGCAGAATGGCTCGGCGCAAGCCTTCCAGATGGGACTCGTCCAGTCTGGCCGGACGGCCTCTCGACGGCACCGAGCGCAGCGCATCGATTCCGCCTTCATCGAGCAAGGCCTTCCACGTGTACACGGTTTGCCGGGCCACGCCCACAACGAGCGCGACTTCGGCAGGCTTTTTCCCCCTGAGCAGAAGTCTCCCTGCACGCAATCGCTTCCTTGTCGCCTCGTCCGATCTTCTCTTGACCATGCCCCATACCTCCAGACAGTTCGTTGAAGATATAACGCACAGGACTCCGATTGGTTGTCATGTTTTACGGAAATATCAATAATATCGGCGACCAGATGCGTCGGAATCGAGGTGAGCGTCATTGCGCGCACCTGCGGATAACTGGCCACCTTGCCGCTGGCGTAACCTTGTGCGCCGAAGTGCTCGCGGTTGGCCGGGCTGTCGGGCGTGCGCAACGTGGTGCCGTCCATCGCCCACAGGCTCAATCCCTTGAACGCATGGTAAGTTGCGTCCTGCGTCGTCCAGGCACGTGCTGTCTGCTCAAACGTAAGCGCGAATTTATCAGCACATAGCGCCCGAACTGAGAGCAAGGCAAGCTGTGTCCACTGATTAACAGTGGACACAGCCCATGACTCAGATCGATTCAGATGCGGCGCTTCTTGCCGTTACGCTTGTAGGTCGCGACGGCAAGCGGCGCTACGACTCGCAATCCAAACGCAGGCTTGTTGAGGCCTGCTTGCAACCGGGCGTGTCGGTGGCCGGGTTGGCGCTCAAGGCCGGCGTGAACGCCAACTTGCTGCGCCGGTGGATCAAGCTGCATCAAGAACGCAACGGCGTGGCAGCGACGTCGGAAGTTGTCGAGAATGCGCCTGCGCTTGCCGTGCCGTCGGCGTTCGTGCCAGTCGTCGAGATCAGCCGTCGTGAGGTGGTTGAGCACAAGGACGCCGTAAAGCTGGCTTCGGAGCCCACGCGCTCATCGCCCCCGCCCGTGCGCTCGCAGTTGACGGTGGAAATGCCCAACGGCGTAACGCTTCGGCTGGACTCTGCCGGACAGGATGCGCCGCTGGTATCGGCGATGATCGAGACACTGGGGCGCTGCGATGTTCAGGCTCGACGCTAAACTCAAGGTGTACGTTCATCGCGAGGCAGTCGACTTCAGGAAGTCGATCAACGGCCTGGCCGCTCTGGTCGAGCAGTCCATGGCTGGACCCGTTTGCGCCGGCGCTCTACGCGTTCAGCAACCGACGACGGGATCGCATCAAGATACTCGGCTGGGGTGGCAACGGCTTCTGGCTGCTGATGAAGCGCCTGGAAGAGGACCGCTTCGTCTGGCCGCGCCGGCAGCAGGTGGTGATGGAACTCTCGACCGAGCAGCTTCATTGGTTACTTGAGGGCATCGACATCGATGCGGTGCGTCGTCATCCGGCGCGCCAGTATCGGCACGCTGGCTGATGTCGTAATGCAACATTCGTGAGCGGTGTTACACATTCGGTAAACCCATTCGCCCGGCGGTTTCGCTATCGTAAGCGTCATGCCATCACACGATCCCACTGCCGGTTTGCCACCCGAAGTTCTCGCCTATATCCGCGAACCCGAGACCCGCAACCAGCAACTCACTCAACGCGTCGAGCAGCTCGAGGAGTTGTTTCGCCTCGCGCAACTCAAGCGCTTCGCCCCGAGCAGCGAGAAACTCAAAGACCGAGTATTCGACGAAGCCGAGCAAGTGGCGCTGGCGGACCCCGTGAAGACGATCCGGACGGTGTCTTTGCACTGCCTGACACGGGCCTGCCAGCCGTAGACGGACCAAGCCATCAGAAACGGGGGCGCAAGCCGCTGCCGGCCGATCTGCCGCGTACGCGTATCGAGTACGACCTGCCTGAAGATCAGAAGGTCTGTCCGTGCTGCCAGGGTGCAATGCACCGGATGGGCGAGCAGACCTGCGAACAGCTGCATATTGAGGTTAAGGCGTCAGTGCTGCACCACGTGCGTTTCAAGTACGCGTGCCGCCATTGCGAACGGCATGCGGAGCACACGCCCATCTTGATCGCGCCCATGCCGGCGCAACCGCTGCCGGGCAGCAACGCGAGTCCGGCGATGATCGCCACGGTGATGACCGCCAAGTACGCGGATGGCACGCCGCTCTACCGCATGGAAGATGCGTTGGGCCGCTCGAACATCGCGGTCAGTCGTGGCACGCTGGCGCACTGGATCATCCGGCCTGCCGAACTGCACCTGTCCCGGCTGTACGAGGCATTGCGCGGCACGCTGCTCGCGCAGTCGCTGATCCATGGCGACGAGACGACGGTGCAGGTGCTCAAGGAGGACGGCAAGACTGCGCAGAGCAAGTCGTACCTGTGGGTCTACCGCAGCGCCGAAGCATCGTAAGCAATGGGATGGACGTCCCCACCCCGATAACGGCATCGATGTGCCAGAGTGGAGGTGTCATCGACCACTCAACCGGAAGGGGCGTCTACCATGCAGATCACGACAATCGGGCTTGACCTAGCCAAGAACGTTTTTCAGGTCCATGGGGCAAACGAACGAGGCAAGACGGTGCTGCGCAAGCAATTGCGGCGTGAGCAAGTCGCCGCGTTCTTCGCCAACCTGCCAAGTTGCCTCATCGGAATGGAAGCTTGCGGGAGCGCACACCACTGGGCTCGCAAGTTACAAGCGCTTGGCCATACGGTCCGATTGATGGCACCGCAGTTTGTGAAACCTTATGTGAAAAGCAACAAAAACGACGCAGCCGATGCCGAAGCCATTTGCGAGGCAGTGACGCGGCCGACGATGCGGTTCGTGCCGATCAAAAATGTCGAACAACAGACCGTGCTCTCCCTGCACCGGGTGCGCCAAGGCTTCATAAGGGCTCGCACTGCCCAGGCCAACCAGATCCGCGGCCTGCTGGGTGAGTACGGCGTCGTTGTGCCGCAAGGCATTGCCCACATCGCCCTGCGCGTGCCAGATCTGATCGAAGATGCGACGAATGATTTGCCCGGTGCATTCCGGCAGCTTATCGAACGACTGCTCGAGGATGTCGGTGCGGGGCAACTGGGGCGGCAACGGCAAGCGTTTGGCCCGCTTGCGGGGCTTCTCCTGCGGCGCGTCCGAGCGCAGTTCATCCAGCTCGGCCTCAAGCGCGGCCAAATCCTCATCAATGGCCTCGTCCAGTAAGCTTAACTGCTCGGCGGTGAACTGTTCGCTACGTCTGCCGAATTGCAGGCGTTTGATGACCGAGAGTTCATGGGTGAGCTGGTCAATGCGCGTTTGGCGGTAGTGCGATTCACGAGTCTTCTCGTCGACCTGGGTCATCAACTGCCGCGCGAGCGCGCGCAGTTGATCGGGTTCAGGGCATCGAGATCAGTGGGTGAATTCATGCCCCAAGTTTGCCAGTACCTGCAGGCTGGGGGAATCGAAACTGTTTACGTCATTTGCTATACCACCGCGATTACGTGGTCGTGTGCCAACGTCTGCCAAGGCAGCCCGATCACGAGTGCACGCAATTGCTCGGGATTCAATGTCTCAGCGATCTCACTATGGCTATTGGCCCAAACGAAATGACCCTTGTTCAAGCGTCGTGCGGCAAGCCAGATGCCAAATCCGTCGTACACCGGGACCTTCATGCGTGTCGAACGCCGGTTAGCAAACAGATACGCATGGTGAGGTCGTGCGGATCCAAATACCTTCACCACACGCGTAAGGATGGTATCGGCGCCGGCACGCATATAGAGAGGTTCGGTCGCCAGCCAAATGGCGTCGATGCGGATCATCGCAGCACCTCCCGAACCCAAGCTGCGCTGTCGCTCAAACAAAAGTGCGGCCACAGCACCGACATGGTTGTGCCA
>Ga0302228_10000820_pt1 | contig 24408 bp, 25 predicted proteins | sample II_Palsa_N1_2_FD_193519 | JGI IMG/M metagenome (GOLD analysis project Ga0302228, IMG submission 193519) | Peat permafrost microbial communities from Stordalen Mire near Abisko, Sweden - II_Palsa_N1_2 | ecosystem: Environmental > Terrestrial > Soil > Palsa > Peat permafrost | place: Sweden... | reverse complement strand
ATTCCGCCTTGCCTACATCGGTTCGTATGTTGCGCATGCTACGGCCCGTTGTAATATCAGTGTATTCTGACGTGATCCGTCCCGGCGGAATCCCATCGACTTCCGTCTCCGCCGCGGGCTTGCACATCTCCTTGATGCGCTCCCAGTTCCGCAACCTTCCTTGCGCCCTGACCGATGCCGTATCTGACTGCCGGGTTCTGCAAAAGCCGATAGACGATCAAGATACCGCGCACAGAGCCGTCAAACAGTCCTGCCGAAAAGTGACAGTCACCACAAACAGTCGACGTGCCCAGCAAGTTATCGCCCAGCAATCGACTCGCACCTTGGAGGTTGGCCGGCGGTCCTACCGGAGAGTCGCCGTAGTTGTAGTTATCGATCCACTGGTTGATCTCGTCGCTGCTGATCGGGATGTCCGTGCCGTCGTTCAGGTCGAGAATGCTGCCGTTCCTTGCAACGGTGCCTGTACGTGAGACGACCTGGCCGTCGGGTGAATAGCCGAACCTGACCTTGAAAACGCGTCGCACACCGCCGTTCGTCGGGCTAGCGTATTCGCTGAACTTGAAGAGATCGATTCGCCCGCGCCGGTCGTAGCGCAAGCTGAAATCACCTGTCGGGTTATAGCCCTGCAGCGCGCGATGGGCGGCGTCCCGCGTGATCATCTCAGTGGCTTGCTGAAGCTCTCCGAATGCGACAATCGCAAAGGCATTCCCCGTTGCGTCACGGGTGACTTTCCACTGGCCTGTGACCTTCCCGTCCGCCATCTGTTGAACAAACACGAGCCGGTTCGTTGCGTCGTAGGTCATCCCATACGCCACAGTCACGCCGTCTGCCTTTCCTGCTTCGAAAGCGGTGGCGCCAGTCGGATCGCTAGTCGGTGTCTCGCTCGCCCACGTTGTGTTTCCGTTCGCGTCATACACGAACGACTGAACCATTTTCGGCGATGCAATCATCGACGGACGCAACGTCGTCCCGTCGGCATAACGGATCGTGGTTATCGACGTACCGGTCGCGCTTTTCATCGTTGCACGAACTGGCCGCCCCTTGTCGTCGTAGCTATACTCAGAAGTGCCGCCGCTTGCGTCGGCGTCCTTCAGCAGATTGCCCGATGCATCCCATGTAGAGGTGCTATTGCCCGCAGCGGAAGTGGTCCCGGTAGGCCGAAGCATCCCGCCAATCGACGACATGTTGAGCGTGGTGGCACCTTTGCGACCGGTGATGACCGTCGAGCCGGTGTTATAGGCAAACTGCACATTTTGCGTGGCGTTCGGATGGCTGACATCTACCGCACGTCCCTGAGCATCGTGGCTCCACGTCGCAATGCGGTTGCCGGCCTCGTCAATCTCGCCCGTCAGCGCATTCTTGAAACGCGCATCGTCGTAGACGTAGCGGTGTACATAGCCATCAGGCCAGGTAACAGAGACAAGATTGCCATTCGCGTCATACCCGAACTGCGTCATGCGGCCCAACGGGTCGTTCAGGCGTGACAGGCGGTTCTTGTCGTCGTAATCGAGGCGAAGCGTGATGTCGTTGTTCGCGTCCGTGCCTGCTGCGTGCTGCGTGATCGTGGTCAGCAACCCTGAGCCGTCATAGCTCAACGTTCGAACAAATCCCGTCTTCGTGCTCTCCGAAAGCAGCACACCCTGGGCCGAATACGATTCGACGGTATCGGTCTTGAGATTGGTCAGCGTCCATCCAGAGCCGGTCTGTGCCAGTGCAAGGCCGGTAAAGCCCGCTGTACGCCATGTGCCGGCTGACCAGTTGAATGTGACAGGTTCGCCGTTCTCGCGATACGCAAGCACTTTGGACGAGCTACCGCTGTTGGCGTTCGCGAGTCCCAGGTTGCGCTGCCAGCTATGGAACCAGACCGGCCCCATCGCCGTGGCGGAACTACCCAGTGGCCTGGATCGGTAGGTCCGTGTGAATTGCATCGGAATGTCGTCACCGCTGACTAAGTCCGCTTCAGTCAAGGTGACAGCACCATTGCCCGGGTACACCGGGTCAGCGACGGGACAGCTCGCCTCGGGTTCTTCCGTAGCAGGTGTAGCGCACCACGCGTCGATCAGGGACCACGTGTTGATGCACGCGTAGTTCGCCATACTGCCGGGAACGCGGCCGTAAACATCCCACCGGCAGGTGGGCGAACCTGGTACTGCACCGGTAGCCGCATAGAGCGCGTTGCAGTCCGCCGCGTTGGCGCCAAACGCGACCAGGAGCAGCATAAATGCAGCCAGCAGACGTACTGCCATGCCCGCTGGACTCTCAGTCAGTCTTTTGTTTTTCATAGTCATCCTTATTGGTTGTACTTGTTTGCAGCTCAAGCACCCTATAAGGAGCGTTCCGTCGCCGCTATCCGACAATTCCTAAAATTGCTAAATCCGTGGATTAACCCAATACTTGTTTTCATGGTTATTCACAACGTTCTGTAGGGTCCACGTTGAAGCCTGTCAGTCATCACCGTGTCTCGGCGGCGAGAACAGGACTCACATACGCAAAAGCGCCCGCGACCTCAACACGTCAGACATTGCATGCGGCCGTCTTTTGCCACGCCGTCCCCATATGGTAGAAAGTGATTTCCCCCGCATGACGTGAACTCACCGAGACTGCCTATGCCCTCCGTTGTGGCCTTCAAACTCGTCTTGCTGTCGCTCGTCGCGATGATCGGGCTGCAACTGCTCGCGAAGCGCCTGCGCTTACCACCGGCCGCGGCTCTCCTGATAGGCGGCGCCGCGATGGCCTTCGTACCGGGCCTCCCCACCGTCATGCTCGATCCCTCACTCGTGCTGATCGTGTTCCTGCCGCCCCTCTTGATGGACGGCGCCTACTTCTCCGTCTGAGCGGAATTCAAACGCAACCTCGGCGGCATCCTGCTGCTTGCGATCGGCGCGGTCGCCTTCACGACGCTGGTGGTCGGCGTGGTCGCGCATCAGGTCGTGCCCGGCTTGCCATGGGGCGCATGCTTCGCGCTCGGCGCGATTGTCTCGCCGCCCGATGCGGTCGCCGCCAAGGCCGTGCTCGAGCGCGTCGCGCTGCCGCGCCGGCTGATGGTGCTGCTCGAAGGCGAAAGCCTGTTGAACGACGCGGCTGGCCTCGTGCTGTTCCGCTTCGCGGTCGCGGCGGCATTGACCGGTACCTTCAGCACCGGACATGCGGTGGCAAGCTTCGCGATCTTGGCGCTGGGCGGCGTGGCAGTGGGTGCCACGCTCGGCTGTCTGGTCGTGAAGCTGCTCCAGTATCTCGACGACGCGTACCTGATAATCACCACGTCGGTGCTGGCCGCGTGGATCAGCTATATCGTCGGCGAAATGCTCGACGTCTCCGGCGTGATCGCCACCGTCAGTTGCGGCATGATGCTCGGCTGGTATCAGCACGAAGTCTTCTCAGCCGCCGTACGCGCGCGTGGCTTGGCCTTCTGACAGGTCGTGATCTTCCTGATGGAAGCGCTGGTGTTCATTCTGATTGGCTTGTCGCTGCGTGGCGTGATCGTCCGGCTCGGTGGCGTGGGTGACGCGTTGATCGCCTTTGCGCCGGCGGTGGCCGCAGTGCTGGCAGCCGTCCTCGTTTCGCGCTTTGTTTGGGTCTTCAGTGTCGAAGCGCTGAACGGCGCATTGTGCAAGCTCCTGCGACGTAGCGGCGCCGCGCCCGACTGGCGCTCCGCGACCGTCACGAGTTGGGCCGGCATGCGCGGCGTCGTCACACTTGCGATCGCGCTCTCGTTGCCCGACGCGATGCCCGGCCGCGATCTGATTCTGGTCGCCGCGTTCGCCGTGATTCTGGTAACGGTGCTCGGTCAGGGCACAACCATCGGTCCGCTGATCCGTTGGATACAGCCCGCTCATGCGCCCGAAACAGATAGCCGGCTGATGACCGAGCCTCAGGCATGGGCGCGCCTCGAAGCCGCGCAACTCGCTGCGATCCAGCCGCTCGTGCACGGTCCGGACGGCAGCGTGATCCATCCACGACTGCTCGAACAATACAGTTACCGCGCACGCATCACAGCAGCCCACCAACTCGAAGCCGCCTACCCGGCCGACCTGCGCACCGCCCACTATGACGTCGTGTTGGCGGCCGTCGCTGCGGGACGCACGGAGTTGTTGCGGATGCATCGGTCGGGGCACATCGACGACGAACTGCTCACCATTCTCGAACATGACCTCGATCTCCAGGAGATCGCTGCGCAGCATGCGCGTGGGTGACGCTGCGCTCGTTAGAATCGGCTTGCGGCACACCTCCCGAAAACCCTCACCTTTGCCACGTGGGGTGATACGCGTCGTCACACACGACGCACCGTAAACCGCGATCGAAGCGCTGCTGGCAGGCTTTGCTACACATCATCAAGTCCACACCGGCCATCATGATCACGATTGCCACGCACACAAAGGTGAGACTATTCGGGATCACGACACGTGAGTGTCAACGTCATCAGGCCGATCACCTTTGCGTGAGAAAATCGACTCCCTGGAAATCCTCACCTTTCCCCGGTTTGCTATGCTGCTCCGTAACCTGTCCATCGCACTGGGTTGATGAAGTGCAGTATTGGTCAACGACTACATGCAGGTAGCGCCAGTTCTCAACGAGGTCATTCGATGCCAAGCGTCGCTGTTGCGATCTTTCCCGGAGTGCAAGCACTCGATGTCGCAGGACCGGTGGATGTCTTTTCGGAAGCCAACAAGTTTCTTCCGCGCGACGCGCACTACGAAGTGACGCTGCTGAGCGCAGAGCCGAGCACGTTGCGCGCCTCGAATGGCATGGCGCTCGTCGCCGACGATACGTTCGAAGGAACCAAGCGTGCCTTCGATCTCGCCCTGGTGGCAGGCGGTCCCATGCTGCCGGACAGCGAGCCCGACCCGCGGTTGATAGGCTGGCTCACGAGCGTCGCCGCTCGTTGCAAACGCTACGGGTCCATCTGCACCGGCGCATTCGCTCTGGGCCACGCAGGTCTGCTTGACGAGCGCAGCGTCACGACCCACTGGCAACACGCCGAGCAACTCGCCACGCAGTTTCCGCGCGCGCGGGTCGACTTCGACCGCATCTATCTGCGCGACGAGCGGCTCGTCACGTCAGCGGGCGTCACGGCGGGGATCGATCTGTCGCTCGCGCTCGTCGCCGAAGATCATGGGCCGCGCACCGCGCTTGCGGTCGCCAAGCGCCTCGTCGTGTTTGCCCAGCGCCAGGGTGGCCAATCCCAGTTCAGCCCGTATCTGACGGCGCCTGCGGATGAGACGTCAGCGGTGGCGAAGGTGCAGGCACATGTGATGGAGCACATCGGCGAGCGCTTCACGGTGAAGCAGCTCGCGGACGTCGCCGCCATGAGCGCACGCAATTTCGCGCGGGTCTTCGTGGACGAAACCGGCGTCACGCCACACGAGTTCGTCGAGCGTGCGCGGGTGGACGCGGCCCGCAAGCTGCTCGAAAGCAGTGCCGCCGCGCTCAAGGCGATCGCCTACGACTGCGGGTTCGGCACCGCCGACCGCATGCGCATCGTGTTTGTGCGGCGCATCGGCGCGACGCCAGTGCAGTACCGGGAGCGCTTCCGTTCGGCGTGAGGAGCACTTCGCTGCAGACTTGGCGCGCATAATGAGAAAATGCGAAGTCTTCTCTGCCCTCCCCGAGGACTCTCATGACCCCACACATCACTCGCGCCATCGTTACCGGCCATACTCGCGGCCTCGGCGCTGCGCTCGCGGAACAACTGCTGTCGCGCAACATTGCCGTGCTGGCACTCTCGCGTTCGCGCAACGCCACCCTCGCGCAGCTTTATCCTCAGACGTTCGAAGAAGTCGAGCTGGACCTCGCCAATCCGGAGCGCGTCGCGCAATGGATCGCCGGCGACGCGTTGCGCCGCTTCGTCGACGGTGCGCATAGCGTGCTGCTGTTCAACAACGCAGGCACGGTGCAGCCGATCGGTCCGCTCGAAACCCAAGACGCAGCCGCCATTGCCAGCGCCATCGGCCTCAATGTGGCGACGCCACTGATGCTGGCGAGCGCCGTCGCGACTGCCAGCGTCTCTGCCGGCGACCGCCGCATCGTGCACATCTCGAGCGGTGCGGGCCGCACCGCCTACCCCGGTTGGAGCATCTATTGCGCAACCAAGGCCGCGCTCGATCACCATGCGCGCACTGTCGTCCTCGACGCCAATCGCGCGCTGAGAATCTGCAGCGTGGCGCCGGGCGTGATCGATACGGGCATGCAGGCGGAAATTCGCGGCAGCGGCGAAGAGAAATTCCCCTTGCGCGAAAAGTTTGAAGAACTCAAGCGCAGCGGGCAACTGGTTTCGCCGGAGCAGTGTGCCACCCAGTTGATCGACTTCGCATTGAGCGATGCCTTCGGAGAGACGCCCATCGCGGATATCCGTGAGGTAACCGTGAGTTGACGCAACGCGTCCTGACTCACCTAAGGTCAGCAGCGTTCGACTCCCGAATATCTTCACCTGTCATGAGCCCGCAGGCGGGCTCATGTCTTTGCACGAGACGTTTGCATAAGGCTCGGTGGCAGTGATCTTGGCGCGTCTCGCCGCGCGGCATCCATGCATAAAACCCGGTCCTATGTGCCATTTGCGCGGGACCGGCTATGGCAGCGTCAAGAAAGCGCACTGCACTTCGCCGTCATGAAGCCGGCCATTTCGCTGGCACATTCCGCAACATTTCCTGATGTTTTTCGCACTCCCGAAAATCCTCACCTTTGCCTGAGCGACAGGCGGACCGCCCTCATCTGCGGCGCAATGTGACTCAGTCGTTTTCAAGATGAACGTGTCACATAGGAGGACAGCCATGCACAGGTTGACGGACGCCGGAGCCGCTCGTAGAGTCCAAGACACGCACCAAACATCGCAGCGTTAAGACCCGGATCGAATCGCGCGGATTCCGAAAGATGACTTGCCTGTCATCCAAAGTTGCCGCTCAATGAAGCGCACGCAAGGAGGCACCGTGAACAGCCCCATCAAGAAACCGTTGCGTAGCCAGGCCTGGTTCGGCAAAGCCGACAAGGATGGCTTCATTCATCGCTCGTGGATGAAAAACCAGGGACTGCCACATCATTTGTTCGATGGCCGTCCGGTGATCGGCATCTGCAACACGTGGTCGGAACTCACGCCATGTAACGCCCACTTCCGCGAGCTAGCCGAATACGTCAAGAAAGGCGTGTACGAAGCAGGCGGCTTTCCGGTGGAGTTTCCGGTCATGTCGCTGGGCGAATCGAATCTGCGGCCCACTGCCATGCTGTTTCGCAATCTGGCGTCGATGGACGTCGAGGAGTCGATTCGTGGCAATCCGATCGACGGCGTCATCCTCCTATGCGGCTGCGACAAAACCACGCCTGCGCTGCTGATGGGCGCCGCGTCGTGCAATCTGCCGACGCTCGCCGTCTCGGGCGGTCCGATGCTAAATGGCCGCTATCGAGGCCAGACACTCGGCTCGGGTACCGGCGTATGGCAAATGTCCGAGCAGGTCCGCGCCGGCACCATGGACATGGAGCAATTCGTCGAAGCGGAAAGCTGCATGAACCGCTCCCGCGGCCATTGCATGACCATGGGCACCGCCTCGACGATGGCCAGCATGGTCGAGGCGCTCGGCATGGGACTGCCGCACAATGCCGCGATTCCCGCTGTCGATGCGCGCCGCCAGGTCCTCGCGCACATGGCGGGACGCCGCATCGTGGAGATGGTCAACGAAGACCTCACGATGGACAGGGTCCTGACCCGCGCCGCTTTCGAAAACGCGATCCGCGCCAATGCGGCGATCGGCGGCTCGACGAATGCCGTGGTGCACCTGCTGGCGATTGCCGGACGGATCGGCGTCGATCTGAAGCTGGAAGACTGGGAACACGGCTCCGAGGTACCGTGCCTCGTGAACCTGCAGCCGTCGGGCGAATTCCTGATGGAAGACTTCTATTACGCGGGTGGCTTACCGGCGGTGCTGCGCGAACTCGGCGAGGCGCAGTTGCTCCATCGCGATGCGTTAACGGTCAACGGCCGCACGATCTGGGACAACGTCAGCCGTGCCGAATGTTTCGACCGCAAGGTGATTTTTCCGATCGAGACACCGTTCAAGGCCAAAGCCGGCATCGCTGTGCTGAAGGGTAATCTGGCGCCGGATGGCGCCGTTATCAAACCGTCGGCCGCAACCGCAGCGCTCCTGCAGCACCGTGGCCGCGCGGTCGTATTCGAGAGCGTCGAAGACCTGCATGCGCGGATCAACGACGACAGTCTCGATATCGACGCCAGTTGCGTGATGGTGCTCAAAGGTGCCGGACCGAAGGGCTATCCCGGCTTTGCGGAGGTAGGCAATATGCCGTTGCCGCCCAAGGTATTGAAGCAGGGCATTACGGACATGGTCCGCATCTCCGATGGCCGCATGAGCGGCACGGCCTACGGCGCGGTCGTGCTGCACGTGGCCCCGGAAGCGGCCGCCGGCGGCACGCTGGCGCTCGTGCAGGATGGCGACATGATCGAACTCGACGTCGCGGGACGGCGCCTTCATCTCGATGTCGACGACGCCGAACTGGCGCGCCGCCGCGCTGCATGGCAAGCGCCACCCACGCCCCAGCGAGGCTGGTACAAGCTGTATGTGGAGAGCGTGCAGCAAGCCAATCTGGGCGCCGATCTTGAATTCCTGGTCGGCTCCAGCGGCGCGGCGGTACCACGCGATTCTCATTGAGCACGTTGGGCGCCAGGTACTGACGCAGGAGATGAAAGTGACAACCGCGAACGAGTCAAACACAAGTCCGCCCGACATCGCAGGGATCTATCCGATCCTCTACGCGTTCTTCGATCGCAACAATCAACTCGATCGTGAAGCGATGCGCAGACAGATGCAAGCCGTGATGCGAGCGAATGCACCCGGCGTGGCGATGCTGGGTCTGGCGACTGAAGTCAACAAGCTCTCGCGCGCTGAACGCGAGCAGGTCATCCACTGGGCGCGCGAGGATACCGGCGGGGTTTTGCCGCTCGCGGTCACCATCAGCGGCACAACCGTCGAGGCTCAACGCGATCTTGCCCACTTCGCGGTGGAACAAGGCGCGAGCTGGCTGATCCTGCAGCCGCCCGCATTAACCGTGGGTAGCGCACCTCAGCCAGAAACGTTCTACTTCGATTTCTTCGCCGACCTGATGACAGGATTCGACGTACCCATCGGCATTCAGAACGCCCCAGAATATCTCGGCGTGGGTCTTTCTCCCGAAAGCCTCGAACGGCTCGCCGCACAGTGTCCGAATTTCCGAGTACTCAAAGGAGAGGGGCCGTCGATCGTCCTCGCGGAGACAGTCGCGCGCATCGGTCATCTGATGCCGGTGCTGAACGGGCGCGGCGGGTTGGAGTTAATCGACAATCTGCGCGCCGGTTGTGCCGGCATGATCGTGGCGCCGGACTGTTTCGACTGGCAGCAACGTAGCTATCAGGCTTTCGCACGTGGCGACGTTGCGCAAGCGGAGGCGCTCTACCGGGACGTATTGCCGGCCATCGTGTTCGTGATGCAGTCACTCGATACGCTGATCTGCTATGGCAAGCGTATCGCCGCGTGGCGCATGGGTTTCGAGGTGCAGCACGACCGCGATACGAAATTACTGCCGAGCCGCTTCGGGCTCGATGCGGCCCGACGGTTTGCTGACATGCTGGGACCGTTGCCGTGAGCGGTCCGGCATGCGCGATGTCCGTGCCGCGTTAGGCACGCTGATCGAAGAACAGTGTTCGAACCGGCACGACGTCTCTGCGCAATTGATGCCCCCGAAAAGACTCACCTTCGGCACGTGCAGCGGACGCATGGGCGAGCCAATCTCGCGGCGCCCGCACCGTTCTCGCCCGCCGCCTCGTGCAGTTTGGTGCGACTCACTGCGCCGCGTTCTGCGGGTGCGACGGTTTAGCAGGCCGACCCGTCTTGACCGTTTCGACCGCCGCGATCGCGTCGAGCAACTCAGCCAAAGGCGCCGCTTCGAGCAATAGCAGACCGGCTCGCAGCAATTCACTCTTTTTGACGGCCACACCCGCGCTCAGGCATTTCTGCTTCAACTCGCCCAGCTTCTCGTAATCGGTTTTCGGCATGGTGAAGCTGTCGCGAACCACCTTCTCCTTCTTCACGCGCTTCGACTTTTGCTCGGCGGCCACGCTTACGGGCTCGGCTTCTACAGGGTTGCCACGCTTCGCACGCGTTGTATTTGGCCTGGCCGCTTTGGCCGTCACCGCCTTCTTCTTCGGCGCCTCGACCGGCGCGACGGCCTCTGCACTGCCGTTCGAGCGAGCGGGCGATGAAACGGCTTTCTTTGCCGGCTTTCTGGTGCTGGGTGCGACCATGGTCATCATCTCCGTGTGGGAAATACTGAAAACAGTATATATCGTTTGTCCCGTTTTCTATGCTGCCCGGTGGACCAAGGGCGAACGGGAGAGTTGTCCACAGTTTCTGTTTGCAAGGGTGTGAATAACTTGCGGGCAACTGAGCCAAGTGGTTGAACCGCTTGAAGTTACAACGTGGGAGTCAGGCGTGTGCAGACTTCGAGCCGCTCGCCCACGAACATAGGGCGGCTCGGTTGAGAAGGTGATGCGCGAACGCAGAAGGACCCTCACCGACGATCGACAAAAGGTGAATGCAATGCGCGCTCGGGATCGCACCTTTTCGTCATCACACGCAGTTCCCGAATAATCTCACCTTTGCAGCACGTTGCTCATTATTCTGCATTCCCAGGTAAGGCATCCTGTACGCAGCACGATAGCTACGGGGCTCTATCCGTACCTTGCTTCGGGTTGTTTCGACACCCGCATCCGCTCCCGAATATTCTCACCCTTCGTCGATCCGGCGTGACAGAAAGAGCGTGTTGTTCATCTCAGAATTGAAATGAACAGCACCCCGATTGCGTCGCTCCATAGCGCGCTTTTCGATGCGTTTAACCATTGTTTGCAATTCGTTCGTGGTTAACCCAGGCGTTAAATCACAAACACGTAACGCCACACACGTCTCGTTACAAACCGAGAGAGCTTGTCATATGCGCGCTTTCTAGAATGCGCATGTGCCTCCGCAAACTCATGGCGGTCCATACCCATTCGGAGTTGTCCTGATGACGTTCCTACAATCACAATCGGTCGAACACCACTCGCTCTCGCCACGCAAACGCGCATCATATTCACGTACCGTGCTGCGTACGATCGGCGTCGCCGCCGCCCTCGTCGTGGCAGCACCGGCAGCCTTCGCGCAAGTCGTGCTCGTGCCCACTCCCGGACCTGTTTATGAGCGCGTACCGCCGCCACGCCCTGGGCATATGTGGCACCACGGCTATTGGGCCTGGGCACACGGCCGCTATGTGTGGGTCCCCGGCGACTGGGTAGTCCAAGGGCCGGTTGTCTACGGCGCCTATCCGGCGCAGGTGCAGCCTGCTCCTGAACCTGAACCTGAAGCGCCGCCACGCGTCGAGCGTCTGTCAGCAGACGCGCTGTTTCCTTTTGATCGAGGAGACATCAACGACATCCGTCCTGCAGGCCTGTCGGATCTTGCACAAATCGCAGCGCGATTGCGTGCCAGTCCTTTCGGGCACGTCGAGGTACGCGGCTACACCGATCGCCTCGGGTCGGACGGCTATAACCTGGATCTCTCGAGACGCCGGGCTGAGGCAGTGAAGGCGGTGCTGGTCCAGCAAGGCGTGCCCGCGAACAAGATCCGCGCAGAAGGACTCGGCAGCCAGGACCCAGTGACGCAATGTGGGGGCATGGACAACGCGGACCTGGTCCGCTGCCTACAACCGGATCGTCGTGTGGAGATCGTGACGTACGTGCGCGGTTAGACCCACGTACGGATGGAATTGGGAAACATGGCGCGGCCAAGCCGCATTGTTTTTGGGGCCGGCGAACGCCCGGCCCCAACCAGCCGAAGGCCGCCTAGAGGATGGTCCCTTAATAAAAAACTTGACCTAAAATAACTACATATCTAGATTTATAGATATGAGAAACGCATATGCCGACAGTATTCCCGCGGACTGGGAGCAATTCGCCGCCGTTTTCTCGGCACTGGGCGACAGCTACCGGCAGCGCATCCTGCTGTTCTTCGAACCGGGCGAGCGGCTGACGATCAAGCAGATCGCCGACCTGCTTCCGCTCAGCCGTACCGCCGTGCTGCATCACGTTCGCGTATTGCGGTCTGCCGGTCTGCTGGAGAGCAGCAAGGAAGGCCGCGAGGTCTTTCTCACAGTCAATAAAGCGCTGTTGCTGGAAGCGCTGACAAGCACGGCCCGCTATGCGGAGGACGCGATATGACGAATCATCGACGCAATATCCGCATCTGCGGCACCGGGGTCGCGGTACCGGAACAGGTGTTGACGAGCGATGAAATCGACCGGCGTTTCGGACTGCCGGCCGGTACGGTCTTCAAGCGATACGGTGTACGCACACGTCATTGCACGGTGCACGAAAACTCGGCTTCGCTTGCCTTGGCGGCATGCGAAGCGGCGCTCGCACAGGCGGATCTGCGCTGGAGCGACATTGACTGCCTGGTCGCCGCGTCCGCCACGATGGATCAGGCGCTGCCCTACAACGCAGCCATGATTCTGGCCGCGCGCGGCGGCGACACCCACCGGATTACCGCCTTCGACGTGGGCGCGAGTTGCCTGTCGTTTCTGGTGGCGCTCGACACGCTCAGCTATCTGGTCGAAAGCGGCCGGTACCGGAACGTCCTGATCGTCTCGGCGGATATCGCGACGTTTTCGCTGGACTGGTCGACGCTCGGCGAATCGGCGATTTTCGGCGATGGCGCCGCGGCCGCGGTGATCCGCAAAGCCGCGCCAGGCGAAACCTCGTCCGTCCTGGCCTCACGCATCGAAACCTATCCTGAGGGTGCGGAGTATTGCCATATCAAGGCCGGTGGGTCGCGCTACCATCCGCGGCGGCTCGCCGGCAGCATCGGTCCGCTGGCGCTATTCCATATGGACGGACCGCGCCTCTTCAAGACGGTGTCGCGTGAGATGCCGCGCTTCGTCGAAAGCCTGCTCGACGGCGCTGCCCTTACCCACGATCAACTGCGTCTCGTCGTGCCGCATCAGGCCAGCCGCCTCGCGCTCGACCACCTCGCCAAGCGACTGCGTGTCGAAGCGGACTGCATCGTCGACATCCTCGCGGATTTCGGCAACCAGGTCGCGGCGGCGCTGCCGTCCGCGCTGCATCATGCGATTGCGGGCGGACGGGTTCAGCGCGGCGACCCGATCATGCTCATCGGCTCAGGCGCAGGCCTGACGCTCGGTGGCATGGTGATGGTCTACTGATATGCGCCGGCACGCTACCGTCTCCCGCCGTTTTTCGCGCCCACTTCGTTGCACGGTCGCGAGGCTGCGCCATGCCGCGTAACGTCCTCATCCTGGGTGGCCGGGCGCCTGTGGCGCTCGATCACGCACGCCGCTTTGCGCATCAGGGCTGGACGGTGTGGGTCGCCGACAGTATTCCCTGCCAGATCAGCGGCGCATCGCGCGCGGTGAGCGCGACGCTGCGAGTCGCGTCGCCGCGTCACGAGCCAGCGCGATTCGTGGACGACTTGCGGCGCGCTTCCTTGACGCATGGCATTGACCTGATCGTGCCCACCTGCGAAGAGGTGTTTTTCGTCTCACGTTATCGCGACCGGCTGCCGGCCCATGTGCACGTCGTCGCCGACGACTTCAATAAACTGCGCGATGTGCACAGCAAGTGGCGCTTCCTTTCGCTCGCCCGGGACTGTGGCGTCGAAGTGCCGGACTCGGCACGCGTTGCCTCGCTCGACGAGGCGCGCGATTGGGCCGGCACAAGGCCGGTTGTGCTGAAACCGGAGTACTCGCGGTTTGGCGTCCACGTGCGGATTTATCGCCACGGTATTCCCGATGCCGCGCCACCTCTCGCGCCGCTCGGCCACTGGGTGGTGCAGGCGTTCGCCGAGGGCCGCGAATTCTGCTCGTACAGCGTGGCGGATCGCGGCCGGCTGGTGGCCCATAGCGTCTATCGGCCCGGCTGGAGAATGTCGACCAGTTCGAGCTTCTACTTCGAAGGAGTACGTATCGAAGCGATTCGCCGCTTTGTTGAAAACTTCGCGCGCAAGCTCGACTTCACCGGGCAGTTGTCATTCGACTGGATCCAGCATGCGGACGGGCGAGTGAGCGTGCTCGAGTGCAATCCGCGTGCAACCAGCGGCTGCCACCTCTTCACGCTTGACGACCCGCTGCCTGACGCGCTCAACGGCACACTCGATGACGCACTTCACAGCGCACCCGGCGATGCGCCGGCAACGCCCATCGAGCCGTCCTCAAGCACGCCGCGGATGGTCAGTGCGGTGATGCTGAGCGCAGGCCTGACCGACGCGCTGCGGCGCGGTGAATTGCGCCGCTGGGCACACGACTATCGCCGCGCCTTCGATGTGATCGGCACGCCGGGCGACCGCGGTCCGATTGCCGGTGCAATCCGCGATCTGGCGTCGTATGCGCGGCTCGCGCTGGCGCAGCGCTGCAATATGCGCGAGGCGGCAACGCAGGATATCGAGTGGGACGGCCAGGAGTTACCCGAAGCATGACTACGTGCCTGTACGTGCCGCATGGGTGTTTCGCCGACAAGGCCGCGGCCTTCACCGCGCTGCATGCGGGTGTGGCGACGCGCGGCTTCGTCTCGAACATCGACGCGCGCGTGGAGACCATCGACGCCGGTGGCCTGACGCTGCCCGTTACCGTCAACGATGCCACGCCGGGAAACGCATGGGTATGCTCGCCGTTGACGACCTACAGCCGCTACGCGCTTGAAGAGACTCGCCGGGTCGCACCGCGCGTGCTCGTCGCACCGTTAGGCGGCGTGATCGGCGTGGCCGACCGGTGGCTGCGTCGGGCTGAGCTGGACAGTGCGGTGTCGGTGAACAACTGGCTACTCAGCACAAACCTGTACCCCGCAACCGACGGTGTCGATTTCGCCGCGCTCGCCGCATCGTGCGAGGTGCGCTGGCCGCGCCACGCGTTCTGGTTCCGCTCGCTCAACTTCGTGCAACATGCGGACTGGCTGCAGGCGTTGATGGCGGCTGGCTTCGACCTGATCCCCACCCGGCAGGTCTACCTCTTCCGCGATATAACGCAACGCATAACGAAGCATCAAAACCTGCGCCGCGATCTGCATCTGCTACGTACCACGCCGTTGACGTTTGTCAGCCACGATGCATTCACAGACGCGGATTTCGTACGCAGTGAAGCGCTTTATGCACAGCTTTACCTCGACAAATACTCGCGACTCAACCCGAGCTACACGGCAGCGTTTCTGAAGGCGTGGCACCGCGCGGGACTGCTCGAGTTCGCCGGTTTCAGGGACGACACCGGAGAACTGCGCGCGGTGGTCGGCATGTTTGGACAGGGGACGTTGCTGAGCGCGCCGATCGTCGGCTACGACACGAGTTGGCCGCCATCAGCCGGCTTGTATCGTCTGCTGATGGCGCACGTTCTCAAGACAACGCTCGAGCGTGACGCGATACTCAACCTGAGCGCCGGTGCCGCGCACTTCAAACGACTCAGGGGCGGCGACCCCGTCATCGAATACAGCGCGGTATTCAGCCGGCACCTACCGACGGCGACTCGCCGCACGCTGCGCGGCTTGCAGATGCTAACGACGAAATTTGGCGTACCGATCATGAGGCGCTTTCAGCTATGAACGCATGGAACCCGGCGCTGTATCGAAGCTGGTTTGTGGCCGCCGAATCGCGACGGCTGAAGTCGAAACCGCTGAGCGTCACGCTGCTCGACCGGCCGCTTGTGCTCGCGCGCTTGCAGTCGGGCGAACTACTCGCACTCGATGACTGTTGCCCGCACCGGCATGCGCCGCTGTCGGCAGGGCGTATCACGCCTGCAGGACTACAGTGCGGCTATCACGGCTGGACCTTCGGCGCCGACGGACGCTGCACCGCGCTGCCCGGTCTCGCGGCACACGCTTGCAAACCGGTAGTCCGGGTCGGCTCGGTGGACGTGATGGAGCACGATGGCCTCATCTGGGTCAAACCTGAGGTGTCGGGCAGCGCCGCTTCGCAGGACTTGCCCGACTTTCTGCGCAAGTTGCCAAAGGAGATCCGCCGCTTTACCTGGAGCACGACGTGGAAAGCGCATGCGGTCGACGCACTGGAAAATTTTCTCGATCCGCTTCACACGCATTTCGTGCATCCCGGGCTCGTACGCGGCGAAGGCAATCGCCAGATCGTCAACGCAACAGTCACGCGCTCGGCAGGCGTCCTGCAAGTGGACTACCGCGGACAGCCGCACCAAAGCGGCTGGTTGTACCGCTTGTTCGAGTCGCCGCGTGAGCTTGAACGCGCGCATTTTGCCGCCGCGGCAGCAGGTTCGGCGCAGCTCGAATACCGCTATCAGGACGGCAGCGCGCTGTACTTTACGATTCATTTCAGCCCCATCAGCGAAGCGCTAACGCAGGTGCACGGCACCTTGCACGTCGAAAATCGCTGGGCACCCGAATGGGCTGTGCGGATGTTGGCGTGGCCGTTCCTGCGTCGAGTGGCGCAGCAGGATCAGGAGATCGTGGAGACGCAAGCTGCGAACAAGACACGCTTTCGTCGCGATGCGGGTGTGTCGACCGAGCTCGATCTGGTGAGACCCAGTCTCGATGAAGTGTGGGCGTTGCACTCTGGGCCACTCACGGAGCAAAGCCGGCGTGTAGAGATCATGCTTTGACAGCGGGCCTGGCAGGTACCAAGGGCACTCAGCTCATCAGGAAACAGACTCCTGGAAATCCTCACCATTCTGCATCTGCTCGCTGCATCTATGGTTTCGCAGAGCCCCTGGAAATGCTCACCTTACACTTGCAAGCTCCTGGAAGTCCTCACTATCCCGAATCGTCTCACCTTGAGCCAAGTGCGACGAGCATCCAGCCGGTGTACCACTTCTCTCGCCCCGCCGTTCGCGCGGCATTTGCACAGAGTCGCGCGCGCGTAAAGTCTCGCAGCGAATAAAAACCACCTCACGCTACACCCGACGTTTAACCCAACACCAATCCGCGTTCATGCAATAAACTTCGAGTTTTTCGGGAATGCGCGGTGAATAGCAATCCGCCCATTTTGTCAGCTTGATTCGCGTCGAAGAAGCCCGCTGCACGCAGTCGGCAGTTCATTTAAGAGCAGAAGCAGGATGACCGAGCCCATCTCGCGGGTGCCACTCGGATCGGAAGCGACGCAGTTACGTCGCTGGCCTGTCACGGGCCACCCCAACGCGTTAAAGCTAACCACCGCGTGGCACGCGGCCGCACTGGCCGGCTGCGCGCTCGCGCCGTCAGCATGGCCGTGGTGGCTCGCCGGTACGGCCGTCAACCACGCTGCGGTCACTCTCGCAGGACTATGGCCGCGCTCGTCGGTGCTCGGGCCGAACTGGACCCGCTTACCGGCAGTCGCCGGCAACGCTAACTGCATCGCGTTGACGATCGATGACGGTCCGGACCCCGTTGTCACGCCGCGGGTGCTCGACCTGCTTGATCACCACGGCATTCGCGCAACCTTTTTCTGCATCGGCGAGAGCGCCCGCCGTTATCCGTCGCTCGTCCGCGAGATCGTGGCGCGCGGTCACGCGGTCGAAAACCATTCCCAGACGCACAGGCACACGTTTTCGGTTAAAGCACCGGGCGCGTTGGCCCGGGAAGTGGAGACGGCACAGCGGACGTTGACCGAACTCACCGGCGAACGCCCGGTATTCTTTCGCGCGCCGGCCGGGTTGCGCAATGTCCTTCTGGAACCGGTGCTGCAAAACCTCGATCTGCGACTGGTGGCCTGGACAAAACGCGGATTCGACACGCGCGAACCAGATCCGGAGAGGGTACGACAACGTTTGCTTCACAATCTGGCGGCCCGCGACATTCTGCTCGTGCACGACGGTAATGCCGCCACTACGGCGAACGGCCAACCGGTTCTCCTCTCCGTACTGCCCCGCGTGTTTGCGGCAGCCAGACATCAGGGTCTGCGCTTCATCACATTGCGCCAGGCTTTCGTCGATGAGTGAAAATCGGGTGCGATCACATCTTAAAAATAATCTGATTCGTATTGCACGTTAAATATCGTCAGCATCGACGCGTTAAGTGTTCCTGGTAAAACGGTTTGACTTTGGCTAACCTGGCGTCTTGGTCGGTGCCGGGGTCGTGGATGAAGTGTGTCGTAGTGTTGAAGGCAGTCGAGGAGGTGACATTGCAGCAGATGTCGATCAATCACCGTCATCGGGATACGCGCACACGCGCGGCGGGCCTGTTGATGCTCGGACGTGGCCTCAAGGCGCGTGCCATTGCGGCGCAACTGGGCGTGAGTGGCCAGAGCGTCTACAACTGGTCGCACGCATGGCGCGAGCGGGGCATATGCGGCTTGATGGGTGCACATAACGGCGGCCGGCATGCGCTGCTGACTGAAGCCCAGATCGCTGTGGCCCTTGAGATCGCCCGCGCCGAAGCGCTGACCCTTGGTGGCATTGCCCAGCGCGTCGAAGCCGCCCTCAACGAGCCGCTGCCCTGCAAGATCGAAACGCTGGGCGAAGCTCTCAAGCGCAACGGCTTTTCGTTCAAGCGCAACCGCTACGCGCTTAAAAAAAGCGCGACAAAGAAGCGTTCGCCATGAAACAGGCCACACTCGAGAAACTCCAGCAGGCTGCACGCGAGGACGCCGTGCGGTTGCTGTATCTCGATGAGGCGGGCTTCCATGGATCGCCGCCGGTTCAACGTAGCTGGTCACCACGAGGCTTGCCTCACCAGGTCGAACCGAACCCTCACTGCCGCCGCAGCGTGATCGGCGCACTGGACTTCGGTGAGAACACGCTGATCCACGCCGCGCATGCCGGCACCATTAAAGCCCAGGATGTCGAGTGCTTCATCGACAGTGTGCTCGCCACCGGGAACGGTCTGCCCACGGTGATCGTGCTGGACAATGCCAGCATCCATCACGGTATCAGCGACGCGACGCGCCAACGTTGGCTGCTCGAACATAAGGTCATCCTGTTTTACCTACCTGCCTATAGCCCCGAGCTCAACATGATCGAGATCGTCTGGCGGCACCTGAAATACCGATGGCGTCGAGCCCTCACCTGGACTCGCGAAACCATCGATGCCGAACTTGCGGCACTGCTAAGCAGGTACGGCCCCGATTTTCAAATCAATTTTTCCTGAACACTTACCAGGCCGGTGGATCTGGATCGTTACATGGGCCGCAGGTATGAGTTCGCACGCTATGAAAACCGCGCGGCTCGATGCGGGGAAATACCTGGGTGAGCACGGACGCGCCGAGTTCAATATTCTCGGCGTTACGTTTGGCGGCCGCTACGACGGTTCGCCGGCCATTGTAGGGGACGGCTCCTCCCCTCCGGCCGACACACCGAATGCTTACACACCGACAGCCTGTCCGGGTGGACGGCCACCTCACGCGTGGCTTGAAGATGGCTCGTCCCTCTTCGATGCCTTTGGATTTGACTGGACGCTGCTGGTGTTAGGTCCGGTCGATGAGGACGCAACGCCGTTCGCATCGGCAATGAATCGGTTCGATGCGAATCTGCGCGTCGTGCGGATAGCAGATCCGGAGGTGTATGCGCTTTGCGGAGCAGGCCTTGTTCTCATCCGCCCGGACCAAATCGTTGCATGGCGTGGAAGCACGGCGGCAGACGCTGGCCGCATCGTGCACCAGGTACTGGGCCACGTAGGGGAAGAGCAGGAAGCTAAGCCCACGCTTTCTGCTGGTGAAGTCGCCTGATTCCGGAGTTCATCGATGATTGCTAGGGAAGGGCTGTAGTTCGGCCTTTGCGGACATTGCGGCAGGCTGGGTTCGATGTCGGCAATGCGGCGAATTGCTGACGATGGCGGCATCGAGCAACCCGACGGCAGCTACCGACGTCAGCGAACCCACACTCACGACCGACTCCCCCCTCAGCGGAACGTCGCCAAGGTCCGCACCGGTCGGGAGCATCTTGTCGAATCGAATTGGAGCAGCGTGTCAATTGACGAAGGGGCAATCTGCAACCTGAAGGTCACTCAGCGCAGCCAATCGAGGTACGCAATGCGGCCTGGCACCCTGAGCAGTCTGCTCCCGGGTACTTCCGGTGCAAACGGATATTTACTCTCCGCCCTCGCGAACCGGTAGCACGGTCTTGTACTGGACGCGCCGCAAGGTGATCGACGTGCTGACGTCGCGGACACCCTCGATGGTCGCGAGCCGCGTCATCACGAAACGTTCGATTCCCGCCATGTCGCTGGCCACCACCCGCACGATGTAATCGAACGCGCCCGTCATCAGATAGCACTCCATCACTTCCTCGCAACCCAGCAGGGCGCGCTCGAAAGCAGCCAGTTTTGCCGCGGATTTTTCAATTGCGACCGATACGTAGGCGGTGACCGGGAATCCCACCTTCTCCTGGTCCAGAAGTGACACATATTTTGCAATGACGCCCGCCTCTTCGAGCAGTCGAATACGCCGGTAGAGCGGCGACAGCGAAATGCCAAGCGATTCAGCGAGGTCCGCGGCCTTGACGTGAGCGTCACGCTGCAGCGCCTGCAAGATATCAACGTCGATCCGGTCCAATTTCATTGGCTCATCGTGTCAAATAAACGCGAATACGTGCCTAATGTTGCCACCAACGGGCAATCCATTGGCTCATTTTGGCACGTACGATCGGCGCAGACTAGCTAGAATTTTTCACACGACATGTCGTGTAGTCGTAGCAGCGCAGCGTTGCCGGGTTCGGTATTGCGCCGCTCGCACATGCTTCCCGCCTGCTGATGTACAAGGCGAGCGCGGCCGATCTGAAACGAGCAGAGAATGCAATTGAAAGGAGTAAACGTGACTTTTTCTAATGGACAACTGGTTGGCAAGGTGGCGCTCGTGACCGGCGGCTCGCGCGGGATAGGCGCGGCCATCGCAAGACGGCTCGCAAGCGATGGTGCGGCCGTATCGATAACCTATTCGAATTCGATTGACGATGCGGATCGTGTCATCGAGGACATCGAACACGCCGGAGGACGGGGCGTGGCAATTCGCGCGGATTGTGCCGACGTGGAAGCAGTAAAAGCCGCGGTCAGATCGACCACGGAACGCTTCGGGGGACTGGATATTCTCGTGAACAACGCCGCGATGTTCCGCCGCGGCCTGATCGACGACTTCCCACTGGAAGATATCGACCGCATGCTGGCCATCAACGTCAGGAGCCTGCTTGTCGCCATTCAGGAATCGCTCCGCTTCATGGAAAAAGGTGGGAGGATCATCAATATCGGCAGCATCAGCAGCGACTACATGCCGATTCCGGGCGTGTCCGTCTACGCCGCGACGAAAGGTGCGGTAACCAGCATGACGCGTGCGCTGGCAAGGGATCTTGGCACTCGGGAAATTACGATCAATAACGTCCAGCCCGGACGAATCGATACGGTGATGAACCCGGCCAACGGTCCGATGGCCGACCAGATCCGGGGCTCAATTGCATTGGGCCGGTACGGATCAGGCGACGATATTGCGGGACTTGTCGCCTGGCTGGCAAGCCCCGATGCGGCGTTCATAACGGGCACCAGTCTGAAGGTCGATGGGGGCACAAGTGCTTGAGCGGCTCAGGTCGAACGTGAACCGCCGTTCGGACTCGCGCCATCGCAACGCCGTAGATCGCCTTCAATCGAACCGGGTATTCGTATGCTTTTCACTCTCCTATTACAACGCCTCGACCGCTGGCTGCGAAATACCCACCGGACCCGCTGTGATGAATACCTCGCAGCTTCGAAGGATATTGCCGAGCTTGAGCGTCGGATGAAAGAGCGCGACGGTTAGCTCGGGCCGACGCGGGTCGCGAGCGAATCACGATAACGGCGCCAATGCCCCGCTCTATGCCCGCCGCGAGGGCGACTCTTCTAAGGCCAATGCGTCGTCGTTGCCATTTTCCACATTCGAGGCATGGAATTGCTGTGACAGATTGAGTGGCGGGGTTGGCCGACGAGCGGGCAGTGGCAGTTGCGCGCACAACGACTCAAGTTTGGCCTGAGCCGATGGTGGCTTATTGGCCTTGAGGCGGCGGCTGACGTTGCTGATCGGCCATTCATTACTTGGTCGTCTCGATCGGCCGCTCACGCATTCCGCAAATGCGCACGTTGCAAACGTATCGCCGTAAAAAGAAGCCCGCCCCAGGGACGGACAATTCCATATCATCAGGCGATATGGAGAAGAGACAAGTTCACAATAGTTGCGACATTCGCGGATTGCAATTCTCCAAAAAAACACGTCTGTTCGACGCTGCATACGGTTCCCTGCATTAACGTGATCCCTGCAATACGACCCCTCTCGCCAAAGACACGCCTGAGTACAAGCGTAGTGAGGAGTTGCTTCGGTTTATATCTTCCCGCCCGCCTGGGCAAGTAGTGTCGCCGTCAGAAGGTACGCCGGACCCGGGTTAATCTCGGCCAACTCGGTTCACACCAATCTCGCCAGTCAGTCAACCGACAGCATCGGCCAGCCGGTCGACCGGTTTGTGGACTCGAGCTGAAGCGAAAGGAATCAGTTGGCACAGCGTGTCGCGGTAGCTCTGCTGGGTGTTGCGAGCGAGGTTCCGCTCGCCGATCAGGTGCTCGAGCAGGAAGCGCCGGACCCAGGGTCCAAGAAGGGTTGTGTCACGCATGATCGTCTCCTCCCCGGGCGTAGCGCTCGAAACGTAAGCTCGCCTGCCGCAGCAACTCTGGCGTCATGGTCAGGTAGTGCTGGGTGGCGCCAATATGCACGTGACCAAGATAGGTTGCCAGCTGGGGCAGCAGGCGTTGTACATCGGCGCCTTCGCGATACCAGGAGACCAGCCGGGTAACTGTATAGGTGTGCCGAAGGTCATGAAGTCGTGGCTGATACCGCGCACCATCGTCACGACGTACCTGTGCGCGTTCACGCAATTGTTTGAAGGCATACTCGGCGCCGGCTCTGGACAGGCGCTGTCTGCGCTTCGTCAGCAGAAAGGCGGCGTCGGGGTCGAGTGGCGGGCATTTATTGCGTTCGACAGCGTACTTGGCCAGCACCGATGTCAGATCTGGTCCGGTCGGCACCAGCCGCGTCCTGTAGAACTTGCTCTCACGGATGCAAAGGATTCCGGAGTCCAGATCCACATCCGCCAGATTCAGGCCGACAGCCTCGCCGATGCGAAGCCCGGTACCATAGAGCAGCAGCAGGAGCGTGCGGCAAGTTAGCGATGACAGATTGCAGCGTTCACGATCAGCCGTCGCCGCGAGTAGACGCCGTATCTCTTCTCGCGAATAGATGTACGGCACGAAGGTCCGATGTTCCTCTGGTACCGTTAAGGGTAACGGCGAACTGGTCGTGTAGCCGCGAGCAATGGCAAAGCGGTAAAAGCCGCGCAACGCGTTGAGCTTGCGATGCCAGAAAGGCGTGATGGGACCCTTTCCAGCAAGGAACGCATAGACACGATCGGCGTCGACCGCGCGCATATCGATGTCGCCGAGCGTTCGATGAAAGGACTTCAAGGTACGCGCCTCAGTGGCAAAGCGCATCCCCAGTGACTGTTTGTAGGCCACGTACGCGGCCACCGCTTCAGGCAGTTTCATAGCAGGTCTCCCAGGGCAAAGTCTGCAACCTGCCTCAGGCCAGCCAGATCGACCTTGGCATAGGTGCGCGTTGCGTAGGCGCTGCGATGGCCCAGATGGTCCCCGATCTCCTTGAGTGAGAGTCCTTCAGCCACCAGACGGGTCGCGCACGCGTGTCGAAGCGAATGCGGCCCGCCATGATTGCAGCTGATATTCAGAACTCGCAATCGTCGTTTGACCAGGTAGTGCAGACTCGTAGGCGCGAGCGGACGAAACGGGGCTCGTATGGTGACAAACAAGGAGCGCGAGACAATGTGAGGTCGCACCTGTTCCAGATACCGCAGAATTGCTTCACCTACCTCGGCTGCAAGCGGGTAGTCCTGTTTGCTCCGCTGCTTTGGACGGCTGATGTGAAGGATGTCATGTTCCCAGTCCACGTCGTCGATGGTCAGGGCAACGACTTCACCCCTTCTCAGTCCGTAGACCGCGAGGAGCAACAGAATGGCGCGGTCCCGGATATCATGGGGACTGTCCGTATCGGTGCTGCGAATGAGTCGCTGCACGTCTTCCCACTTAGGCCCGGCTGGAAGCGTCTCGTGGCTGAACAGACGCGGTCCTTCGATACCGGCGGCGAGTCTCTTCGAGCACCAGGTTTGCTCACCGGCGTAGCGGAGGAAACTTCGCAGCGCGCCGGCAAGGGTGGCCATCGATACCCGGGACCAGCCTTGCATTCGTCTCAGCGCAAAAAAGGCGTCGACCTGTTCGAGTCGCATCTCGCCGATGCTGCATCCTTTCTCGCTGAGCCAGGACAAAAACGCCTGAACGTGCCAGCATCGATTGTGGATCGTGTGTGACGACAGGCCGCGCTCCTCGCGCAAGTAGCTGTCGAACTGTTGAACCAGATCGGCGAATGGCGGCGTTTCAGGTTGCTGCTC
>Ga0302228_10000819_pt1 | contig 24423 bp, 25 predicted proteins | sample II_Palsa_N1_2_FD_193519 | JGI IMG/M metagenome (GOLD analysis project Ga0302228, IMG submission 193519) | Peat permafrost microbial communities from Stordalen Mire near Abisko, Sweden - II_Palsa_N1_2 | ecosystem: Environmental > Terrestrial > Soil > Palsa > Peat permafrost | place: Sweden... | reverse complement strand
GCTGGACGATTTCCTCCAACTGGCGCTGGGCGGCCTCCAGTTCCTGCTGGGCGTGCAGAGTGGTGGCCAGGTCGTAGCGGTAATCCTGATTGCCCGGCTCAAGCTCTACGGCCTTGGACAGGCCGAGCAGTGCATATTCGCGCTCGCCATGGTGCAACAGCCACATGCCGAGGGCGTGTTGCAGGTAGGCCGATTCAGGGTGTGATTGCAATTGATTGGCCAATAACTGACGGGAATCGTCGACCTTGCCTTGTTTGTCCAGCAACTCGATCTTCGCCACGACGGCCGGCAGGTTGTCGGGCTCCAGACGAAGGGCCTGTTCCAAGGCGCTTTGCGCTTCTGCCAGGCGAGCGTTGTGAATATACAGACGTGCCAGTTGAATCCAGCCCTCGGCAGTTTCGGGCTGGCCCTTGAGCTGCTTCTCAAATTCGTCGAGCACGCGTTGCAGCGGGCCGAAATACAAACCCAGGGTGTCGGGTGAAAGGCCCAGCAAGGCGTTAGCGGCGGTAAATCGCACGCTTTGTTCGGGATCTTCCAGCAGGGGGCCGAGCAACAAGGTGCGTTGACCGCTGGGCACCAGCCCGACAACGCTGTGTATGGCCGCCTGGCGTACCAACGGTGATTCGTTGGCCAAGTCCTTGTCTGCCAGCTTCAGGGCTTGAGGGCTGGGGTAGTTCGGCAGTTCGGCATGCAGGGTGGCCCGGCGTACATCGGACAAGTCCGGGCGCCCGAGTTGTTGATACAGCACCCGTGCGGCCCCCGGCTCGCCGTTATGGGCTTGTTTCAAGGCTTTGGCATAGCCATGGGCAATGGCTGGCGGCACGGCCACTTGGGCTGTACGGGTGAAATACCAGGTGATCAGCACGATAAACAACAGGGCGCACAAGCCGATGATGGAGTAACGGCGAGACTTTGACATGCAGGCGTCCAAAAGCTGGGCAGCTATTACAAAGCCATCAGCTTCGGTCAGACCACTCGATGTGTCAAACCCGCATCATGTCAACACATAGTCCACAGGCTCCAGGGCCGGCGGCAGTTGGGTTTCACCGAGGGCGGCGAGGATTTCTCGCTCCAGGGTGCGAACGATGGCATCGCAGGGCAGATCGTTTTCATCGAAGCCGAACGGGTCCTCCAGATCATCGCCGATGGCGTCCAGGCCAAAGAAGGTATAGCTGACGATGGCGGTAAAGAGCGGCGTGAGCCAGCCCAACGGCTCAGCCATGGCGAAGGGCAGCAGAATGCAGAACAGGTAAATGGTGCGGTGCAGCAGCAAGGTGTAGGGGAAGGGCAGCGGGGTGCTTTTGATCCGCTCGCAGGCGGCCTGAACCTGGTTCAGGCCCACCAGTCGGGTTTCCAGCTGGGTGTAGCGCCAGTCGCTGATACGACCTTGTTCAGCCCAACCTGAGCAACGGGCTCCAATGGTTTGCAGGACGCTGTCGGGCAGGTTGGGGTGACCAGGATCCACAGCGATCCACGGCTGGATAACGCGCGCTTCATCTTCCCGGCGCAGGTGCGCAACCAGGCCGTGGGCAAACCCGCACAACCCCCGGAGTACGCCGGCTCGCTCAGTGGGGTCGCTGAGGACCTGGGTTTCGCGAATCAGCGAGCGTATCTCAATGATCATCTGCCCCAGTTGCTTGCGACCTTCCCACCAGCGGTCATAGCAGGCGTTGTTGCGAAAACTCATGAAGATCGACAGCGACAGGCCCAACAAGGTGAAGGGCGTAGCGTTGACCTTGGAGAAATACGCCGGGTGCAGGGTCTCCACCAGCACAATCACCGATGCCAGCAGCGTGACCATCAGGCTGCGCATGGCGATGCGCTTGGCAATCGAGCCTTTGAGAGAGAACAGGATGCCGAGCAGCTTGGGCTTGGGACGGACAATCATTGGAGGGCTTCATCGCGAGTGCAGGCCATCAGATTAGAAGCCTGGCGGCACAGCGTCCAATTGCCAGTGTCGACCGAGTGATCGGCGAGCTCTATGAGCCAGGTTATTGGCCAAAGCAGTCAGTCATATTGAAGGCTTTGACCATTGTCCGACGGGCGCTCCGGGGCGACTATTTCACCGGTTTACGTAGCCCGCCCTGAAAACAAAAATACAGAGGGATTTGAAGCGATGCGTGATTACTCGACTGCCACTACCCAGTTCAACTATCAGCAAACGGTTGACGCCGCACTGTCCGGCAGCCTGCAAGGGCTTAATGCCTGCGTCGAATGTTGCGACCGGCATGCGTTGCCGGGGCGCATTGCGCTGTTCTGGGAGGGCAAGGATGGGCGCAGCGCCACGTCGACTTTCAGCGAGTTGCAGGATCAGGCCTCGCGCTTTGCCAATTTCCTCCTCGCCCAGGGCGTCAAGCGCGGCGACAAAGTGGCCGGCCTGTTGCCGCGCACCGCCGAATTGCTGGTCGTGGTGTTTGCCACCTGGCGCATCGGCGCGGTCTATCAGCCGCTGTTCACCGCGTTTGGCCCCAAGGCCATCGAGCACCGCTTGAGCAGCTCCGGCGCGGCACTGGTGGTCACCGATGCGGTCAACCGACCCAAACTCAATGAAGTTGCCGACTGCCCAACCATCGTCACTGTCGCCGGCCCCAAGGGCGAAGGCATTGTGCGTGGCGATTTCAGCTTCTGGGCGGAGTTGCCCACTCATTCCAACGTCTGCGCGCCGGTGCTGTTGGGCGCCGATGATCCCTTTCTGTTGATGTTCACCTCCGGCACCACCGGTCCGTCGAAAGCGCTGGCGGTGCCGCTCAAGGCGATTGTCGCCTTTCAGAGCTACACCCGTGACGCGGTGGACCTGCGTCCCGAAGACGCCTTCTGGAACGTGGCTGACCCGGGCTGGGCCTATGGCATCTACTTTGGCGTGACCGGGCCTTTGTCCATGGGGCATCCGATCACCTTTTACGATGGCCCGTTCACCCTGGAAAGCACCTGCCGGGTCATTAATAAATACGGCATCACCAACCTCACCGGTTCACCCACGGCCTATCGGCTGCTGATTGCCGGTGGTGAACAATTCGCCGGCTCGATCAAGGGCAAGCTGCGGATTGTCAGCAGCGCCGGCGAGCCGTTGAACCCGGAGGTAATCCGTTGGTTTGCCGACAACCTGAACGTCACCATCCACGACCATTACGGCCAGACCGAACTGGGCATGGTCCTGTGCAATCACCACGGCCTGGATCATCCGGTGCACGTCGGCTCAGCCGGCTTCGCCTCGCCGGGACACCGCATTGTGGTGTTGGACGACAACCATCAGGAACTGCCGGCCGGCCAGCCAGGGATTCTGGCCATCGACCGCGACCAGTCACCGATGTGCTGGTTTGCCGGTTACGAAGGGGTCAAGACCAAGGCTTTTGTCGGGAAGTACTACCTCAGTGGCGACACCGTGGAATTGAATCCCGACGCCAGCATCAGCTTTGTCGGGCGCAGCGATGATGTGATCACCACCTCTGGCTACCGGGTTGGCCCCTTCGATGTGGAAAGCGCGCTGATCGAACACCCGGCCGTGGTGGAAGCAGCGGTGGTGGGTAAGCCTTGCCCGCAGCGTACCGAACTGGTCAAGGCGTTTGTGGTGCTCAGCCCGCAATACCGCGCCGCTCCGGAACTGGCCGAGGAGCTGCGCCAACACGTGCGCGAGCGCCTGGCGGCTCACTCGTACCCACGGGAAATCGAATTTGTCAGCGAACTGCCCAAGACCCCGAGCGGCAAGCTGCAACGCTTCATTTTGCGTAATCAGGAAATGGCCAAGGTCCAGGCGGCGCAAGCTGCCTCGACTACGGTTTGACCCCCTCTTTCAAGGAAACAGTGATGCAGATTGAGAACAAGGTTTTTCTGGTCAGCGGCGGCGCCTCGGGCCTCGGTGCGGCGACCGCTGAAATGCTCGTGGCAGGCGGTGCCAAGGTGATGCTGGTCGACCTGAATGCTGATGCTGTCGCCGCCCAGGCCGCCAAGCTGGGCGGTCAGGCCCGTAGCACCGTGGCCGACATCAGCCAGGAAGCTGCTGCTGAGGCGGCCGTGCAGGCCACCGTTGCCGCCTTCGGTGGTTTACATGGGCTGGTGAACTGCGCCGGTGTGGTGCGTGGCGAGAAGATCCTTGGCAAGAACGGCCCTCATGCCCTGGGTAGCTTCGCCCAGGTGATCAACGTCAACTTGATTGGCAGCTTCAACCTGCTGCGCCTGTGCGCGGCGGCCATCGCTGAAACCGAGGCCAATGCCGACGGTGAGCGCGGCGTGATCATCAACACCGCCTCGGTGGCCGCCTTTGACGGCCAGATCGGCCAGGCAGCCTATGCGGCCTCCAAGGGCGCGATTGCCAGCCTGACGTTGCCCGCCGCCCGGGAGCTGGCGCGTTTCGGTATTCGAGTGATGACCATCGCCCCCGGCATTTTCGAAACCCCGATGATGGCCGGCATGACCCCCGAAGTGCGCGAGTCTCTCGCCGCCGGCGTGCCGTTTCCGCCGCGCCTGGGCAAGCCGAGCGAGTACGCCGCGCTGGTCCGGCATATCATTGAAAACAGCATGCTCAACGGCGAGGTGATCCGTCTCGACGGCGCCTTGCGCATGGCCGCCAAATAAGGAGTATTTGTCATGACTACCAACCACGATCCCATCGTTATCGTCAGCGCCGTCCGCACGCCCATGGGCGGTTTCCAGGGCGACCTCAAGGGCCTGACCGCACCGCAATTGGGAGCGGCCGCGATTCGCGCAGCTGTCGAGCGCGCGGGCATTGCCAGCGATGCGGTGGATGAAGTGCTGTTCGGCTGTGTATTACCCGCAGGCCTGGGCCAGGCGCCTGCACGTCAGGCTGCCCTGGGGGCCGGCCTGGACAAATCCACCCGTTGCACCACCCTCAATAAAATGTGCGGCTCGGGCATGGAGGCCACCATCCTCGCCCATGACTCCCTGCTGGCAGGCAGCGTCGAGGTGATCATTGCCGGTGGCATGGAAAGCATGTCCAACGCCCCGTACCTGCTGGACCGCGCCCGCAGTGGTTACCGCATGGGCCATGGTCGGGTCATCGACCATATGTTCCTCGACGGCCTGGAAGACGCCTACGACAAGGGCCGTCTGATGGGCACCTTCGCCGAAGACTGCGCCGAACATAACGGTTTCACCCGTGAGGCCCAGGACGCCTTCGCCATTGCCTCCCTGACCCGCGCTCAGCAGGCCATTACCGGAGGCAACTTTGCTGCGGAGATCGTTCCGGTGCAGGTTACCGTCGGCAAGGAACAGAAAACCATCAGCCACGATGAACAGCCGCCGAAAGCCAAGCTGGACAAGATTGCGACGCTGAAACCGGCATTTCGCGAGGGCGGCACGGTGACGGCGGCCAACTCCAGTTCCATTTCCGATGGTGCGGCGGCGTTGTTGTTGATGCGCCAGTCCGAAGCGCAAAAGCGTGGGCTTAAACCTTTGGCGGTGATTCATGGCCATGCGGCATTTGCCGATGAGCCAGGCCTGTTTCCGGTAGCGCCGGTGGGGGCGATTCGCAAGCTGATGAGCAAGACCGGCTGGAACCTGGGCGAAGTGGACCTGTTTGAAATCAACGAAGCCTTTGCCGTGGTCAGCCTGGTGACCATGAGCAAGCTGGAAATCCCCCACAGCAAGGTCAACATCCACGGCGGCGCGTGTGCGCTAGGGCATCCGATTGGCGCGTCCGGTGCGCGGATTCTGGTGACCCTGTTGTCGGCCCTGCGCCAGCAAGGCTTGAAGCGCGGTGTGGCGGCCATCTGCATCGGCGGCGGCGAAGCCACGGCCATGGCCGTTGAATGCCTGTACTAAGGAGCGCCCATGCTACCCAATGACGAACAACTGCAGATCAGCGAAGCGGCCCGGCAATTTGCCCAGGAACGGCTCAAACCGTTCGCCGCCGAGTGGGACCGCGAGCACTGTTTCCCCAAGGAAGCCATTGGTGAAATGGCCGGGTTGGGCTTCTTCGGCATGCTGGTTCCGGAACAATGGGGCGGTTGCGACACCGGTTACCTGGCCTACGCCATGGCGCTCGAAGAAGTCGCCGCCGGTGATGGCGCGTGCTCGACCATCATGAGCGTGCACAACTCCGTGGGCTGTGTACCAATTCTCACGTTCGGCACTGACCAGCAGAAAGAGCAATTCCTCAAGCCTTTGGCCAGCGGCGCCATGCTCGGTGCCTTCGCGCTGACCGAGCCTCAGGCGGGTTCAGATGCCAGCAGCTTGAAAACCCGTGCCCGCCTGGATGGCGACCATTACGTGTTGAACGGCTGCAAGCAATTCATCACATCCGGGCAAAACGCCGGGATCGTGATTGTGTTTGCCGTGACTGATCCTGCGGCCGGTAAGCGTGGCATCAGCGCGTTTATCGTGCCCACCGACTCGCCAGGCTACAAAGTGGCGCGGGTCGAGGACAAGCTCGGCCAGCATGCGTCCGATACCTGTCAGATCCTCTTCGAGGACGTGAAGGTGCCAGTGGCTAACCGTCTGGGCGAGGAGGGCGAAGGCTACAGGATCGCCCTGGCCAACCTGGAAGGCGGACGTGTCGGCATCGCCTCGCAGTCAGTGGGCATGGCCCGGGCGGCGTTTGAAGCGGCCCGTGATTACGCCCGTGAGCGGGAAAGCTTCGGCAAGACGCTGATCGAGCACCAGGCCGTGGCGTTCCGCCTGGCGGACATGGCGACCCAGATTGCGGTCGCCCGGCAGATGGTGCATTACGCCGCGGCCCTGCGTGACAGCGGCAAGCCGGCATTGGTGGAAGCGTCCATGGCCAAGCTGTTTGCCTCGGAAATGGCCGAAAAGGTCTGTTCGGCAGCCTTGCAAACCCTTGGCGGCTACGGTTACCTAAGCGACTTTCCCCTGGAGCGGATCTATCGCGATGTGCGGGTCTGCCAGATTTACGAAGGCACCAGCGATATTCAACGCATGGTCATCTCACGCAATCTCTGAGGAGCACTAGATGAGTTACGAAACCATTTTGCTGGACGTCCAGGGCCGGGTCGGGCTGATTACCCTGAACCGCCCGCAAGCGCTGAACGCCCTGAACGCGCAGTTGGTCCGCGAGGTGAATCAGGCGCTGGACAGCCTGGAGGCTAATCCCGAGATCGGCTGCATCGTGCTCACCGGTTCGAAAAAGGCCTTTGCCGCCGGCGCCGACATCAAGGAAATGGCCGAGCTGACGTACCCGCAGATCTACCTGGACGACCTGTTCAGCGACAGTGACCGCGTGGCCAACCGTCGCAAGCCGATCATCGCGGCCGTCAACGGTTTCGCCTTGGGTGGCGGCTGTGAGCTGGCGCTGATGTGCGACTTTATCCTGGCAGGCGACACGGCCAGGTTTGGCCAGCCGGAAGTCAACCTGGGTGTGCTGCCGGGCATGGGCGGTACCCAGCGCCTGACCCGTGCGGTGGGTAAGGCCAAGGCCATGGAAATGTGCCTCACCGGGCGGTTTATTGATGCGGTGGAAGCCGAGCGCTGCGGCATCGTTGCGCGGATCGTGCCGGCGGATGAGTTGCTCGAAGAAGCCCTGAAAGTTGCGGCATTGATCGCCAGCAAATCGGTGCCCATCAGCATGATGGTCAAGGAAAGCGTTAACCGCGCCTTTGAAGTCAGCCTGTCTGAAGGTGTGCGCTTTGAGCGTCGGGTGTTCCATGCGGCGTTTGCCACACAGGATCAGAAGGAAGGGATGGCGGCATTCGTGGCCAAGCGCACGCCGGAGTTCAAGGACAAATAACCTTACACCCTTACACCCTTACACCTTGTAGCCGCTGCCGAGGTACGAGGCTGCGATGGGTTGCGAAGCGACCCCCGAGGGAGGTCCTGCGGCCCGCATCGCAGCCACGTACCTCGGCAGCGGCTACAGGCTACTTATCGAGCAACTGCATCACGGCCTCCGGATACCGCTGGCCCGCCGTGGCATTGGCGGGAAATATCGCCTCCAGTGCCGCCAGCTCTTGCACACTCAGCTTGACCTCCAGTGCTGCCACATTCTCTTCCAGATACTTACGCTGCTTGGTCCCCGGAATCGGGATCAGGTAATCGCCCTGTGCCAACACCCACGCCAACGCCAACTGGCCCGCGCTCACACCTTTCTCGACGGCCAGCGCCTGCACCTGATCCAACAGCAACAGGTTCTTCGTGAAATTCTCACCCTGAAAGCGCGGGCTGAAACGACGGTAGTCGTCCGCCGCAAAATCATCCGGGCTTTTCAGTGCTCCGGTCAGAAAACCACGACCCAGCGGACTGTACGGGACGAAGGCGATCCCCAGGCGTTGGCAGGCTGCCAGGCAGCCATTGTCTTCCTGATCCCGACTCCACAATGAGTATTCACTTTGCAGCGCACTGATGGGGTGGACCTTGTGAGCCCGCTCCAGGGTGGCGACTGACGCCTCACTCAAGCCCAGGTAACGCACTTTGCCTTGCTTGACCAATTCGGCCATGGCGCCGACGGTTTCCTCGATGGCTACAGAGGGGTCGATGCGGTGTTGGTAGTACAAGTCCAGCGTGTCGATACCCAGGCGCTTGAGTGTGCCGTCGATGGATTGGCGAATGTACTCCGGGCGGCCATTGACGCCACGTAGCGCCGGGTTGGCCGGGTCCCGCACGATGCCGAACTTGCTGGCCAGGAATACCTGGTCACGCTTGCCGGCAATGGCCTTGCCGATCAGGGCTTCGTTGGTGTGGGGGCCGTACATGTCGGCGGTGTCGAGGAGGTTTATTCCCAGTTCCAAGGCGCGGTGCAGGGTGGCGGTGGCCTCCTTGGTATCGGTGCCGGTGGTGTAGAAGTCCGTCATGCCCATGCAGCCGAGGCCGATGGCGCTGATGTGGGGGCCGTTCTTGCCGAGTTGACGAGTGTGCATGGGTCCAGCTCCGTTGAGGGGGGAAGGGCTCCATTGTTGTCCTCGACAAAACCAAGATAAACCGGCTAAAAACACTATCACTATTAGTAAATTCCAAATAATCCCTTGAGGAGACCGCCCCTTGGACCGTTTCAACGCCATGCGGGTCTTTACGCGGATTGTCGAATTGGGCGGGTTCGCCAAGGCGGCCGACAGCCTGCAACTGCCGCGCGCGTCGGTGACAATTCTGATCAAGCAGTTGGAGGCGCATTTGGGCGTGCAATTATTGCAACGCACCACGCGCCAGGTCAGCCCGACCCTGGACGGCGCTGCCTACTATCAACGTTGCGTCAGCCTGTTGGCGGATCTGGAGGAAACCGAAGCGGTGTTCTCCACCAGCCGTCGTAACCCGCGAGGGACGTTGCGTATTGATATGCCAGCGGGAATAGGGCGATTTATCGTGATTCCGGCGTTGCCTGAGTTCACGGCACGCTACCCGCAGATCGACCTGGAAATAGGCCTCAATGACCGTCCTGTAGACCTGATTCGCGAAGGCGTGGATTGCGTCTTGCGCGGCGGCCTGGCCCTGGACGACTCACTGGTGGCAAGGCCGCTGGCGATGATGGATCAGGTGACCTGCGCCAGCCCTGACTACCTGCTGCGCGTCGGTGTGCCCAACACTCTGGATGAGTTGGCTGGCCATCAGGTCGTCGAGTACTTCTCAAGCGCCAGTGGCAAGCGTTATGGTCTGGAATTCCAGATAGACAACGAAATACGTCTGGTCGACCTGTCCAAGAAAATCGCCGTCAACAGTGCCGACGGCTACCTGGCAGCCTGTATGGCCGGTTATGGTCTGGTGCAGACGCCGTACTATCACGCCAGGCGCGAGCTGCAAGCGGGCACTTTGGTCGAGGTGCTACCGGCCTTGCTGCCGCCGCCATTGCCGTTGACCGCGCTGTACCCGCCGCACCGCCAGTTGTCCCAGCGGGTGCGAGTGTTTGTGGATTGGCTGGTGGAGCTATGCACCCGCCCGGGCAATGGATTGCAGCGTTAGCCCTGGGCCTTTCGATAGGCGCCGGGTTGCTGTCCGGTAACCTTGTGGAAAGCCCGGGTAAACGCCGCCACCGACTGATAACCCACCGCCAGCGAAACATCCGCCACCGTCTGGTTGTTCTTGAACAACTGGCAGGCGTGGCGCATGCGCATCATCAACAGTACTTGCCCCGGCGATTGCCCGCACAGTTCATTGAAGCGCTTGAAAAACGCTGAGCGGGACAAGCCCGTGCAGGCCGCCATGCTCTCCAGGCTCCAGGGCTCGGCCGGTTGGGCGATCAATCGCTCCAGCAGACCGGCAAACGCCGGTTGCCGAGCCAGGGCTGCCAAGCCTCCCAGATCGGTGTTGTCCACCACCTGTTGGCGCAACACATAGAGAAACAACAGGTGGCAGAGGCGCTCCAGCAGTGCCGAGGACGGTGCGGGCTTGCGTTGGCACTCCTGGAGAATCAGTTCGAACAGGTTGCGCGCGGCCACCAATGACGGGTCGCCGGCCCGCAGGATGATCCAGTTGGGCAGGGCATCCACGATCATCGCCGACAACCCCGAATGAAAGTGAAAGAAGCCGCACACCAGGCCCACGCCGTCGGTGGCCTCGGCATCCAGCGGCAGCATCGGGCGGCGCGGGGATTTCTGTGCGCCCTCAGCGGTGGCCTCGCTTGACAGCCGAAAACCCAGGTCTTGCAACAGAAACAAGGCATCTCCGTTGTTCAACTGCACCGGAGTGTCATCGCCCTCAACATGCAACCAACACTGACCCTGCACAACCAGGTGAAAACTGGCGTTGGCCAAGCCGTGGGTGCTGGCGTGCCAGCCGCCGCAATAGCGACCGACATGGAACAGGCTGGTATCGAGTTCGAGGCTATCTAATAACCAATCGAGGAGCGAATTGGACGAATTCATCTAATGGAAAGACTCTAGAGCAAGTAATCGCTACTTTAGACTATTGAGAGGTTTTTTTATAACCAACAGACTTGGAGCACGAATCAATCAGGAGACCACTCCATGTCCCGTGTACCCATGCTGACCCTGGAAACCGCACCGGAAGCGGCTAAACCGTTCCTCGAAAATGCCCTCAAGGGCTCTGGTTTCATCCCTAACCTGCTGGCCGTGCTGGCTAATGCTCCGGCCGCGCTGGAAACCTACGTCACCGTCTCCGGCTTGAACGCCAAGTCCGAGCTGAGCCTGGCGGAAAGGGAAGTGGTGCAGTTGATTGCCGCGACCACCCACGGTTGCGATTTCTGCGTCGCCGGGCACACGGCGGTAGCACGTAACAAGGCCAAGCTCTCGGAAGAAGTCATCGATGCCCTGCGCCAGCGCGATGAGCTGCCCAACGAGCGTTATGAGACACTGGCCGCCTTTACCCGGGAAGTGATCGCCACCCGTGGTGATGTCAGCGACGCAGGTTACGAACAATTCCGTGCAGCCGGTTACACGGACGGTCATGCTCTGGAAGTTATTCTGGGTGTCAGCCTGGCCACGCTGTGCAACTTCGCCAACGTGTTTGCCCGTACGCCGCTGAATCCGGAGCTGGCGCAATACCGTTGGGAAAAGCCTGCTGGCTGAAGACGTTCGATGCACTCAGGTAGAAGCGGCGCGCTGGCGTCAGCGATGGTAAACATGCTGTAACAAGGAGAGACACCCATGCTTGACCCTATCTTGAGCCGCTGGCTCGATGTTCAAGCGCAAGCCCTGGATGTGGGCAGTTGCGATCCACAGGAAGTACTGCCACGGCTGGCAGAAGCCAATGTATTACGAATCGGCGTACCGAAAAGCCTGGGCGGTCTGGGCGGCGACGTGGCCGGTGCGGTAGAGGCCATTGCCGATGTGGCCAGTCATTCCCTGGCGGCAGCATTTGTCTGCTGGGGCCAGCGTTCGTTTATCGAGTATCTGCTGCTGAGCCCCAATGAGCGCCTGCGCGAACAGCTGCTGCCGGACCTGCTCAGCGGCAAACTTGCCGGGGCCACCGGCCTTTCCAACGCGATGAAATTTCTTTCCGGCATCGAGACCTTGCAGATCAATGCCGAGCCGACGGATGACGGTTGGATCTTCAATGGTCGCCTGCATTGGGTGACCAACCTGCGCAAGAACGGTTTTGTGGTGGCTGCGGCCGTCGAGCATAACCAGGGTGGCACGCCGTTTATCATGGCAATCCCCGACTCGGTGGCAGGCCTGCAACGTTCCCGTGACCTGGAATTGCTCGGCCTGCAATCCAGCAATACGGCCGCCCTTGGCCTGGAGGGCGTTGAACTGAGCCGCGACTGGCTGCTGCATGAAGATGCCCGCAAGTTCCTGCCGGCGGTGCGTCCAGCCTTCCTTGGCCTGCAATGCGGCATGGCCATCGGCCTGGCCCGGCGCTCCCTGGCGGAGGTGGCCAATCACCTGGGCTCCAGTCGCACGGTCTTGCGTGAGGAACTGGAGGCGCTGCGGGTGACCCTGGATCACCTGGTCACCGAGCTCAAGCAAGGGTTGTTGTCCGGGCGCTTCGGGGCCGAGCCTGCGCCATTGTTCCGCTTGCGTATCGCCCTGGCTGAAACCGCCGCGAACTCTGTGCAGCTTGAACTGCAGGCCAGCGGCGGCAAAGCCTACCTGACTGCCCACGGCAGCGGCTTTGCCCGGCGCTGGAGAGAGTCGGCCTTTGTGCCCATTGTCACCCCGAGCCTGGTGCAGTTGCGGACCGAGTTGGCACGTCAGGCCGCTTTATGAGTCAGGCGGTCTTGCAGGCCCAGGGGATCTGCCTGGGTTACGCCAGCGGATCGGTACTGGAAGGTTTCGACCTGCAACTGCAGCCTGGTGAAGTGGTGTCGATCCTCGGCCCCAGCGGTGTTGGCAAGTCCAGCCTGCTGCGGGTGCTCGCCGGCTTGCAGGCGCCTCAGGGCGGAAGCATTCGCTTGCTCGGCGAGCCGCTGAACGGCCCGCATCCACGGGTGGCGGTTGCGTTTCAGGACCCGAGTCTGCTGCCGTGGCTGAGCCTGGAAAAAAACGTCGCTTTTGGCCTGGACTTCGCCCGCCAACCCCACCTGAGTAGTGAAGAACGCCGCGCCCGAGTGGATCATGCTATTGCAGCCGTTGGCCTGGAACATGCCCGCCTGCAATTCCCGGCGCAGCTGTCCGGCGGCATGGCCCAGCGCACGGCGCTGGCTCGCTGTCTGGCCCGCCAGCCCCAGGTGTTGCTGCTGGATGAGCCCTTTGGTGCCCTGGATGAAGTGACCCGCGCCGACATGCAACACTTGCTGCTCAAGGTCAATCGCGAGCAAGGTTCGGCTGCGGTGCTGATCACCCATGATATCGATGAAGCGCTGCTGCTTTCCGACCGGATTCTGCTGTTGGGCAACCGCCCGGCGCGCACCCTGGGAGAGTGGCGCATCGACCTGCCGCAACCGCGGGAAGAGCAGGTCGAGGAAATCGGCGCCCTGCGTATCGACATTCTCAAAACCCTACGGCGGGCGAGCCGCCCTTCACCCCATCCCCCTGAATTGCTGGAGCCTCAACATGTGTCTGGATGACCTGACCCACTCGCGCCGTGACTTTCTCAAACTGTCGGCCGTGCTCAGCGCGGCCGGTGCCTTGCCGCTGCTGAGCAGCCTGCAGGCTCGGGCCGCTTCCGAACCGGACGCGCCGGTACGTATCGGTTACCTGCCGATCACTGACGCGACGCCGTTGCTGGTGGCCCATAACAACGGGCTGTTCGAAGCCGAAGGCATCAAGGCAGAACGCCCGGTGCTGTTGCGCAGTTGGGCCCAGGTGATCGAGGCGTTTATCTCGGGCCAGGTCAACGTGATTCACCTGTTGTCGCCGATGACCATCTGGGCGCGCTATGGCAGCAAGGTGCCGGCCAAAGTGGTGGCGTGGAACCATGTGGGTGGCTCAGGCCTGACCGTGTCGCCAGGCATTACCGATGTGAAGCAACTGGGCGGTAAATCGGTGGCGATTCCGTTCTGGTACTCGATCCACAACGTGGTGGTGCAGCAACTGTTTCGTGACAACGGCCTGACCCCGGTCAGTCGCGCCGCCGGCAGCAACCTGGCAGCCAACGAGGTCAATCTGATCGTGTTGCCGCCGTCGGACATGCCGCCGGCGCTGGCCAGCAAACGCATCGACGGCTATATCGTCGCCGAGCCGTTCAACGCCCTGGCTGAGAATCTCAATGTTGGCCGGGTGCAGCGCTTCACCGGCGATGTGTGGCGCAATCATGCGTGCTGCGTGGTGTTCATGCATGAGCATGACCTGACCAATCGCCCGGAATGGTCGCAGAAGGTGGTCAACGCCATCGTCAAGGCGCAGGTCTGGACCCGTGATAACCGTGAAGAGGCGGTGAAGCTGTTGTCCAAGGACGGCCCGAATCGTTACACCCCACACGCTGAACCCGTGTTGAGCAAAGTATTGGCGCCGCCGGCCAGCGACCGTGCGGCCTATCTGGCCGATGGCGCGATCCGGCATGCCAATTGGGATGAGCACCGTATCGACTTCCAACCGTACCCATTCCCCAGCTACACCGAGGAACTGGTACGTCGCTTGAAAGACACGCTGATTGAAGGCGACAAGCGTTTTCTCGCTGACCTGGATCCGGCGTTCGTCGCCAAGGACCTGGTAGACGATCGCTTCGTGCGCAATGCCATTGAAGCGGTGGGCGGCATGAAGACCTTCGGCTTGGCCGATAGCTTTGAGCGCAGCGAGGAGATTGGCGTTTGAACAACGGCAAAACCAGGGTGTGGCCGGGCTGGTTGCTCGGCGTGACCGGATTGGCAGGGTTGTTGTTGCTCTGGTGGCTGGGGGTGAAGGTGTTTGGCGAGGCGGGCGGCTTGTCTGCGCGGTTCTCACTGTCGGCCACCCTGGCCAGCTTGTGGGAATTGCTGGGACGCAGCGAGTTGTACCTGCATATCGCTGTCAGCCTCAAGCGGATCTTTGTCGGGTTGTTCCTGGCCTTGTTGGTGGGCGTGCCGTTGGGCTTGCTGGTGGGCAGCTCGCGCAACCTGGAGGCGGCTACTACACCCGCGTTCCAGTTTTTGCGGATGATTTCACCGCTGTCGTGGATGCCTATCGTGGTGATGCTGATGGGGGTAGGGGACCAGCCGATCTATTTCCTGCTGGCCTTCGCCGCTGTCTGGCCGATCCTGCTCAATACTGCGGCCGGTGTGCGTCAGTTGGACCCACGCTGGCTGCAACTGAGCAAAAGCCTGAGCGCTACTCGCTGGGAAACCTTGCGTCGGGTGATCATTCCCGGGGTGATGGGGCATGTGCTGACCGGCGTACGCCTGGCCATCGGGATTTTGTGGATTGTGCTGGTGCCGTGCGAGATGCTCGGGGTCAGTGCGGGGTTGGGTTACTACATCCTCGACACCCGGGATCGGCTGGCCTATTCAGAGCTGATGGCGATGGTGTTGCTGATTGGGCTACTGGGCTTTGCCCTGGATGCGTTTGCACGGTGGTTGCATCAGCGTTGGGTGCATGGTGCGAACAGTTAGAGCCGGCCTATACAAACAAACCCGATTGAACATCGGGTTTGTTGTTTATGCCGCGTGATCAGCGATGGTAGTACCCCGGTCCGCCATCGCTATAGCGATGGTCATGCCAGCCGCCCCCGTGGGGGAAAATGATGCAGCCGCTCATACTCAACATGATCAGCAGGGGAATCAGCAGTGTGATTCGACGGAGCATTTGTAAATCCTCTAGGGTTCTCACAAGTTCAATCAGGCGCAAGACAAGCCAAAGCTTTTCATCGCCTGTAACATGAGACCCTGACAACCCCACGTCATCCCCGTAACCGGGTAAGTGTTTGGCATGGTTGTCGATACAAAGTGGATACATATCTTCAGGTTCAGGAACCCGTCATGACCCAGTCGCAACGTTTGAAATACTCGATTCTGATCTCCCTGGTCGTCCTGGGGACGATGTTTGGCCTGTCCTATTTGCAGAACACCGGGGCTATCAGCGAAAAAACATTCCAGTACATCGCCATTGGCGTGGCGGTGGTCGTGGTGGTGATCAACGGCGTCATGCGCCGCAAGGTCAAGCCCAACGTTTGAGTCAGGCGCGACCTTCGAGGACTTTGGCAGCCTGCTCGTGCAGGCTGTAGCTTTTATCGGCATTGAGGGTGATCACGCCCTCGCTGCACAGGCGCTTGAGCACCTCGCGCACGCTGAGAAAGGACAGCGGGATGCCCAGTTCCAGCAAATGGCTGTGCACCCCTCGAACACCCAGGCTGCGCTGGTTGTCGGTGGCGGTGAGCAGGGCGTCGATAACCTTTAGCCGGATCAGGCTGGTGCGCAGGCCAAAACACTTGAGCAAGTGACGAATGCGCTGGTTACCTTGCCGCTCCAGCTCCTTGCCGAACGCTTGGGCGCCGGTGCCAAAAGCGGCATCGTGCGTGGGTGGGTGACCGTCCGTGGGCAGTTGCGGGTTGTACATGCAGAAACTCCTTTTCAGAGCCTGATCAGGAAAATGATGGCGCTCTTAGTGACTAAGACGAACGAGCAGCGCAAATCATGAAGCGCAACATGTAGAAAATTTGTCGGTATCAGGTCTGTGACATGTGAACGCCGGCGAATAAACGCCTGTGCCCGCTAAATTATTCCCGCTTTTTACGTCTCTACTGGAAGGTCGTGGTGGTCTGTTGGGCCACGTCGTATTTTTTCCGGGTTGAGTGTGGAGTCTGCGTGAATATTTCCAACGGATTGTGCAGGGTGTGTGTAGCGGGGGTATGTCTCGGTTTGAGCCTTTCAGTGTCGGCCCGGGTACAGGTCAGCGAGGCGAAGGCCGAGATTCGCCGTACTGGTTTTGGTGTCCCGCACATTCGTGCCAATGATGAGCGCGGACTGGGTTACGGTATTGGTTACGCCTACGCTCAGGACAATCTGTGCCTGCTGGCCAACGAAGTGGTGACCGTGAACGGCGAGCGCGCCAGGTATTTTGGCGCCGATAAGTCAACCCTGGAGCGGCGTAACAATCTCACCAGCGATGTGTTCTTTACCTGGCTCAACACACCCGAGTCTGTCTCGGCATTCTGGAACGCCCAGACCCCGCAGATGCAGCAGCGGATTGAAGGTTATGTCGCGGGTTACAACCGTTATTTGAAAGAGCGCACGGCCACCGGCTTGCCCGAGCAGTGCCAAGGCACCTGGGTGCGGGCGATCACTCCCGAGGACCTGGTCAAGTTAACCCGACGTTTGCTGGTGGAAGGCGGCGTCGGCCAGTTCGCCGAGGCCTTGGTGCGGGCCACACCGCCTCAAGCCACGGCAGGTTTGCAGCCTGACACCCAGGCGTTTGAAGTCGCGGCCGCCAATCAACAGCAGTTTGCCCTTGATCGTGGGAGTAATGCGGTGGCGGTGGGGCGTGACCGTTCGTTCAACGGCCGTGGCATGTTGTTGGCCAACCCGCACTTCCCGTGGATCGGCGGTATGCGCTTCTATGAAATGCACCTGACCATTCCCGGTCAACTGGACGTGATGGGCGCAGCCTTGCCGGGGTTGCCGGTGATCAATATCGGCTTTAACCAGCATGTGGCCTGGACCCACACCGTGGACACCTCCAAGCACTTTACCTTGTACCGCCTGACCCTGGACCCGAAAGATTCGACCCGCTACCTGCTGGATGGCAAGTCTGTGCCTATGGATAAGTCCACCATCGTAGTGCAGGTGAAAACCGCTGACGGCAGTACCAAGAGCGAATCGCGCACGGTCTACGGCTCACAGTTCGGCCCGGTGGTGCAATGGCCAGGCAAGCTGGATTGGAACAACCAATATGCTTTCAGCCTGCGGGACGCCAACCTGGGTAACGACCGGGTGCTGCAGCAGTGGTATGCGATGAACCGCGCCGGCAGCCTCAATGAACTGCAAACCTCCGTGCATACGCTGCAAGGGATTCCGTGGGTCAACACGCTGGCGACGGATGATCAGGGCCAGAGCCTGTACATGAACCTGTCGGTGGTGCCTAACGTCAGCGCGAAGAAACTGGCGCAATGCAGCGACCCTCGTGCTGGCCTGCAATTGATCATGCTCGACGGTTCCCATAGCGCTTGCGCCTGGGATGTGGATCCGCGTGCGGCGCAGGCGGGTATTTTCCCCGCCGACCAATTGCCGCAGCTTGCGCGCACGGATTATGTGCAGCACTCCAATGATTCGGCGTGGATGGTCAATCCCAAGGCGCCGTTGACCGGGTTTTCGCCGGTGATCAGTCAGGACAAGATCGGCTTGGGGCCGCGTGCGCGCTTCGCCTTGCAGCGCTTGCAGGAGCTGGATAAGCAACCGATCACTGCGGCCGACTTGCAGCATATGGTGATGGACAACCAGGTATACCTTGCCAGCCAGGTCATGCCGGACTTGCTGAAGTTCTGCGAGCAAGACCTGGGCGCCGATGCCACCACTTTACGGCCCGTGTGCGACAGCCTGAAAAACTGGGACCAGAAAGCCAATCTTGAAAGCGGCCTGGGCCTTGTGCACTTCATCAACCTGTTTAAGCAGATGCAGCAAGTGCCTGAGGCGTGGCAAGTCAGCTTCGACTCGGCGCAGCCGCTCACCACGCCACGTGGGCTGGCCATCGACCGGGTGCCGGTAGCCAAGGCGCTGCGCGAGGCCATGTTGGCGTCCGCGGCTGACGTAGCAAAGCTTGGACTGACCCAGGACAGCCGCTGGGGTGATGTTCAGGTGTCCGGCAAGGTTGCGCTCCACGGCGGGCCGCAAGAACTGGGCATTTATAACGCCATGCAAAGCGTGCCTCGGGAAGACGGCAAGCGTGAAGTGGTCAGTGGCAGCAGCTACTTGCAGATTGTCACCTTCGACGATCAGGGGCCGCGTGCCGAAGGGGTGTTGGCGTTCTCGCTGTCCAGTGACCCGGCGTCGAAGTATTCGAAGGATCAGACCCAGGCTTTTTCGGAGAAAACGTTGAGCCCGCTGCTCTTTACCGAGCAGCAGATCAAGGCGGATCCGCAGTATCAAGTGCAGGTGATCAGCGAGCAGGGCCAGTAAGCAGTTGTTCGACGGCTGAGAACGCCTTGGCACGGCGTTCCTCCCAATCTCCTCGGATGACCAGCAGTGGCTGCTGGTGTTGCTCCAGCCACTGGCGGCTTGCCTGGAAAAACGCCAGGCGATCCGCCAGCTCCGGTTGGCAGCGCTGCCCATCCTCCGCCCAGCCAACGTCCTCGGGGGACAGCAGCAGGTGCAGGTCGTAGTGCCGAGCCAGCAGCTCACTGTCGAGCCATTTCGGGTAGTCGCCAAACAGCGTCAGGCTCCATAGCTTGTTGGTCAGCAGATTCGTATCGAGGATCAACAGCGCAGGTTGTTCGGCACGAGCCGCGTCTTCCCAGGCCAATTGGCCGTGAGCAATGTCCGGGATATCGTCCAGGGTGGTGTCGCGCTGGTGGTGGTCGATGAAATAGCGCACATATTCCCCGACCATCCGGCCACCAAAATGCGCCTGTAATTCGCCGGCCAACCAGCTTTTACCGCTGGATTCCGGGCCGGCCATGACCACTACTTTCATGCCTGCAACGCCGGGTCGGCACGCCATTCCCGCCAGCCTTGCACGGCAATCACGGTAAACAGGGCATACAGTGCGGCCGTGAGGTACAGGCCTTTGTAGAGGAACAGGCCGACAAAGATCACGTCCACGGCAATCCACAACGGCCAGCACTGTACGCGCTTCTGCGCCATCCACAGTTGCGCCACCAGACTGAAACCGGTCAGTGCTGCGTCCAGCCAGGGCTGCGCGGCGTCGGTCCAATGGGCCATGGCCGCGCCCAGCAACAAACTGCCTACGGCGCCGACGGCCAAGCCCATGAGGATCGGTTGCAGGCCGAGGCTGCTGACCTGACGGCCTTGCTTGACCTCACCGGCCCGGGTCCATTGCCACCAGCCGTAGAGTTGCAGGGCCGCGTAGACCACTTGCAGCAACATGTCCGAATACAGCTTCACATCGAAGAACACCCAGGTGTACAGCAACACCATGACCAGGCCGATGGGCCAGCACCAGGGGTTCTGTTTGACGGTCAGCCAGACGGCGATCACCCCCAGCACGGCGGCAAACAGTTCAAGCCCGGACATTGGGGGTTCCTTGGGGGAGTGGAAGAGGGCGCCGATTGTACCCAAACAAGCGCCCTTATAGGAGTGCGCTCAGACCTTGAACTGGCGCAGCAAGCCATCCAATTGCTCGCTCAGGTCTTTCAAGTGCGTGCTGGCCTCGCTGGACTGCTGAGCTGCCAACGCGGTGTGGTGAGAAAGCCCGGCCGCCTGGGTGACGTTCTGGTTGATATCTTCTACCACATGGGCCTGCTGCAACGTGGCGCTGGCAATCGAAGCATTCAAACCATTGAGATTGCGCAAAGCCTGGCCGATAGCGTTCAGGCTGGCCCCGGCCTGACCCGCTTGCTCGATAGTCAACTGCGAAGCCAGGTGGCTGTCGCCGATCACCTTGACCGCCGCCTCCGAGTGGCCCTGCAGGCGCTCGATCATGGTCTGGATTTCAGCGGTGGATTTTTGTGTACGTTGGGCCAGCAACCGTACCTCATCGGCTACCACTGCAAAACCGCGGCCTTGCTCCCCGGCGCGTGCCGCTTCGATGGCGGCGTTGAGGGCCAGCAGGTTGGTCTGGTCGGCGATGGAGCGGATCACTTCCAGCACGCCACCGATCTGGGTGCTTTCGCTGGACAGGGTGCGGATCACCTCCACGGCCTGTTTGATGGTGGCGGAGAGCTGATCGATCTGCCGCAGGCTACCGTCGATATTGACTTGGCCTTGCTCAGCCTGGGCTTGGGCATCGCGCATTTCGCTGGCGGCGTGCTCGGCGTTCCTGGCCACGTCCTGCACGCCATAGGTAACCTCGTTGATGGCGGTCGCTACCAGTTCCATTTGCTGGGACTGCTGCTGACTGCGGTCATGGGCCTGGCTGGCATTGCTGCCCAACGCTGCGGACGACTGGCCCAGTGCATTGGCGCAATTCTGCAACTGCCCAACCACCTGGCGCAACTTGGCGGTGAAGCTATTGAAGTGCCGGGCCAATTGGGTGACTTCGTCTTGACCATGGGTGTCGAGGCTGCGGGTCAGGTCACTTTCGCCACTGGCGATATTGGCCATGGCGTTAACCGCTTCTTGCAGTGGCCGCACAATGCTGCGGGCGATCAGCACCACCAGCAGGGCCATGATCACGGCTATCCCCAGGCCGATCGCTGAGGCTTTCCATACCTGACTACGGAACTCGGCCTGCACATCATCGACGTAGACGCCGGACCCGATGATCCAGCCCCAGGGTTCGAATAACTGGATATAGGAGGTTTTTTCTACCGGCGCGTCGGCACCCGGTTTCGGCCAGCGATAGTTGACGATCCCGGCGCCCTTGGCCTTGGCCAGGAGGACAAACTCGTTGAACACCGCAAAACCGTCCGGGTCGCGAATGGCCGACAGATTCTGCCCATCAAGCTTGGGGTTGGCCGCGTGCATGATCATCACCGGCGTCAGGTCGTTGATCCAAAAGTAATCGTCATGGTCATAACGCAGGCCACGCACCACGCTCAAGGCCTGCTTTTGCGCGGCGTCGCGAGTCAGCACGCCAGTGGTTTCCAGGGTGTGGTAGTAGGCCAGGACCCCGTTGGCGGTCTGTACCACGTGTTGGGTTTGTTGGCTCTTGGCCTGATAAAGGCCGTCATGGATTTGCTTGAGCATCAGTAGGCCCAAAGTCAGCAGCATCAACACGGCGACGATCAGAATCAGCCAGAGGCGCCGGCTGATCGACATAGTGCGCAAACTGTTCATGGTCCTGTCACTCCGTGTTCTTATAATTGTTGGTGCTGTAATCGGCCTGCCCGTCGATATCGCAAAGCGAACTCCGGGCTTGTCTGATAGGCTTTCGGCCGAAAATCAGAAAACCTGAGTCCTGCTTGATTTTTCACGAAAATTTCGCGGTCCGGCTTTGATTATTTGCGCGGTGGGTGCAGCGCATTCGTCATCAGTGAACGACTAAAAAATAGCAACGAGGCATGCCCGGGGCATGACCTTATGGGGGAAGCATGGATCTTTGGACCGCCGTACAGGCGTTGATACTTGGCATTGTCGAAGGACTGACGGAGTTTCTGCCGATCTCCAGTACCGGTCACCAGATTATCGTCGCCGACTTGATCGGCTTTGGTGGCGAGCGCTTTGAAGCGTTCAATATCATCATCCAGTTGGGCGCCATCCTGGCAGTGGTCTGGGAGTTTCGGCGCAAGATTCTTGATGTGGTTGTCGGCTTGCCCACCCAGCGTAATGCCCAGCGGTTCACCCTTAACCTGCTGATCGCTGTCTTGCCAGCGGTGGTGTTGGGGGTGATTTTTGCCGACCTGATCAAACACTACCTGTTCAACCCGATCACCGTGGCCACGGCGCTGGTGGTAGGCGGCATCATTATGTTGTGGGCTGAGCGCCGCCAGCATGAAATACACGCTGAAACCGTCGATGAGATCACCTGGAAAGATGCCCTCAAGGTGGGGTTTGCCCAATGTCTGGCGATGATTCCAGGCACTTCCCGTTCCGGCGCCACGATCATCGGCGGCCTGCTGTTTGGACTGTCGCGCAAGACCGCTACCGAGTTTTCGTTCTTCCTGGCGATGCCGACCATGGTCGGTGCCGCGGTGTATTCGGGCTATAAATACCGTCACCTGTTCCAGCCCGATGACCTACCGGTGTTCGCCATCGGCTTTGTCACTTCATTCATCTTCGCGATGATTGCGGTCAAGGGCCTGCTCAAGTTCATCGCCAGTCACAGCTATGCGGCGTTTGCCTGGTATCGCATTGCCTTTGGCCTGGTAATTCTGGCGACTTGGCAGTTCGGCTGGGTTGAATGGGCGGCAGCCAAGGTGTGAAGACCATGAACATCCAGCATCCACGTTTCAAAGCCCTGATCTTCGTGCTGTTGTGTGCCGTGCCGCTGTTCGGCTCGGCACTGCTTTGGTATCGCGGGGTGTCGTTGATTCCACTGGCGGCCTATGGCGCGGTCAGCATCGTGGCGTTTTTCCTGTATTGGAGCGACAAGCGCAAGGCCCGCGAGGACAGTTGGCGCACCCCGGAAAACATCCTGCACGCGGTAGAACTGGCGGGCGGCTGGCCGGGTGCATTGATTGCCCAGCAAGTGTTTCGCCACAAGACCCGCAAAGTGTCGTACCAGGTGGTGTTCTGGCTGATCGTGCTGTTGCACCAGGTGTTCTGGATCGATCAGCTGTTTCTGGGCGGTACGCTACTGTCGCTGTTCTAGCAGCAGCCCGACCTGCGTGCGCTTGGGCAGTTTGCTCACCACCAGTTGGTGAGAGCGCTGCAACAGGCCACGCAGCTCCTCGGCGCCCAGCGGGTAGGGCGTATTCATGATGATCCACTGCGCACGTGCCAGATACGGCGCCGGATGAATGCCGGGGCGATCCACATGGCCCAGGAACAGCTCCTTGTCGACCTTGAACGCCAGGGACTCGCCCCGCAGGTTCTGCAAGGCAAACATCTTGTTTGTGGCAATCGAGAACACCCGGACGCCGCCCCATTTATAGTCCTCCCGTGCACCCGGCAAATCCAGGCAGAAGCGGGCGACATCCTCCTCACTCATCTTTTTCGTGCTCATATCAGTCGGTCTCCGCACCCTTTGAACGCTTGATCCAGGAAGTCGATCCAGGCCCGTATCGCCGGCAACACGCCGCGTCGATGAGGGTAGACCGCCTGCAGCCAGCCGCCCGGCAGGGACCATTCGGGCAGCAGTTGCACGAGCTGACCACTTTGCAGTTCCTGTTCGCAATACATCATCGGCAGCACTGTGCAGCCCAGGCCGGCGAGGGCACTGGTGCGGCGCACGAGAAAGTCGTCAATACCCAATCGGGCTTCCAGTGCCAGGTCACAGGTTTGTTCGTTGGGGCCCAGCATACGCAAATGAACCAATCGGTCGGGCTCCAGGGCACCGAGGACGGGTAGCCCTTTGAGGTCATGCGGCGCGTTGACCGGATGTTCTCGCACAAAGTCCGGACTGGCCACCAGCACGGTTTGCGCCTGGCGCAGGCGGCGAGTCACCAGCAATGGGTCTTCATCCCCCAGCTCCCGTACCCGCAACGCAACGTCGACGCCTTCAGCGATCAGGTCGACGCGGCGATTGACCAGTATCATTTCCAACTGGACTTGCGGGTAGGTTGCCAGAAAGTCGGCCACCATGCCTGGCAGGGTCTCATGGGCCAGGCCAACCGGGCAGCTCACCCGCAGGCGCCCCCGTGGCTGGCTGGACATGCTGGCGACAGCCTCATCGGCCATCTCCGCTTCCAGCAGCATTGCCTGGCAGTGGCGCAGATAACGTTCGCCAACGGCGGTCAGGGTCAATTGCCGGGTGGTGCGTTGCAGGAGGCGTGCGCCAAGGCGTTCTTCCAGTTCGGCAATGCGCCGGGAGAGCCGTGACTTGGGGATCCCCAGCAGTCGTCCGGCGGCGGCAAAACCACCGGCTTCTACCACTTTGGCGAAATAGTAAAGGTCATTGAGGTCTTGCATGCTCAGCCTATTGTCCTGTCAGTGGAACGAACTATCGCATTTTAACCAACTAATCGGCTATTGGTTTCATCTGTAGGATTGTCAGCAATTGG
>Ga0302228_10000817_pt1 | contig 24429 bp, 17 predicted proteins | sample II_Palsa_N1_2_FD_193519 | JGI IMG/M metagenome (GOLD analysis project Ga0302228, IMG submission 193519) | Peat permafrost microbial communities from Stordalen Mire near Abisko, Sweden - II_Palsa_N1_2 | ecosystem: Environmental > Terrestrial > Soil > Palsa > Peat permafrost | place: Sweden... | reverse complement strand
TTTGATTCCGCAACTGCACCGCGTCGCACCGCAGATGCCGCTGTATATCGAAGAAAACTTCACCCACGTGCTGCGCGACAAACTGCGCAACGGCGAACTGGACGCGATCATCATCGCCCTGCCGTTCAACGAGGCGGATGTGCTGACCCTACCGCTCTACGATGAGCCGTTCTACGTATTGATGCCGGCGTCCCACCCCTGGACACAAAAAGACACCATCGACGCCGCCCTGCTCAACGACAAGAGTTTGCTGCTGCTCGGCGAAGGTCACTGCTTCCGCGACCAGGTGCTGGAAGCCTGCCCGACCCTGACCAAGGGCAACGACGGCGCCAAGCACACCACCGTGGAGTCCAGCTCTCTGGAAACCATCCGCCATATGGTGGCGTCCGGCCTGGGCATTTCGATCCTGCCGTTGTCGGCCGTGGACAGCCATCACTACGCCCCCGGCGTGATCGCCGTGCGCCCACTGACGCCGCCGGTGCCTTTCCGTACCGTGGCGATTGCCTGGCGTGCCAGCTTCCCGCGCCCGAAAGCCATTGAAATCCTCGCCGACTCGATCCGTCTGTGTTCGGTGGCCAAGCCGCCTGCCGCGAGCTGAGTAACCGTATGACCGAGTTGTCGCAGGTGTCGGTGACGGCACTCAAGGGTGTCGGTGAAGCCATGGCCGAGAAATTGGCCAAGGTCGGCCTGGAGACTCTTCAGGACGTGTTGTTCCACCTCCCCCTGCGCTATCAGGATCGTACCCGCGTCGTGCCCATCGGCCAGCTGCGCCCTGGGCAGGATGCGGTGATCGAAGGCACCGTCAGCGGCGCCGACGTGGTGATGGGCAAGCGCCGTAGTTTGCTGGTACGCCTGCAGGACGGCACCGGCGGCCTGAGCTTGCGCTTCTACCATTTCAGCAACGCACAAAAGGAAGGCCTCAAGCGCGGCACCCGCGTGCGCTGCTATGGCGAAGCCCGGCCCGGTGCGTCGGGGCTTGAAATCTACCACCCGGAATACCGCGCCATCACCGGCGACGAACCGCCGCCGGTAGACACCACCCTCACGCCAATCTACCCACTGACCGAAGGCCTGACCCAACAGCGCCTGCGCCAGCTGTGCATGCAGACCCTGACGATGCTCGGCCCGAAAAGCCTGCCCGACTGGCTGCCTCAGGAACTGGCCCGCGACTACCAATTGGCGCCGCTGGACGATGCGATCCGCTACCTGCACCACCCACCGGCCGATGCTGATGTGGATGAGTTGGCCCTCGGTCATCATTGGGCCCAGCATCGCCTGGCCTTCGAAGAACTGCTGACCCACCAACTGTCGCAACAGCGCCTGCGAGAAAGCATGCGCTCCCTGCGCGCGCCGGCGATGCCCAAGGCCAAGCGTTTGCCTGCGCAATACCTGGCTAACCTGGGTTTTGCACCCACCGGCGCGCAACAACGGGTTGGCAATGAAATCGCCTACGATCTCAGCCAGAAAGAACCCATGCTGCGCCTGATTCAGGGGGATGTGGGTGCGGGTAAAACCGTGGTCGCTGCCCTCGCGGCGTTGCAGGCCCTGGAAGCCGGGTACCAGGTGGCGCTGATGGCGCCCACCGAGATTCTCGCCGAACAGCACTTCATCACCTTCAAGCGCTGGCTCGAACCACTGGGCCTGGAAGTGGCGTGGCTGGCCGGCAAGCTCAAGGGCAAAAACCGCGCAGCCGCGCTGGAACAGATTGCTGGCGGCGCACCGATGGTGGTCGGCACTCACGCCCTGTTCCAGGACGAAGTGCAGTTCAAGAACCTGGCGCTGGTGATCATCGACGAACAACACCGCTTCGGTGTACAACAACGCCTGGCCCTGCGTCAGAAAGGCGTGGGTGGACGCATGTGCCCGCACCAGTTAATCATGACCGCCACGCCGATCCCGCGCACACTGGCCATGAGTGCCTACGCCGACCTCGACACCTCAATCCTCGACGAACTGCCGCCCGGCCGGACCCCGGTCAACACCGTGCTGGTGACCGACACCCGCCGTGTCGAAGTGATCGAACGGGTGCGCGGCGCCTGCGCCGAAGGGCGCCAGGCGTATTGGGTGTGCACGCTGATCGAAGAGTCGGAAGAGCTGACCTGCCAGGCCGCCGAAACCACCTATGAAGACCTCACCAGCGCCCTGGGCGAACTCAAGGTCGGGCTGATCCACGGCCGCATGAAGCCCGCCGAAAAAGCCGCAGTGATGGCCGAGTTCAAGGCCGGCAACCTACAGCTGTTGGTCGCCACTACGGTGATCGAAGTCGGTGTGGACGTACCCAATGCCAGCCTGATGATCATCGAGAACCCCGAACGCCTGGGCCTGGCGCAACTGCACCAGCTGCGTGGCCGTGTCGGCCGAGGCAGCGCAGCCAGCCATTGCGTGTTGCTGTACCACCCACCGCTGTCGCAGATCGGTCGCCAGCGCCTGGGAATCATGCGTGAAACCAACGATGGTTTCGTGATCGCCGAAAAGGACCTCGAACTGCGCGGCCCTGGTGAAATGCTCGGCACCCGCCAGACTGGCCTGCTGCAATTTAAGGTCGCCGACCTGATGCGCGACGCCGACCTGCTGCCGGCGGTGCGCGATGCTGCTCAAGCGTTGCTGGAGCGCTGGCCACAACACGTCAGCCCATTACTGGACCGCTGGTTGCGCCACGGCCAGCAATACGGCCAAGTCTGACAAACCCTGTCGCCGCTGCCGAGGTACGAGGCTGCGATGTGGGCCGCAGGACCACCCTCGGGGTCTGCTGCGCAGCTCATCGCAGCCTCGTACCGCGACAGCGGCGACAGCGGGAACAACAGGACGGGCGTCACAAACCCTACTTAGTCGACCCCCATATGTATCAAGCTGGTTATACTCCAATGACAGTAGGAAATTGGATCCGGCCATGACAGAAGTTGCCCTCGCCACAGCGCCCCCGACCGCTCCCTCGGTCATTCGGACGCTGCTCGCAAAGCTCGCCATCAGCTACACGGAAGTCGCCGAACGGCCTGGCTTGAACCCTGCGCAGAAGGTGCAAGCGGTACTGCTGGATGACGCGGTGGGCGCCCTCATGGTGCTGTTTCCCCAGAGCCAGCTGCTGGACCTCAATCGCCTCACCGAACTCACCGGTCGCCGCCTTACCGCCGTGTCGCCGGAACGCCTTGAGCGCATGCTCGGAAAACACAGCCTGAGCCTGTTGCCTGGCCTGCCACCGCTGACCAGTTCGCCCTGCCTGTACGAAGAAAGCCTGCTGCGCGAGCCCACCGTGTTGGTTCACTCGGGTGAAGCCAGTGTATTACTGGAGATTGCCAGCGAAGACTTCAAGCGCATGCTGACCAAGGCCAGCGCCGCCAGCTTCGGCGAAGCGCTGAGCAGCATCCGGCCCAACTTCGACCGCCCGAATGACGACCGCGAGGAAATCACCCAGGCGATGCAGGCGTTTACCGCCCGCCGCATCCAGCAACGCCTGGAAGCGACCATCGAGATTCCACCCCTGGCCGACACCGCGCAGAAAATCATCAAACTGCGGGTCGACCCCAACGCCACCATCGATGACATCACCGGCGTAGTGGAAACCGACCCGGCCCTGGCCGCGCAAGTGGTGAGCTGGGCAGCTTCGCCCTACTACGCCTCCCCTGGCAAAATTCGCTCGGTGGAAGACGCAATTGTTCGCGTATTGGGCTTTGATCTGGTGATCAACCTGGCATTGGGCCTGGCCCTGGGCAAGACCTTGAGCCTGCCCAAGGACCATCCGCAACAAGCCACACCGTACTGGCAGCAGTCGATCTACACGGCTGCGGTGATCGAAGGCCTGACCCGCGCCATGCCGCGCGCCCAGCGCCCGGAAGCCGGCCTGACCTACCTGGCGGGCTTGCTGCACAACTTCGGCTACCTGTTGCTGGCCCACGTCTTCCCGCCGCATTTCTCACTGATCTGCCGGCACCTGGAGGTCAACCCGCACCTGTGCCACAGCTACGTTGAGCAGCACCTGCTGGGCATCAGCCGCGAGCAGATTGGCGCCTGGTTGATGCGCTACTGGGACATGCCGGAAGAACTGTCCACCGCGTTGCGCTTCCAGCATGACCCGAGCTACGACGGTGACTATGCCGAATACCCGAATCTGGTGTGCCTGGCCGTGCGCCTGTTGCGCAACCGTGGCATCGGCTCCGGACCTGACGCCGAGATCCCCGACGAACTGCTGGAACGCCTGGGCCTGACCCGGGACAAGGCCGAGGATGCGGTGGGCAAAGTGTTGGATGCGGAAGTATTGTTGCGCGAACTGGCGTCGCAGTTCAGCCAGGGATAAATCAGTCACCTATTACACCGCCATCGCAGGCAAGCCAGCTCCCACCTGGAATGCGTTTCTAGATGGGAGCTGGCTTGCCTGCGATGAATTCAACTCGATCTTGCTGAAAAACTCTTAGACTTTGGGCTTTTTCTTCGGCTTCAAATACTTGGTCAACCCCTGGAACCAGATCACCAGTGCCGGGTTGCCCTTGATCTGGATCGACTTGTCCTGAATCCCCGTCATGAACGCCAGTTGCTTGTTCTTTGCCTGCATCGTGGCGAAGCCGTAGGCGGCGTCTTTAAAGGCGATGGCGAACGCAGGCTCCGGGTGAACACCCGAGCGACTGGTAATGCGCTGGTCTTTGACGATGAAGTGACGGGCAACCTTGCCGTCGAGGGTCTGCAGCTGGAACGCCAGGTCCTTGTCACCCAACTGTTGCTGGAAGGCAGGATTGCTGCGGCTGGCTTTGCCCATCATCAGGCCCAGCACCCAGAGGAGAAGACGAAATTTCATGCACACGGCCTCGGTGTAATTATTGAGTGGCCGCAGCAGTTTAACGATTTGCAAACAGAACGCCACCGATCTTGCGCATTAGCAGAAGATCGGCTGGCGTTTACCGCTTATAGCAACAACTTACCCTTAGACGTTAGGGCAAGGAACCGGCGCCCAGTCACCCAGGTCCGGGTTTTTGCACATGCTGTTGACCTGCGTGGTACCCGCGCTGGCAACCTGCTTGCTTTCAGCCTGCTTGGTCTTGGCGGTCTGGATGGTTTTCTCGGTGGTCACCGCTTCGCTAGGCACGACTGGCAATACAGGCTTCTTCGCCGGCTTGACCGCTTTCTTGCCTTTGGTCGGAGTGACAGCAGGTGTGGTGTCGGCAGTCGCCACGGTCACCACGTCTGCGCGCTGCACGCCAACCTGTTGCAGGTCTTTCTCGTAAGCCTGGGTGTAGTTGTTCAGGTCTTCGCTGGCCTTGCCGTTGACCGCGACGATCAGGTCATTGGACTCTTTCAGGCCGGAGACGATTTCCGCCAGGCGCTTGCGGCCTTCGGTGTCGTTGACGGTCTTGGCCTTGCGGTCTGCCACCAGCTTGGTGAACGCGCTCTGGTAGCACTGCTGGGATGCCCTGGCGTACGCGGTGCTGCGGTCGATGTCCGAAGCGCTTTTGTTGACGTCGGTGGCGTAGGAAGCAATACGCTGGTTGTCATCGGTGATCTGCTTCTGGCGCTCGGTGTAGTAACCCGCCGCACCACCGGCCAGGGCGCCGCCCGCGGCACCGATGGCGGCGTTGCGGCCGCGCTTGTCAGAGTCACCGGTCAAGGCACCCAGTAGTGCACCGCCCGCAGCACCAATGGCTGCACCGGTCACAACCGACTTGGTCATGTCCGAATCAGTGGCACGCAAGTGCTGCACCGGCTCGTAGCAGTTAGGGTAGTACTCGACCTTGGTGGTCGAGGCCACCTTGGAGGTTGGGGACGTGGCGCAACCGGTCAATACAGTACTGAAGCCGGCGGCGATCAGCAGCAGATGACGCTTGGAAACCGAAGCAGAAGCTTTACGGGAGAAAAGCATAGTTGTGTACTCTTTTAAGTTTGACCAGCCCAGCACGGCCCACCGCCGCCTGAGTCCCTTCCAAGCTCGCTGTACAACCAACGGTCAAGACTGCTGACCGCTCGCTGCGAGCAATTCCTTCAATATCGTCGCCGGGTCGGCTCGCTGTTGTTTGCGATAGTTACCGACATGACGAACGAATAACGTTGCGCGCGTCACCAGGCTCTTACCCAGCACTGGCTTGCGATCCAACTCTTCCTTGATCCTTTGAAACTGCGCCTGAATCACTGCATCGGTGTAGCGCGTGCCAGTCGCCAGGTTATCAATATAGATCGCTACCGCGCCGTCCAGCGCACTACGTCCATTGTCGATGGCCATGGTGAACAGCTTCGCGCTGGCCTCGTCCTTGGCGTCCACGGCCTGTTGACGACTTTTCTGCAGATTGGTCAGGCGGATGTTGTAGTTGTTGATGGTCTCGGCCACCAGGGCGGAGGATTGAATCAGGTTGCCGGCGGCTTCCTCGCGTTGCTGGGCGATCAGCGAGACGTTGCGCTTGAGCTCTTCGTTGACCAGCCCCAATTCGGCTTGCAGGCGCGGATCGACGCTGGCAGCGATAATGCTGTCCAGACGCTTGGTCGGGTCCTGGGCATCGTCGATGGCGTCGGTCAGCGAAGCCAGCCGGCCTTCTTTCTGCCACTGGGCGAACAGTTCCTTGTAGCGCGAACGGGGCGCCGACAGCGCGCCAATCGACACGCGAAAACCGGTGGTCTCGTTGTTTTGCTCGGTGCCGTCCGCCGCGAACAACGGATACTCGCGGCGCATGCCGGTGAACAGCGTGCCCTCGCCTTCGAGGTAATTGCCGCCCTTGACCACAAAACCGCCATAGGTGCCCTGACGGCGTCCGGCGTGAACCAGCTGGAACGACTCCTGAACCATCTCGGCGGCGTTGCCGATCACATCAAACATGCCGATAGGGTTCGCCAGCTTGGTGCCGATAGGCATCAGCCGAGCCGCCTGGCCCGTGCCTCCGGCGACCTGGTTGAACACGGCCCAATCCGCCAGCGGGCCGTCGCTTTCGCTGCCTTCGACACGCCTGGGGAAGAGTCGGCCTTCCAAATCCTGACGGCTCACGGCCTGGCCGCCACGCGCGGCAAACTCCCACTCCACCTCAGTCGGCAACCGTACAAAACCCAGGCCGCCATCCTCAGCCGACGAACCACGACCACTGACCGGCAGCAGTTCACGGTGATATTTCATCAGCCAGGCGCTGTACACCGCCGAGAAGCGCTCGGCCTCAAACCGCGACAACTTGACCTTGGGCAAGCGCCCGGCCAGGCCGCTGGGCGCATCGCACGCCGGGGCCGGCTCACCGCTGGCCAGCGACTGCGCCTGGGACATGACCTGGGCATATTGACGGGCGGTGACTTCGTATTTGCCGATGAAGTACAGCATTGGCTTGAGCGGCGTCTTGGCGTCGGTCTTGGGCATCAGCGGCGCAATGACCTTGTTCCAGTCCGTGGGCAGGTCCTTGAGGGTGAATTGGCCATTGATGAAGTCGCGGCGATAGCCCGAGATAAACGACTGCTGATAGCCCGGCTCGCCTTCGCTGAACGGATAGCCGAGGCTGATTTCGCGGTCATCCAGGGTGCCCTGGGCCAGGACGTAGACGTAGCGGAACACCATGTTGCCTTCGCACGGCAGCGGCAGGCTGACGTCATCCGCCAACGGCTTGGGGTTATCCAGCTTATCGCTCGCTTCATCGGCCCAGGCCATCGAGGCCAGGCTCAGCGCCACGGCGGCGCCCAGTAACTTATACATCTCTGATTCCTTCAGACGCCTGGATACGCGCCACTCGCCAACCGCCACACGCCGCCGCCACGGCGCTGATGCCAAGGACAGCCATCAGGGCCACGGCGTAATGACGTGCCAGCAGGTGACTGGCGTACTCGCCCGGCACCTGCACGAATAATTGATTCAAGCCTGATTCGGCCAAGCCGTACAGCCCGGCGCTGATCACGGCCGCAAAACTGGCGCTGTAAAGCGCCTGCAACACCACAAACAGCAACAGCCCCGCGGTGGAAAACCCCAGCAGCCGCAGCACCGACAACTCCCGACGCTTGCGCGCCACCGATGCCAACGCGCCGGCAAAGATCGCCGCGAAGGCGCCGGCCAGCGCCAGCCCGGCAATGATCCAGAACACAATCGACAGGTTGCGGCTCAGCGACTGCACCTGGGCGATGGTTTGGGCCTGGGTCGACACCAAGAGGTTCTGCCCGGCAAAAAATACCCGCAGCGGTTCAACGTCCGTGAGACTTCTGGCATACAGACGGAACGCCGGGTACACCCGTTGCTCGCTCACACCCACCGCATCCCCTTCCCAGCCCAACGCCGGAACTGCGCGGCCATCCCGGTAATCTTCCGCCACTTCCAGCAACCCCAGGGACGCAAATAAACCGTCCCGGGCGAACGCTTCCAGCGGCAATACATTCAACACCTGAACCCGGGTGCGTTGCGCCTCGACGCGCCCTGCCACCTGACGGCCAAAACTGGCTTGCAGCCAATCACCGGCCTTGGCCCCAAGCTTCTCGGCAGCGGTGCGACTGAGCACCACCTGGTCCAGGCCCATAGGTATCGGCAAACCGACCAGCAGCGGGTCCTTGGCGGCGGTCGGCAACATCTCCACCGTCACCAGCGCCGAGCCGCCGGCGGACAGATCCGCAGTCGCCGCAATCTGCCGGGTACGCGGCAAGGCAAACGCCACATCGCCACGCTGACTGAGCTGCTCGACAAATGCGCCACTGAATCGACCACCGCCCAGGGGAATGATTTCACGAGTGGCCGGGTCATTCTCCAAGCGTTCGGTCAAACTGCTAACCAGTCCAAACTTCAGCCCAAATAACACCAGCAACGGTGCGATCACCGCCACTAACGCCAGCACCGAACACGCCGACAGCCAGGCATCGTTGCGGTAATCCTGCCAGGCCAGGGAGGCCACCAGCGTGCCGCGCATCAGCAAGCCTCCCCGAGCGTGGCGGTGACGCCGCCGTCGGTATCACGCCGGCAACTGATGCGTCGCACCGCCAAACCGCTGGCCCGGGCCAACGGTTCATCATGGGTGGCGATCACGCAGCACGTGGCGTTTCCCCGGGCCTGGGCGAGTAACGCCTGCATCACCCGCTCGGCGTTCAATGGGTCGAGGGCAGCAGTGGGCTCATCTGCCAACAACAGTTGCGGGCCGTGGGCCAAGGCGCGGGCACAACTCACCCGCTGGCGTTGGCCGACGGATAAGGCGGCGGGTTTCTTGGCCAATTGATCGGCGATTTCCAATTGTTCAGCCAAACGCATCACGCTGCCGTCATCCTTCAGGCCCAGCAACTTGCGGGACAGCGCAATATTGCTGCGCACATCCAGGAAGCCCAGCAGCCCGCCGGTTTGCAGCACATAGCCCAGGTGCCGACTGCGCAAATTCGCCAGGGCACTTTGCTGGTCGGCCCGCCAAAGCCCGGAGATGTCGACGTTATTGAAGACAAACTGGCCCACCTGATCCGGCGCCAACACCAGCGCCAGCAAGTCGAGCAGCGTGCTTTTGCCACAGCCACTGGGACCGACGATCGCCAATTGCTCACCAGCGCTGAGGCGTAGTGCCGGAATCACCAGGCTATAGCGCTGGCTACCGACGCCCCGACTCTTGTGCACCGCGCTCAGGTTCAGCATTACGGCAGCGTCGACAATGGCACGCGGTACAACGCATCACCCGGTTCGGCATCGCCGAAACGAACCCAGTTGGCCACATCATTGTGGAAGGTTTCGTAGAGGCGGATTTTCGAATCCAGCTCGTCGATAAAGTCTTCCTGCTCGGCCACACTCAACGACAGCCACAAGTCTTGGGTCATGTTCAGCGACTTGCTGCGGTACGGCAGGCCTTCCAGGTATTCGCCGAGAATGCCGCCGTCCGCCAGGTTGCCGCCCTTGCGCAAGGCCGACGGGTCGCGGCTCATGTAAGCACTGGCGCTGGCGATTTCCTGGAAGAAGTCTTTCGGCGACGTTTGGGTTTTGCGCGCCGCATCGACGATCAGTTTCAGCGACTGCTGCAAATCGTTGAGTTGCAACTTGGTCAGCATCACGCACACCTGGAACGCCGGCAGCGCCGGGTTGGTCAGGTCGCGGTCGGCGGTCCAGGCACTGACCAGTTGCGGCGCCTGGCTCGCAGTCTTGCGGCCGAGGAAGTCCATGTGCATGGCGTAGCCGACGGCGGCCGACTTGTCCGCCAGGCTAGGCGCAGTACCCAACTGCGGCACCGGCTGCGGTGTGTTGCTGCGCACTTGATGCACAAGGTTGGCGAACACGCTGCCGATTTCATCGACGCGCTCACCCAACTTGTGGACATCGCCACCCGGCACCGGTGTGTAGAGATCACCAATCTGCGGGTTGGCGTCGGCGGTCAGGGTGCGGTATTGGGTTTCGGCGCCAGCGTGGGTTTTCTTGCCGACGTCGGTGCGCAGGTGCAGGGCATAGATCTTGATCTGCTTGCCCAGGGCCGCCTGGCGCACTTCGGCTTCGTTCATCTGGGTAGTGGCGTACGGATCGTTCTTGCGCAGCGCACCAGCGTCGGTAACCAGCAGGATCAGCCGGCCGCCATAACCGGACCAGTCCATGCCCTCTACCGCTTGCATCACCCCGGCAAACGCATCTTCGTTGAACGAGTGGCTGGACACGGTCGACGCCTTGACCTGCCGCGCCATATCGAGGAAGCGTTGCGGGTCGCGGCCCTGGTCGAGGGTGATCAGGGTCTTGGCCACGTACTCCAGGCCCGGGGTTTTCTTGATGCTGTTGCGAAAGCCGACCATGCCGAAGCTCACGCTGTCCAGTTCGCCACGCTCGGCAATACGCGTTTGCAACTCGTGCACCACGTCACGAATCTGGTCGATGTAGGGCTGCATCGAAACGGTCGTGTCCACCACCAGCACTACGGCGGTACGGAAGGAGTCGGCGTTGGCACTCAGCACCGGCGTCGCGGCCTTGGCCACGGTTTGCGGTGTGCTGCCAGGGTCGATGGAGGCGACGTTGAGCAACTGCACCGGCTGGCCGTTCTCGTCGAGGCTCTCCTTGGAGTCGAAAATCGGCAACAGGTAGAACTGGTTTTGCGGCACGGCGCTGGCGGCAGGCTCCAGGGCCAGCACCTGCTGATTGTCCTCACTGTTTTTCTGCGCCTTGAGCAACAGGTTTTTCGCGGCGCCAGGGTCAGCCAGGAGCTTTTCCACTTCACTGGATTGGCGCAGGAACATCACCGGCGCCCGGCCCGATCGCTCGGTGAACTTGAGCACCAGGCTCTGCTTCCAGTCACTGACTTGCGAGGCCGGCAACCAACCGTCACTGCGCCCATCAGTGGCCGCGCCGATACGTAGCCATGGGCTGCCGTTGACGTCCTTGCGCTGGTAAACGTAGAGCACGGAAAACGCCGGCAAAGCCTTACCCGCCGCACCACCCGCATCATCGGACAATTTTGCGCCAGGCTTGCTGAGCACCCGCTGGAACAGGGTCTTCTTGCCGGCCATCAGCAACGGACGCTGACCGCCATCCGCATCGGCCACCACTGGCTGAGCCACGGCAGGCGGCGTCTTGACCGCAGGTGTATTGACCGCAGGCGTCTTGGGCACCGACACCGTTGGCGGCGCGGCAGGCTTATCGCCGCTCAACCACCAGTAACTTGCACCACCGATGGCAAGCGCCACCGCCACTGCAACGGCGGCCAGGGCCAGCACGGGCCCACGGTTTTGCGTGGAGACCGCCGAATGCTGCGTCGCGGTGACCACCGGTTTACGCACCGGCTGAGGTTGCGATTGAGCTTGAGGCGTATGGGTAGGAATCTCGATGGACACCGGGGTCAGGCCCGCCAGGTCACTACTCACAGGAATGGGCATGACCGCCGGCCGAATCAGTGTGGCTTCTACCGCGTCCTTGGGCAACTGATCCAACGCCAGCAGCAGGGCTGCCGCATCCGGGAAACGCTCCGCCGGGTCCTTGGCCAACAGCTTGCGCAACACACCCTGATAGCGGCCATGGTGCACCGGAAGCTCCGGCAGCGGTTCAGTGAGGTGCGCCAAGGCGGTGGAAAGCGCGTCCGTCCCGGTATAGGGCAGCTTGCCCACCAGGATTTCGTAAAGCACCACGCCCAACGCGTACAGGTCGGCACGGCCATCAATGTCCTGGCCTCGCGCCTGTTCCGGGCTCATGTAGCTTGGAGTACCAACGGCAAACCCGGCCTGAGTGAACTGGGTGCGATCGTCCAGGGACTTGGCAATACCGAAGTCCGACAGCACGGCGGTGCCATCGGCGCGAAAGAGGATGTTGGCCGGTTTGACGTCACGGTGCACCAGACCCTGAGCGTGGGCATAGCCCAGTGCCGAGGCGATCTGGCGGATGTACATCAGCCCCTGCTCCGGCGTCAGGCCAGAAGCGATGCGCTCCTTCAAGGTGCCGTTGGGCAGGTATTCCATGGCCATGTAGTACAGCTCACCGACGTTGCCGATGTCATGGATGGTCACGGTGTGCGGGTGGGACAGCCGCGCCAGGGTCTTGCCCTCGCGCAGGAAGCGTTCGCAGAAACTCGGGTCAGCAGCCAGCGCCGCCGCCATGATTTTCAACGCCACCTTGCGCTCCAGGGAACGCTGGGTGGCCAGGTAGACGCTGGCCATGGCGCCTTCGCCAATCTCGCCCTCGATGTCGAAGCCGGGAATGATGATGTTCATGACGACACCTTCACCACGATGGCCGTGATGTTGTCCGGCGCCCCACGGTTAAGCCCCAGGTGCACCAGGCTGCGCACGATCTCATCAGGCTCGTCATGGCTCAGCACTTCGCGAATCTCATGGTCCTCGACGGTCTTGTTCAAACCATCGCTGCACAGCAGATAACTGTCGCCGGGGGCGATCAACAGGTCGACCGACGACAACTCCAACTGCGCCTCCACACCAACCGCGCGGGTGACAATATTGGCCCGTGGATGCACGCGGGCGTCGGCTTCACTGAGCAGGCCGCTGTCTTGCAGGTCCTGCACGTAGCTGTGGTCGCGGGAGATACTTTCCAACACGCCATCGCGCAGGCGATACAGGCGACTGTCGCCCGCCCACAGGCACACGCCACGCAAACCTCGGGTGGCGAGAAGCACCACGGTGCTGCCCATCATGGTCACGCCGCGGTTGGCGGTTTCTTCGCGCACCGCGCCATTGACCCGGATCAGGTCTGTGCGCAACGTCGCCGCGTATTCATCCAGTGACCGGCCCGCCGCAATACCCCGCAAGCTGTCGACAATCAGGCTGCTGACGTAATCGCCCGCCGCGTGCCCGCCCATGCCGTCGGCGACTACCCACAAGCCGTTTTCCGGCAGGTCCAGGCAGGCGTCTTCGTTGACCTGGCGGACCATGCCAACGTGGCTCTTGCTCGCGGATTTAAAGGTGACGCCTTGGGTGGACCGCATCTACACAACACCTTCTTGTCCGAGCAAAAATTGCGCAAAGTCGCCGGCGGCAGGCAGGCCCTGACACCGCATTAAACCAGGAGAAATTCGCTCCGAACCTCGGCCCCACCACAGGCTTGCGCCTTCACAGGCCTGCTCCGCCAACACCGTCATACGCGCTTGCGGGTCGGTGGCGATAAAGCGTTGCAAACCGGCGAAGCGACTGCCCAAGGTGCGCGGCTGGCATGCCGGAGCGCCGAGGGCTTCGAGCCCGTCACTGAAACCTTCGAAACTGGCATCGACATCCAAGGTGCTCAACAGTAACTCTTCCACCTGTTCAAACCAGGCATCCGGGCCACCGATGAGCGAGGCAGGGTCGGTGTCATGATCCAACAGCGCGGCGACCGTCAACGGAAAATAGCGCCCTACCCGGTCGATACTCGGCATCACCACGCCAACGGCCGCGTCCGGCCCACACACGCCCGGCGCCAGCACAAAGCGCCACAACGGGCTGACCAGGTACACGTTCAACCATTCAGCGCCGAGGCTGGTCTGGCTGGCGAGCAAGCCCGAAGCCAGCCAACTGTCCCACGGGCCGATAAAACTTTGCGGCAAGGCACGGCTGACAAAGTCCCCGCGACTGGCCAACTTGCCGTAGAAACCCACCGTCGTCATAGCCGCTCCGGCAGGCTGAAGCCGCTGAGCACACGGCTCTTGAACGGGTTGAAGGCACTGTTGGCCCGCAGCTCATAGGAGATGCTCGCGCCATCGACCCGCAGCCGCAGGTTGAAGCGATCCGGCGAGTTGCCGGCGGTCAGATCCGATTGCTCCAACAGGCGGAACCAGGCCCATGGACCGTCCAAAGTAATACCCGAACGGCCACTGGCCGACGGCGGCATGATGGAAATTCGCACCACACCGATACTGCCGGGGTTGGGCCATTGCATCGCAACCGGACGAGCGGGACCGTGGTCGTAGCTCAGTTGCTGGCCGTCGAGGTCCAGCAGGAACTGGGTGATGGTCGCGTCCATCGCCACCGGCTTGAGCTCGAAACGCACAATCGGCTGGGTTCCGCCGGAGCGGAAAAACGCATCACGAATGGTTGCCGCACGCTGGAAGGTCTGCAATATCCCTGGCGAGATCCCCAGTTTCTGCGCGGCGCCCGGCTGCCAGCGCCAGGTCTGTGCCGAGGTGTCGACGTAAGGCTGCAAGTACTTGCGGAAGTAATTGTCCATCACCCCACCCACGCCGAAGAACTGACCAAAGTCATCCAGCGTCGCGTCCCGGGCACTGCCGGGGGACATCGGGTAACGCCCGGCCAAGGACTGGCGATACACGTTCACCACTTCACTGACCCAGGCCGCGTTCAGTTGATTGCGCACCCCACCCATCATGCTGTTGGTGGTGGAGTTGACCACCGACTTGACCATGCCCTGTACCAGCGGCGGCTGGCGTTCGGCATTCAAACTGACGCGGGTGGCCGCCGCAGCGGCCTGGTTTTTGGCTTCGCCGAGCAGCGCATCACCACTGGCGCCGACCATAGCGCTGACCTGCACATACAGCGCATTCATGTCGGCCAGCAGCCCGTCGATGGCCGCCGGCTCACCTTCGTTCTTGGCGACGATGCTGTTGAGTTCGGCAAAGTGCGCGGTCACCGGATCATCGCTGGCAGCCGGTGCGTTGGTCGCAGGCGACTCATCCTGACCCAGCAGGTTACCCAAGCGGGTCTTGAGCTTGTCGACGCCACCTTCCACCGGTGCGCCCTTGGCGGCCAGCAAGCGCTCTTCCTGTTGCAGGTCGGTTTCCTTGGCCACCGCCACCAACAGCTTTTTCAGCGGCGAGGTGGGGCCGGAAATCACCCGCAGCACGTCGGCCGCCTGGGCCACGCTGGTGATCGGCACAAAGTCGATATCCGCCAGCAAGGCATCCCACTGGCGCTGATAGTCCTGGAAGTACAAGCGGCGCACGTCGGCGGCAAGGCTGACAACGTTCTGCTGATCGGCCTGCTCCTGGCCCAGCACCCATTGCTCCTCGGCCAGGGTACCGGTCTGGTTCAAGCTGCTGAGCAGGAATGCCTGGCGATAGCCCTTGGCGGTGAAGAAACCGCTCAAAGGCTCACCCAACGGCTTGCCGCTCTTGCGACTGAACACCAGCGCGGCATCGCGGCCAGCAGCTTCGTTGATACGAAAGTCCGGGATACCGTCCGGCAGCTTCTGACGTTTGACCCGGTCGTACACACGCTGGGCCACCGGCAGTTGTTGCAGTTGCCGACGTAGATCGTCGATCAGGCGCGGGTCCAGGCGGGCGCTTGGCGGATGGCGTTCGAACAGCGACTGCAAGTGCCCGGTCAGTGCCTGGCGCTGATCGGCCGGCAGGTCACGCGGCAGGTTGCGATCCCAGTCCAGGGCGATCCAGGCCTTGATGAAGTCCGGATCGTAATGCTCGTTATCGGCGAGCATCAGGTAAGCCTTCAAGCCCTCGTAGAGGAAGTCGGAATTACCACCGCCGTGCAGTTGCTCTTCGATGCGCGTCACCAACCGTGGCGCGAATACCGCGATCAACAACTTGCGGTAGACACTGCCGGACTCGGCTTCGAGCATGTCGCCCTGATACAGACCCAGGCCTTCGGACCAGCTCGGTGAATCACCGGCGAGGTTTTTCACAGCATTGAGCAGCGGCAACACGGCGAGGACTTCCCGTTGCGCCGGGCTTAAGTTCTGCACGGTCTGGCCCAGGGGCGCGACCTTCTGGTCCACCTGGGCGATGTACGCCTGGTTGGCGCGATAACTCACCCACCACAACGTGCCCACCACCAACACCACGGCCACAGTGGCGGCCAGGACACCGCGGGCAATCCACTTGCGTCGACGCTCGACCTTGGGGTTGACCCCCACCAGGCCACGCTCGGCAAACGCCACGGCGTTGAACAGTTTCTCGATGAAGTAACTGCGCCCGGTGCCGCTCTGGCGCGCCAGGTGCTGGCGGTCCAGGTTCATGCTCTGGGCCATGGCGCCGATCAAGCGGTCAATCGGGCTGCCTTCCTGGGTGCCGCTGGTGAAATACACGCCGCGCAGCAATACGCGCTCTTCAAAGGCATTGGGCTTGAATACGCCTTCGAGGAAGCTTTGCAGGCAGTCTTTCAACGCACCGAACTGTTGCGGGAAGCCATAGATCAGGTCGCGCCGCGCCGGGTCACGCTCCTGCTGCAAGCGCTCCACTAACCGCTCGTTCAAGCGCTGCTCCAGGCCGGCGAATTCGCTTTGCAGACTCGCCAGGGGGCTGTCGCTGTTTTTGCCGTCATCCAGGGCGAAGGTCATACCCCAGACCTGAGCGCGCTCTTCCTTGCTCAGGTTGTCGAAGAACTCCATGAAACCCGGCACCAGGTCGAGCTTGGTCAGCATCAGGTAGATCGGGAAACGCACGCCCAATTGGGTGTACAGCTCCTGGATCCGCAGACGGATCGCCGCCGCATGGGCGGCCCGCTCGGCGTCGCTGCCCAGCAGCAAGTCAGAGAGGCTGATGGCGATGAACGCACCGTCAATCGGGCGCCGCGAACGCTGCTTTTTCAACAGGTCGAGAAAGCCCAGCCAGGCGGCTTTATCCACCGTGGAATTGCTGTCCTGGGTGGTGTAGCGGCCAGCGGTGTCGAGCAACACGGCCTGATCGGTGAACCACCAATCACAGTTGCGAGTACCACCGACGCCACGCACGGCGCCGGCGCCCAATTGCGCGGCCAGCGGGAAATGCAGGCCAGAGTTGACCAGTGCGGTGGTCTTGCCCGAGCCCGGTGGGCCGATGATCACGTACCACGGCAGCTCATAGAGATTGCGGCGTTCGTCACCGCCCAGCTTGGCCTTTTTCAACAAGACCAGTGCTTCGTCCATGCGCTGGCGCAGGGTCGCCAGTTCTTCGGCGGTGGCGACGCTGGCCGGGTCCGGCGGGGTTTCCGCGGCCAGGCTGCGCATCACTTCAGCGGCCTGACGGCGCGCCTGAATAATGCGGAACACTCGGTAAGCGATCCACACCGCGAACACCAGAATGATCAACGCCCAGCGCCGTCCTTCCGGCACCAGAAATTCGAGCAACGGCCCGACAAACCAGATGATCAGGCTCAGGGCGATCAGGCCCAGCAACGGGATCACCCAGCGAATCACAAAACTGAAAAACGCCTTCACTCGACGCCCTCCGCCAATACGGTGATTTCAACCCGACGATTGCGGGCACGGCCTTCAGCTGTAGCGTTGGTCGCCACCGGCTCGGTGTCGCTGCGGCCCTCGGCACTGAAGCGATCCGGCTGGCCGGTCTTGGCTGCCAGAATCTGTAGCACCGACTTGGCTCGCGCCTCTGACAGCGCCCAGTTGGACGGGAACCGCAGGGTGGCAATCGGACGGTTATCGCTGTGGCCGGTAACCCGCACCTGGCCCTTGACCTTACGGATGGCGTCAGCAATACGCAGCATCAGCGGCTGGAAGTCATCGACGATGCTGGAGCTGGCCGAGGCGAACAGTTCATCACCACGGATGGTCACCACCGAGCGGTCAACGGCATCTTCCACCGCCACGCGACCGGCCTTGATGTCTTCGACGAGGAAGCCCGCCAGACGTGGCCGCTCGACGATTTTCGGCTGCACCACCGGCCGGTCGATGGCCTGCACCGGAATCTCACCCAGCGCATGAATGTTCTTGAACACCGGCTCGGCATCCGACGCCAGCTTCATCCGCAAACCGAACAGCAACGCCAGCAACAGCGCTACGCCGATGGCCACGGCGATCCATGGCGGCATGAATTGCGCCAGGCGGTCGCGCGCCACAGTGACGCCACGCCAATGGGGCGACAGCTCACGTTCATGTTCGCCACGGGCACTGCGGATTGCAGCCGCGGTGCGTTCGCGCAAGGCTTCCAACTGGCTGCGACCGTCGTTCATCACCCGGTAGCGGCCTTCGAAACCCAGGCACACACACAGGTACAACAACTCCAGCAGATACAGGCGCTCCCGTGGACTTTGCAGGCAGTGATCCAGCAACTGGAAGACTTTCTCGCCGCCCCAGGCTTCGTTGTGCACGGTGATCAACAGGCTTTGCTTGCCCCAATCACTGGCACTGCCCCACGGCGTGCTCAGCACGGCTTCATCGAGGGCGGTACACAGTGCGTAACGGGCCAGCAGCACTTCGTTACGCGCCACACCAGCGGCTTCGGCGCGCTCTTCGAACTGGCGCAGGTAGGCCAGCAATTGCGCCCGCAGGCTCGACGGCGCCGGATGGGAAATGGTGTTGCGCAGCCGCGTCAGCAAGGCCAGCAGCGGGCCAGCGGCGCTTTCCAGTGGGTTCAAGCCTTCTGCCTTGCCCGTCAAGACGGGTGCGGCGGGCATCGAAAGCGGCGCAGCAGCCGCCGGCTCGGGGCGATTGGGCTCTGGCGCACGGCCACCCGGGCGCGGCATGAACTGGGTGCGGTCATCATCATTGGGATGCATCGCGGATTATCCTCGGATGGCCCAGAACGCCAGGTTCAACCCCGGGAACTGACCGGCAATATGGAAGGCAAAACCACCGGAGTTGCTCAACTGCTGCCAGTGCTCGCTGCCCCGGTCCAGTTCGTAATAGGTGGAGCCGGCGTGGTACGGAATCTGCCGTGGCGCCACCGGCAGCGGCAACAGGCCAATGCCTGGCAACTGCAGGTTGACCAGGTCGCGGATGTGCTCCACCGAACCGACCTTGCTCTGCTGCGCGAAACGCCCGCGCAGGGTTTCGCCGGGGACGTCGGCACGTACCACCAGGATGAAGCTGGCGCTATCGATCAGGGTCTTGTCGGCCAACATCGCCACGTGCACGCCGTAAGCTTTCTCGACAATCGGGATCGGCGTGGCCTTGCTGTCGATCAACATCGATAACGCCTCACGCAAGGCCTGCATCACCGGAGCGAAGCTCAGGGCCAGGTCGTCATGCTGGTATTGCGGGTATTCCTGGGGACGGCGGCCGGAGGTAGAAAACGTTGAGAACTCACCGGCCAGGCTTACCAGCTCACTGAAGAAACGCTCCGGGTGCAGCGGGCTCAACTGGCTCAGGTGCTGGATCAGCGGTTGGGCACGGTTGACCAGTTGCAGCAGCATGAAATCGGCAATCTCCGAAGCACCACCGGCGCCCGACGCCACCACGCGGCCAGCGAGGGCTTCGCCACGCTGGTGCAACAGGCCCAGCAGTTCGCTGCGAAACGCGGTCAACGGCTTGCTGGCGACCACGTCCAAGACTGGCGGGATGTAGCTGTCGTCGAGTACCAGGGCACGGTCGGCGCGTTTTTCCTTGACCCGCACCAGGCCGATGGCGGCGTAGTCACTGACGCCCTCCTGAGCGGTCAGCAAGCGCAAGGCACGGGAACCGACGGCCACCGGCGCACGGTTTTCGAACGGAGCGTTGTCGTCCCGCACTTCCCGCACCTGGCTGACGTAGCGAGCAGCGCCAAGGGTTTCGCCTTCATCAACGGTGTCACGGGCGCCCGCACGCTTGAGGGGCAGCGCCAGGTAGACCAGGCCATCGCGCAGGTTGTCATCAATGTTCAACGGGCTCGGCGCCAGGTCATCCTGGGGGATATTGAACGGTGTGCCATCCGGCAACAGGCCGCGAGCCGAAACGATAGCCAGCTTGCCCTGGGCCAACAGGCCCTGGTCGATCAGCAATTCGGAGAAGCCCCAGGCCCCCGCCGATAACGGACGGCTGCGGGCATCAATCAGGTTTTCCAGGTAACGGTCATGCTGCTGGAAGTGCTGCGTTCCGATGAACATGCCTTCCGACCAGACCACTCGATTGTTCCAGGACATGGGGGCTCCGATTGCTTATTGGGCAGGACTGGATGGGGGAACCACGACGTCGGCGCGCACGGCACGAACATCAAGGCTGATCTGGTATTCGGTGTACTCGCGAGGCGGGACAGTGAGCACGGTGCGCCACTGCGCGCGATCCAGCTCGCGATAGCCCACCAGCAGGCCGATCTGACGGGTGGACGGGTCCAGGTCACGCTTGATGCTCAATTGCTGGCCGGGCTGGATCATCACTTCGTCCTGGTCAAGCAGGTCCAGGCCAAGGGTCGACTGGGCGCGGTCGGCCAGGGCGAAATAGTCGGAGCGGCTGAACGTCGCGGCGTTTTTCAACTCGAAAATCCGTACCCGCACCGGTGCCGGCTGGCCGTTGGCACCGGGGTTGAGACCGGCAATGGCATGGAAGTGCAGCTCGATGGCAGCGGTGTCCGCTTCAGCCTCGGCGGCTTCGGGTTTGACGGCATCCTTGGCACACGCCGTCAACAGCAGCGCGGTGGCGGCTACGAGTAAAAACCTGGGAATCATCCTGTGTCCTCAATGACTGCTTAGCTGTCCGTTGTTTCATTTTTTGTTATTCGACAACGCCACTCAGGGGCGACGCTGTCGTGCGCTGTGCTCTTCGTAGGCACGGCTGAATTCACGCCCGAACAAGTCCTGGAAATCCTCCTGGGCCTCACGGGAAATATTGCTGTAGAGCTCGGTGAACTGCTGCCAATACTGGGCCTGGCGCGAACCGTTGAAAATACTCGAGAGCCCGCCGGGCTTGCCCATGCGTTCTTCCAGTTGTGTTGGTTCAAAGCGCGTGAGCAGGTGCTTGATGGCCGCCTCGACGCCGGCCATTACCGCCAATTGGTGAGCGCGCAGGTCATTGAAACTGTCACGTACCGCCAGGTCCGGCGCCATAAACGCCTGGTTGCCGTGACGCAGCAACAGCAGTAACGCCTCATCGGCATTGGGCGCAAACTTCAACGGGTTGTTTTCCACCGGCTGAATCATCGTCTGCTGCATGCGGAACTCGCCCTTGAGGCTGCTGCGGGCACGCAACACGTCAATCAGACCCTCGACCATCAGCCGGTAGCTACGGCCGATGCTTTCCATCTGCGCTTCGGCCTGCGCCTTGTCCAGGCGCAATTGATCAATCCCTGCGCCGCGCAGGAAGGCTTGCAGCAGGTCAGGCTGGTTGCTGTCGGCCACTGGTTGCGGACGTTCGACGACGGGCGGCTCGATGATCGGCGGTGGCGGTGCTGGTGCTGGTGCTGGTGTCGGCTCAGGCTCAGGCGTCGGAATCGATACCGGCGCGGGCGCACTGACCACAGGCGTTGGCGTGTCACCAAATAGATCCCAGTCGTCGGGAATCACCGAACCCGAGGCGACAGGCGGCGCAAGCGGTTCAACCACTGGCAGCGTCGTTGGCGGGCGGAAATCATGCTGCTGCGCCGGTACATGATCGGGCTGGGTGGCAGGCGGTACGGTGGTGGGCGTCAGGAAGTCGAACAGGTCCGGCAGGGTGTCCATCGAAGACGCACCCTGGAACTGCGGCGCGATCACAGGGGTTGGCATCGGCGTGTTCACGACGGCCCCCTGGCGCCCCATCAGGGCCTCGAAGCTGTTCGACGAATCACCGACAAAGGCTTGGCTTTCAGTGACTTGCAGATTGAAATCGATGCGCGCCTGGATTTCGTAATCACCAATACGGATCAGCTCGCCATCTTCCAGCAACTCGCTACTGCCTCGGCGCAAACGAATGCCGGACTTGACCAACTCAACGCCATTGGTGCTGTTGTCGGTTAAATAATAACGGCCATCTTTGTATTGAATAACGCAATGTTGTGCGGAAACCAGACGCTCAGGGTCGGGCAATACCCAGTCGTTTTCAGAACTGCGGCCAATTGCCATCACTCCCTGGTCCATGGACTTTTCAGGGCATTGGCCAGGGGTAATCTTGTGATAACTAGTGATAGTCAAACACAGCGACATCATGCCTCCTTGCTGATACTTCACGCACGGACGACCCAAGGGATGGCAACCCCTCGAGTTTCCCGACAGATGGTGCTAACAACCATCAAAAGCCTGTTTTATCAGCATGATCGCTGATCTTACTCGGCTCTTGTGACAAAAACCCTGTGTCAGTGCCTGCTTCGACCCAACGGTCGAGTAGGTTGTTAAGCACTGCACATCTGTCACACAGGGTGAATAGCTTACCTTGACAAGGCATAAGTACTACACCAAAAATGCACAACTTCTTGAATACCAATGATGGCACTTTAGAATCGAAGTGCTTATATACCAAGAAAGCATGTCAATTACGCGCGAGTATTACTTACGCAACTAAGGCATGAACTGCCCGCACGCAAGCAGGCTGATAGGGAGATCGAACTCAGTGGATGTGCCTTTGCTGCTCGCCGCCGTTTCCGCGACTTCGCCATGTGGCGAAGACCTGGAATATGACGCGGCTTATTTGCAACTTGAGCGTGATGCTCAAGGCCAGCCTGAGCGCAGCATGGGCGACTCGATCCTGCCCGCTGAACCGCCAGAATGGCGCAGCATCCAGCAGCAAAGCCTGGACCTGCTGCAGCGCAGCAAAGACCTGCGCATCACCCACTTCCTGCTGCAAAGCTCCCTGGCCCTGCAAGGTGTTACGGGACTCGCCACCGTCCTCACGCTGATCAACGAACTGCTGCGCCAGTACTGGGCCGAGTTGCATCCGCGCCTGGATGCCGATGACGACAACGACCCGACCGTGCGCATCAACGCCCTCGCGGGTTTGACGTCCGATGACACCATCCGTCTGCTGCGCGAAAGCATGCTTACCCGCTCACGGGCTTTCGGGCCTGTCAGCCTGCGCGCCGCCCTCAATGCCAGCGGGCTGCAAAGTTCCCCCGGTGAAAACCTCGGTGCCGAACAGTTGGCCGGCGCCTTCCTCGACAGCGACGCCGAGCAGTTGACCGCCACCCGTGCCGCCTTGAACGAAGCCCGCGCCGCCTGCGAAGCCATCGAGCAACAGGTCAGCGACCAGGTCGGTTCCGCCCAAGGCGTGGACCTCGGCCCGTTGAAGCACCCACTCAAACAAGCCTTGCAGGTCTTGGCGCAATACGCGCCGCACGGCGAAGGCAGCAGCCATCCCGAAGCCGTCAGTGATGACAGCGCCGCCCCGGTCGAACATGCCGCTGCCCCAGCCGCACCGCGCAACAACGGCGACATCGCCAACCGCGATGAAGTCCTGCGCAGCCTCGACCGTATCCTCGCGTACTACACCCGCCACGAGCCTTCCAGCCCGCTGCCGGTACTGTTGAACCGGGCAAAGAATCTGGTGCACGCCGACTTCGCGGCCATCGTGCGCAACCTGATACCTGATGGCATGTCCCAATTTGAAAACCTGCGTGGACCGGACGGCGAATAAACGTCTGTACCGCGCAGTAACAACACCGTCGCTCAAGCGACCAGGAGCAGCAACGTGGCGAAGCAAAGTTCTCAGAAATTCATCGCGCGCAACCGTGCGCCTCGGGTGCAGATCGAGTACGACGTCGAGCTCTACGGCGCCGAGAAAAAGGTCCAGCTGCCCTTCGTCATGGGTGTCATGGCCGATCTCGCCGGCAAGCCGGCCGAGCCGCTGGCAGCCGTCGCCGACCGCAAGTTCCTTGAAGTGGACGTCGACAACTTCGACTCCCGCCTCAAGGCCATGCAGCCCCGCGTCGCGTTCCACGTGCCTAACGAGCTGACAGGCGAAGGCAACCTGAGCCTGGACATCACCTTTGAAAGCATGGACGACTTCAGCCCGGCCGCTGTGGCCCGCAAGGTCGACTCGCTGAACAAGCTGCTCGAAGCCCGCACTCAACTGGCCAACCTGCTGACCTACATGGACGGCAAGACCGGCGCCGAAGAAATCATCATGAAAGCGATCAAGGACCCGGCATTGCTCCAGGCACTTGCCAGTGCACCGAAGCCCGCCGAGCCCAAGGCTTAATCAGGACGAATGATCATGACCGATACAGCCCGCGAAGGCGCCCAGAACCTCGGCGCCACCGAAGAGACCAGCGAGTTCGCTTCGCTGCTGCTGCAAGAATTCAAACCCAAGACCGAGCGTGCCCGCGAAGCGGTAGAAACTGCCGTGCGCACCCTGGCCGAGCAAGCCCTGGCGCAAACTGACCTGGTGTCCAACGACGCCATCAAGTCGATCGAATCGATCATTGCCGCCATCGACGCCAAGCTCACCGCCCAGGTCAATCAGGTCATTCACCACCCGGATTTCCAACAACTGGAAAGCGCCTGGCGTGGCCTGCACTACTTGGTCAGCAACACGGAGAGCGATGAGCAGCTGAAGATTCGCGTGCTCAATATCTC